>ENA-OOWN01001680-OOWN01001680.1-human-gut-metagenome-genome-assembly--contig:-NODE-1680-length-15395-cov-2.481291_pt1 | contig 15395 bp, 10 predicted proteins | sample MGYA00241406_ERZ501319 | MGnify/ENA primary metagenome ERZ501319 (study PRJEB25962, sample SAMEA2042734) | human gut metagenome | biome: human gut; feature: human-associated habitat; material: faeces... | reverse complement strand
TTCCCTAGGCTAAGGATTTTTGCCCCTTGAGGATAAAGGGCGTTGCCTTGGGATATCAACTATTCAAACTCAATCGTTCCCGGTGGTTTACTCGTCAGATCATAGAATACTCTGTTAACCCCACGAACTTCATTGATAATTCTGCTCATTACTTTATCAAGTACTTCATACGGAATCTTCGCTGCCTCAGCAGTCATAAAATCTACCGTATTCACTGCACGAAGTGCAACTGCATAATCGTAAGTTCTCTCGTCACCCATAACACCAACACTTCTCATGTTGGTCAGGGCTGCAAAATATTGTCCGATGCTGCGGTCAAGTCCCGCGTTTGCAATCTCTTCTCTGTAAATTGCATCTGCATCCTGTACGATCCGTACTTTTTCAGCCGTTACTTCTCCGATGATACGGATTCCAAGTCCCGGTCCCGGGAATGGCTGACGGAATACAAGCTTCTCCGGAAGTCCAAGTTCAAGACCTGCCTTGCGGACTTCATCTTTGAAGAGATCACGAAGTGGTTCAATGATTTCTTTGAAATCAACGCAGTCCGGGAGACCACCGACATTGTGGTGGGACTTGATGGTCTGCGAGGGACCGTTGACCGACGTGGACTCAATCACATCGGGATATATGGTGCCCTGGGCGAGCCATGATGCATTCTCTATCTTGTGCGCCTCGGCGTCGAATACCTCGATGAAGGTACGGCCGATGGCCTTGCGCTTGGCCTCGGGGTCAGAGATGCCCTCGAGAGCCTTGAGGAAGAGTTCGGTAGCATCCACTCCACGGACGTTGAGCCCCATGTCCTGATAGGACGCAAGCACAGATTCGTATTCGTTCTTGCGCAGCAGGCCGTTGTTTACGAAGATGCAGTGGAGCTGCTGTCCTATAGCCTTGTTCAGAAGTACTGCCGCTACGGTGGAATCCACACCGCCGGAGAGTCCGAGGATTACATTGTCCTTGCCGATGGTCTCCCTTAGGGACCCGATGGAGCTTTCAATGAAAGAGGCCGGAGTCCAGTCGCCCCTGCATCCGCAGATGCGCATGGCGAAATTCTCCAGAATACGGGGGCCGTAGGTCGAATGGTAGACCTCCGGGTGGAACTGGACGCACCAGGTCTGCTCACCTTTTATATGATATGCGGCGTTTGCCACGTCGTCTGTAGAAGCGATGACTTCCGCACCTTCTGGCAGACGTGCAATGGTGTCGCCGTGGGACATCCATACTTGCGAGTCATCTGGAATCCCTTCAAACAGGGGGCATGAGCCCTTTATATGCATGATGGCGCGGCCGTATTCACGGGCGATGGAGGGATTGACCTCCCCGCCGTAGCGCTGGGCGATGAACTGCGCTCCGTAGCAGATGCACAGCATCGGGTATCGGCCCTTGATACCGGAAAGATCCGGCGAGGGAGCCTTGGGATCGCGGACGGACCAGGGGCTGCCCGAGAGGACCACTCCGCGTACGCTCTCGTCGAGTGCGGGTATCTTGTTGAAGGGATGGATTTCGCAGTAGACGTTCAGTTCCCTGAGCCTGCGGCCTATAAGCTGGGTAACCTGGGAACCGAAGTCGAGGATGATTATTTTCTCCGTCATATCGTGGGATGATGTTAATTTTTAATGTCAGGGTGCAAATTTAAGTAAATTGAATTAATTTTGCGCCTCGATTATGCAAAACATCAGAAATATAGCGATTATAGCCCATGTCGACCACGGTAAGACCACCCTGGTGGACAGAATGATCTATCAGGCGAAGCTTGTCAGGGAGGATGGCAGGCACGGGGGCGACCTGATATTGGACAACAACGACCTGGAGCGGGAGAGAGGTATAACCATCCTCGCAAAGAATGTGTCGGTGCCTTACAAAGGTGTCAAAATCAACATTATCGACACTCCAGGCCACGCCGATTTCGGAGGCGAGGTCGAGCGTGTGCTCAATATGGCGGATGGAGTGCTGCTGCTGGTGGATGCCTTCGAGGGCACCATGCCGCAGACCCGTTTCGTGCTGCAGAAAGCCATAGAGATGGGCAAGAAGCCTATCGTGGTGATAAATAAGGTGGATAAGCCGAACTGCCGGCCGGATGAGGTCAATGAGCAGGTCTTCGACCTGATGTTCTCGCTCAACGCTACCGAGGAGCAGCTGGACTTCAAGACAGTCTACGGCAGCGCCAAGCAGGGATGGATGTCCCTTGACTGGCGCAAGCCGACCAATGACATAATCCCTCTGCTGGATACCATAGTGGCCGAGATACCTGCTCCCAAGTATGTGGAGGGTACTCCTCAGATGCTGATATCGTCCCTGGAGTATTCGCCCTATGTAGGCCGTATCGCTGTGGGAAGGGTGAGCCGTGGGAGCCTGACCGCCGGGATGCAGATATCTCTCTGCAAGAAGGACGGAACGGTGGAGAAACAGAAGATAAAGGACCTGATGGTGTTTCAGGGACTTGAAAAGAAGAGCGCGGAGAAGGTGGAGTGCGGGGACATCTGTGCTGTGGTCGGCATCGAGGATTTCGAGATAGGAGACACCATAGCGGATTACGAGACTCCGGAGGCTCTGCCGCCCATTACCGTGGACGAACCGACGATGAGCATGCTTTTTACGATAAACGACTCTCCGTTTTTCGGTAAGGACGGCAAATATGTGACGTCAAGACATCTGAAGGAGCGTCTGGAGCATGAGCTGGAGAAGAACCTTGCCCTGCGTGTAAAGCCGGGACTCAGCGCTGACTCCTTTATAGTATATGGACGAGGCGTGCTGCATCTGTCGATCCTGATTGAGACAATGCGCCGTGAGGGCTTTGAGCTTCAGGTCGGGCAGCCCAAGGTGATAGACAAGAATATAGGCGGAGTGCGCTGCGAGCCCATAGAGCTGCTGACTATTGACCTGCCCGAGGACATGGTCGGCAAGGCTATTGAGATGTCAACCCGCCGCAAGGCGTCCCTGACCCACATGGAGACCAGGGGAGACAGGGCGCATCTGGAGTTCGACATTCCGTCCAGAGGTCTGATAGGTCTGAGAAGCAATCTGATGACGGCAACTCAGGGAGAGGCTGTGGTGGCGCACCGCTTCAAGGGCTATGAGCCGTACAAGGGCGAGATTGAGAAACGAAACAACGGCTCGTTGGTGTCGCTAGAGACAGGCCTTTCGGTGGCATACGCCATGGACAAGCTGCAGGACAGAGGGCGTTTCTTCATCGATCCGGGCGAGGAGATATATGCCGGTCAGGTGGTCGGCGAGCATACCAGGGCGAGCGACCTGGCAATCAATATCTGCAAGACCAAGAAGCTGACCAATATGAGAGCCTCGGGGTCAGACGAAAAGGTGATGCTGCCGCCTCCGGTCAAGTTCTCCCTCGAGGAGGCCCTGGAGTATATACAGGAGGATGAGCTGGTGGAGGTTACTCCTCACTATATGCGTCTGAGAAAGATTATTTTGGACGAAAATGAGAGAAAACGCAGAAAAAATCAAAACAGTTTCTGATTTTCTGAAAAAATTTATATCTTTGCCGCCCTTAATAATTTGGAAATGAATTGCAGGATAGAGATACGTGGGCTTTCATACGGAGAGCATCCGTTCCACTTCAAGGTGGATGGAAGTTTTTTCGAGGCATATGAGAACGACACTGTATCGGATGCGGATCTGGATGTCAGTGCGGTTGTGACCAAGGAGCATGGCCGGATGGCTCTGGACCTGAGCATCACAGGCAATGTGACTGTCAAATGTGACAGATGCCTTGCCGACCTGACAGTTCCTGTGGACATACAGGTGCCCTTTTCAGTGATGTTCTCTTCATATGCGGCAGACGCTGATGAGGACGGGGCTGACGAGGTGATACTGTTGGACAGCAGTTCGACCGACATTGACCTGAGTCAGATTATTTATGACTATGTCAATCTCAGTCTTCCGATTAAGAAGGTGCATCCCGACGGTCAGTGCGACCCCGTGATGATGGAAAAGTTGAAGGATATTTTAAAAACAGAATAATATTAAAATTAGAATAAGATGGCACATCCCAAACACAAACTTTCAAAGCAGCGCAGGGACAAACGCAGAACACATGACAAACTGACTCTCCCCGCACTTTCAACATGCTCCAACTGCGGAGCTACCGTACTGTATCACCGCGTATGCCCTGAATGTGGCTATTACCGTGGTCGTCTGATGGTTCAGAAGAACGTAGAGTAGTCAGATAGGTTTTGGCCCCATAGTTCAAGGGATAGAATGGAAGTTTCCTAAACTTTAGATACAGGTTCGAGTCCTGTTGGGGCTACAGTTCAAGCTGTTTCCGTTTCGGGAACGGCTTTTTTATTTGTGGTTGCGAGGGTGGAATGTGAGGATGCTCTCCACTTGCGGGAGTCGATGTGGGTGTATATCTCGGTGGTGATTATGCTCTCGTGTCCGAGCATCTGTTGGACGGCACGGAGGTCGGCTCCGTTCTCGACCAGATGTGTGGCGAAGGAGTGGCGGAAGGTGTGGGGAGATATCTCCTTGGTGATGCCGGCCTTTTCGCATTGGCTTTTGATCATCAGGAATATCATCTGGCGGCTCAGTTTACCGCCGCGCCGGTTCAGGAAAAGGATGTCCTCGGCTTTTTTTGACACGTATGCGCGTCTTGTCTGCGAGAGATACTGCTGGACGGCCTGCATTGCCGGCTCTCCTATGGGCACAAGTCTCTGTTTGTCCCCTTTACCTATTACCCGTATGAAAGATTCGTCGAAAAACAGGTCGGAGATGCGTAGGGATATCAGTTCGCTGACTCTCAGTCCGCAGGAGTAGAGGACCTCCAGTATGGCCCGGTTACGCTGACCTTCTGGTTCGGACAGGTCTACCGAATTCATTATCCGGTCAATCTCCTCTACAGACAGGACCACCGGTATGTGCCGGGATATCTTGGGCGGATCGATGGTGTCAGCCGGGTTGACCTGTATCCGGCCTTCTATCTCCATGAATCCGAAGAAACTTTTCAGGGCACTTATCAGTCTGGACTGACTTCTCTTGGAGATGGCGGCGGCCTGCTGCGCTATGAATGCGCTCAGGTCCTCTCCCGAGAGTTCTTCAGGGGACTTGTCCTTGTATGTGCCGGCTAGTTTGGCAAGATCGGAAAGGTATGAGGAAACGGAGTTTACCGACAGTGCCCGTTCGATGACCAGGTATGAGCGATAGTCGGAAAGTATGTCTTTCCAGGAGGTCATTTCTGCTGCCTTGAGAGTTCGGGGTAAGACTCGCACCATTGTGTCAGCGGACATTCTCCGCATCTTGGATTGCGTGCCGTGCAGGTGTACCGTCCGTGGAGTATCAGCCAGTGGTGGGATATTGCCCGTTGCTCTACCGGTATGTGGCTTTCCAGGTCGGCCTCGACCTTTTCCGGGGTTTTCCCATGTGACAGGCCGAGGCGGTTGGATACTCTCAGCACGTGTGTGTCTACTGCGATTACCGGCTTGTCGTAGAGGATGGATGCCACGACATTGGCGGTCTTGCGTCCCACTCCAGGCAGGCTCATCAGGCTGTCAATGTCGGACGGAATCACCGATTGGAAGTCGCTGACCAGCTTGCGGGCCATGTCTATCAGGTGACGGGCCTTGCTGTTGGGGTATGAGACTGACCGGATAATGCTCAGGAGATCGTCAAAGGCAGCCCCGGCAAGCGATTCCGGGTCGGGAAACCGCTTGAACAAGGCGGGAGTGACCATATTGACCCGCTTGTCCGTACACTGGGCCGAGAGGACCACGGAGACTATGAGCTCGTAGCCGTTCTTGAAGTGCAGCTCGGACTGTACGGCCGGCCGGTTGTCTGCGAACCAGTTCAGAATGGCGTTGTAGCGCTGGTTTAGTGTGAGTGCGGATGACATCTTCTTGAAGATACTAAATAAATTCGGACAGGTCCAGCTGCTCTTCGGACTCCTCATGTATTTCGGTGCAAGATAGTTTGTCGCACAGGAAAGTCCTGGCCGGATATTTCTGGAACAGGCCCAGGTTGTGGGTCACCATTATGATTGTGGGGCTGTCCTCGCTGGAGTTGATTCTCATCATCAGGTTCATGATCTCCTCGGCGGTGTTGTTGTCCAGATTGTTCGTGGGCTCGTCCGCAAGGATGATCTCAGGATTGTTGATCAGGGCCCTGGCAATGGCTATTTTCTGTTTTTCGCCACCGGACTTGGCCGGCAGTTTATTGGCTTCATTTTCCATACCGACAGCTTTAAGCACGGTATGTATACGGTTCTCTATTACCTTACGGCCTTTCCATCCCGTGGCCCTCAGGACAAACTCCAGATTTTCGTATACTGTCCTGTTCATGAGGAGCATGTTTTCCTGAGGAATTATTCCGAATTTTCTCCGCAGATACGGAATCTGTCTCTTTTTGAGCTTTATCAGATCAAATTCACCGATAAAAGCCTTGCCGCGTTTTATCTCAGTTTCGTGTATCATGGAATTGACAAGGGTCGTCTTGCCGCTGCCTACCTCGCCAATGATGTAGACGAATTCCCCCTTTCCGATACTCATTGTCAGATCTGATATCACAAGTCTGCCGCCGTTGTTGTAGATGTCGGCGTGCTCAAAATATATTACAGGACGGTCTTTGTTTTCTTCCATAAGTGGTGGCTTAACCGTACAAATATATGCAAAATAATTGTTACATTTGCCCCAAATAGGTTAAAATGGTCTGTGAAAGATTTTTAGCGGTTCTTTTTGCCGCAGTGTTGTCTCTGCTGCCTATGGCGGCGGAGTCCGCCGGCCCGGACAGGACTGGCGTAGAACGGCGTTTGGAGAGGGTCAAGGAGCTCTTTGACAATGATATGTATGCGGCAGCAAGAGAAGAGATTGTTACCGTGATGTCGGAATGCTCTCTTTCAGAGGAGGATGAGTCTGCCTTGGCCTCATATGCCATAATATGCAGTATAAGGCTCGGAAGTCCCAATCTGGATGCGCTGATGGACGGGTACGAGTCAGAATACAGATATGCTCCGGAGTATATGGGCGTCAGACTTATGTATGCCGGATACTATTTTGACAAAGAAGACTACGCTGCCGCTTTTCAGATACTGGAGACAGTGGATTATTCTCTGCTTTCCAAAAAAGACAAGGAGCAGTATCTGTATCAGCGTTCATTCTGTCAGTTGACTCTGGGGCGTCTTGAGGATGCCGGAACAGGGTTCTCCCGCATACTAAAGGGCCGGAATACCAAATATACCGTTCCTTCTACTTACTATATGGGTTACCTTGCGTATTTAAACAAGGATTTCAGGAGGGCTGTGGAATGGTTCTCAAAGATAAGCAATGACGGGCATTTCAGAGTGTACTGTGCCTATTATACTCTGGAATCGGAGTTGATGTTGGAAAACTATGAGTATGTGGTGGAGCATGGTCCGACGGTGTCGGATGCAGTAGGGGAGGATATGAGACCTAGAGTGGCCAGGATGATATCGCAGGCTTATTACAAGACGGACAGACCTGAAGAGGCCCGGAAATGGTTTGAGAATTATTCTGCGTCAGTGGCGGACATAACCCGTAAGGACAATTATTATCTGGGAATAATCTCGTATTCCCTGCAGTCTTATTATGCTGCCGTGGATGCTTTCTCCAAGGTACTCTCCGGTGGTGAAGACTCTCTTTCGCAGAATGCCTGCATGCACATGGCCGGTTCATACCTGAGGCTGAAAAACAAGCACGAGGCGTTGAAATACTACAAGATGGCATCTGAGATGAGTTTTGACGGCTCTGTCAGGGAAGAGTCCTATTTCAATTATGCTAAACTGGCTTTTGATATCAATTCGGACATAACAGTCTTTCAGGATTATCTGGAGTTGTGGCCGGAGACTCAGAGGTCGGATGAAATATACTCTTACATAGCTGCATCCTATCTCCTCTCCAAGAAATACAAACCGGCCATAGACGCTCTGAACAATATCCGCAGGCTCACACCGGAGATGGACATGAACCTTCAGAAAGCAGCTTTCCTGAGGGGACTGGAACTATATGAGAGAGGGGCTTACAAGGGGGCGGATACTGATTTCAGAATAGCGCTCAGGCATTCGGCTTACAATCAGTCGCTGGCTATGCTTACCCGTTTCTGGCTTGCGGAGACATGTTATAGGGCCGGTAATGTGGACGAGGCTTCGGTTTTGTATGGGGAACTTTGTCAGAATACGCGCTTTACTGCCTCCAGAGAATATCCGTTGGCTCTTTTCGGCTTGGGATACTGTTATTATTCCAAAGGAGAGTATGATGCCGCCCTGGAGTGGTTCTATAAGTTTCTGGAGCATTATCACTCCGATATGGACCTCGTCATAGAGGCGCGGCTGAGGGTAGGGGACGCGTTGTTCATGAAGCATGAATATGCGAAGGCGGCAGCGGCGTACGAGGAGGTGTCGATGATGAATTATCAGCAGGCGACAGTGGTGTATGCGGCTTATCAGTGCGCGGTGTCCCATGGTCTGGCCCGTAATGTGGACAGGAAGATAAGCATGCTGGAGGGGATAGTGGACAGACATGATGATACGCCAGTGTATTCGAAGGCTGTATATGAGCTGGGACGTACATATGTGCAGGAGGGGATGGCGGACAAGGCTGAGCGGTGTTTCAAGTTCCTGCTCAATGATGTTGCGGATCCGCTGTATGAGAGCAGGGCTCTTCTGGAGCTGGGGATGCTGTGCTCCAATGCCGGGGATTATGGCGAGGCACTTGAATATCTCACGCGGATAGTGGAGGAGATGCCGTTGTCGGAGGATACGGAGAATGCTCTTGCCGCCATTGAGAGTATCTATATAATGTTGAATAAGCCTGATGAGTATTTCGCCTATCTGGACCGGATCGGCATGTCGGCGGTGAAGACTCCTGACGAGAAGGAACTGATGATATTCAATGCCGCTGAGCAGAAGTTCCTCGCAGGAGACTATGCTGCCGCTGAAAGCACTCTTAGAAACTTTGTCAGCCAGTATCCGGACGGTCAGAAGACACCTTTGGCCTGGTTCTATATCGGAGAATCCCTGAATGAGCTGGGCAGGAAGGAGGAGGCGGCGTCGGCTTATCTGGAGGTGATGGACAAGGGTGAGGGCTCTTTTGTGGAGATTTCCACGCTGCAGTATGCCCGGATATGTTATGGTATGGAAAGATATGCAAAGGCGGCCTCGGCATACGAGTCGTTGTACAGGATCGCCAGGCTTGACAACAACCGCATGGAGGCATTGCGCGGAGTGATGTCGTCATGTTTCATGGACGGTAAGTACAATGCCGCCATTGATGCGGCCTCAAAGGTGCTGGAGGTCCAGGGGCAGGATGGAGGAGACAGTGCGGAGGCGCAGTACATAATGGCCAAGTCGTATCTGATACTGGGGCGGCGTCAGGAGGCTTTGCCGCTGCTGAAGGCCTTGTCGGACAATGTGTTTACGGCTTATGGAGCGGAGGCGGCATATCTGCTGATACAGGATACCTACGATGCCGGAGAATTCGAGGAGGTGGAGAACATGGTCTATGCCCTGTCGGATTCGAAGACAGATCAGATGTACTGGCTGGCAAGGAGTTTCATAGTCCTGGGGGACTCCTTTGCAGAGCGGGAGGAATGGGCTCAGGCCCGCGCTACATTCCAGAGCATACTGGATGGATATGAGCCGGCGGACGCCAAGGACGATGTTCTGGACCGCGTGAATATGAGAATGGACAAACTAAACAATATAGAGGAATGAAGCTTCGTGTCTCAGTAGCATTAGTATTCCTGACAATGGCCGTCATGTTGCCGTCGCGCGCCCAGAACGGAATCAGTCAGGCTGTAGAGGTGGAGCGGGATTATGAGGGAGCGGTAATGGATGCCGTGAAATCCGCAGTGGACCCCGTCGTTGATGACTCTCTGCTGAATTTCAGGTTGAACTTCGACTATACAGCTTTCTACAGTCCGTACAGGAATCTGTATGATTTCACACCTATACCCGATGTCGGCCCCAAGGCGGAGGGAAAGGTCGTGTATCCTTGGCTGTACGCCAGAGTTGCCGCGGCATATCCATGGACGCCATCGGCCGATTTGTATATAACGCCGCGTTTCGGGGAGAGGTTCTCATTAGGAATGTACATCAATCATGATTCATACTGGGGCAAAGTGCCCAGGGCGGTGTTTTCAGGAAGTGCGGTGACTTATCCGGGCCAGAAGATGGCCGGTGACAGGATGAGGAACAGGGGCGGTCTTTTCATGGACTACCGCTGGGCAAAGGGGGAGGTGGGCCTGGATGCCTCGTATACAGGAAGCAGGTATGCTCTCGCACCTGTGCCGGAGTCTTCTGCCGGAACGGCGTATAATGTATTTGACCGTTTCAGGGCAGCCTTGACCGTGCGCTCCACCAATCCGGATCCAAGTTCGTTTTACTACATGGCTTCGCTCGGTTACCGCTATTTCAACAACCGTAGGGGAGTCGCTGAGCATCTGGCCGATGCGGATATTTCCTTAGGAGCGACGATTAAAGGGGAACACAGGCTTTATGTGACGTTTGGCGGTACATTCACCGGAGTTACAGTCGGCAGTACATTCCCCTCCAGGGGGGTGTGGAAGGTCTCCCCTGTGTACACCTGGGAGAGGGACAGGTGGAGAGTACGTGCAGGACTGACTTTCTCGTCCGTTTATGGTGACTGTGTCCGCAGGAATGGAAGCAGTTTCCTGATATATCCGGATGCCTCAGTGAGTTTCGAGGCGGCCCGTAATGTGCTGTGGCTGTATCTCAAAGCTTCCGGTGACAACAAACTGTATACGCGGTACGATCTTTTCTCCCTCAATCCGTGGATGGAGGACAGCGGACGTGCATATCAGTCGGCTGTTCCCGTCTCCGCTGAGTTCGGATTGAACGGGTTGGTCATGGACCGTTTTTCCTACAGTCTGGGGATAAATTATACTATGCTCAGCAACAGCCTCTCGTTTATGGCACTGTCCTACAGTGGGGCTTGGTATCAGATGGTGCATTGGGCCGATTCGCACGTGCTCGGGATTACGGGTATGCTCAAGTGGCAGTCCCCGTCTTTCCTGGCAAAGGCTGAGCTTAACTACCGCGGTTTCTCGAACCCTGACGCAGCTCTGATGACGCCTGCGTTCGATGTGGATGCCGTGTTGGAGTACAATCTCCGGCACAGGCTCTTCATCCGTGCAGACTGTTATTTCCGGACATCCACCACCGGATGGAGCGCGGTTCCCTATACCCAGGCCTCGGCCTACCGGGTGCCGGCATTTGTGGACGTCGGATTGAGAATATCGTATGCCGTAAACACCCGATTGATGGTGTTCGTGGAGGGTAATAACTTGACAAACAGTAAGATACAGTATTTTTTAAACTATGTTGAGCCTGGAATTAATTTCGGTGCCGGTGTTTGTTTCAAGTTGTGATATTTTTTGTATCTTTGTTCGTTTTAAATAATATTGAACCACGATGACAGATAAAGAAATGATTGACGCGGAAAGAGAGTATTCTGCGGACAGTATTCAAGTGCTGGAGGGACTGGAGGCAGTGCGGAAACGACCGGGCATGTATATCGGCAGCGTTTCCACGAAGGGCTTGAACCACCTGATTTATGAAATCGTGGATAACGCTGTGGACGAGCATCTGGCTGGCTACTGCAGTAAAATCACCGTAATTCTGGAAAAAGACGGTTCAGCGACCGTTTCGGACAACGGACGCGGTATCCCGGTCGGGATGCATGAAAAAGGAATCAGTGCGGAGCGTCTGGTTTTCACGACCCTGCATGCAGGCGGTAAGTTTGACAATAACGCCTATAAGACCAGCGGCGGTCTGCACGGCGTCGGCTCCTCCGTCGTCAATGCACTTTCGAAGCATCTGACAGTGCATGTAAAGGACGGAAAAAATGTCTATGAGGACACTTATGAGTACGGCAATCCAACGACCGAACTGGTCAATGGACTGCTGCCGGTCGTTGGACGTACAAGAGAGACCGGAACGACGATTTCGTTCCTGCCGGACGATACGATTTTTGATAAAACCAGATTTAAAGAGGACGATATCAAAAGCCGCCTGCACGAGACGGCGTACTTAAACCCTGCGTTGACAATTCACTTCGAGGATTGCAGAGGGACAGAGCCGGAGATTTTGGACTATCACGAGCCGGAGGGTATTGTCGGATTTATTAAGGATATGAACAAGTCCTGCGAGGCGGTGACGGACGTTATCTCATTTCAGGGCGAAAGCGACGGAATCTCTGTCGAGGGTGCATTTCAGTATATCAACGAGTTCCACGAAAATGTGCTGGGATTCTGCAATAACATCTACAATGCAGAGGGCGGCACGCATCTGACCGGCTTCAAGACGCAGTTTACGACGATCATCAACAGCTACGCGCGGGAGCTCAATATTTTAAAGGAAAAAGACCAGAACTTCACCGGTCCGGACGTGCGAAACGGCATGACGGCGGTCATTTCGATCAAGCATCCCGATCCGCGGTTTGAAGGACAAACAAAGACTAAGCTGGACAATCAGGATGCGGCGAAGGTTGTGGCAAAGGTCGTGGGCGAAGAGCTGACCAGATTTTTTGACAGAAACTTAGAGACGTTAAAATCTGTCATCGGCTGCGCGGAAAAGGCGGCCAAAATCCGCAAAACAGAGGAGCGCGCCAAGACGAATATGCTGACGAAGCAGAAGTTTTCGTTTGATTCCAACGGAAAGCTGGCAAACTGCGAGTCGAAGGACGCATCGAAATGTGAAATTTTTATCGTAGAGGGAGATTCTGCGGGCGGCTCCGCCAAGATGGCGAGAAACCGGATGTATCAGGCGATTCTGCCGATCCGCGGTAAGATTTTGAATGTAGAAAAGGCGAGCATCGACAAGGTGTTGGCAAACGCTGAGATCAAGACGATGATCAATGCGTTCGGATGCGGATTCTCTGAAGGATATGGAAATGATTTTGATATTACAAAGCTTCGCTATGATAAGATCATCATTATGGCCGATGCCGATGTGGACGGCGCGCACATTTCCACTCTGCTTCTGACGCTGTTTTACCGGTTCATGCCGGAGCTGATTTTCGAAGGACACGTTTATATTGCAATGCCGCCGCTGTATAAGGCGATGCCGTCCAGGGGTGCAGAGGAATATCTTTACGACGACAAGGCACTGGAGCGCTACCGCAAACGTCATAAGGGACCGTTCCATCTGCAGCGCTACAAAGGTCTGGGCGAAATGGATGCCCAGCAGCTGTGGGAGACGACGCTGGATCCGGAGACGAGAATGTTGAAGCTTGTGGAGATCGAGGACGCCAGAATGGCATCTGAAGTGACGGAAATGCTGATGGGAACCGAGGTTCCGCCGCGCCGCGCGTTTATTTACCGCAATGCGACAGATGCAGAACTGGATATCTGACCGGGCAGATAGCTGATATAAGGAAGAAAAATTGAAAAATGAAATTTTTCAATCGCGAGATTTGTGTCTGCGTGCACTTGACACAAACTCGACATGCGCAAAAGGCGTGCGCAGAAATGAGTGGAAAGTATGAGTTTTGTGGAATTTCATGACGTGAAAAAAATTTATCACATGGGAGAGGTGGAGATCCCGGCACTGCAGGGCGTCAATTTCGAAATCGAAAAAGGCGAATTCTGCGTGATCGTCGGAGCCAGCGGCGCTGGCAAGACAACGATCCTGAATATCCTTGGCGGAATGGATACGCTGACGGAGGGAAAGGTCCTGCTGGATGGAAAAGAAATTTCCTCTTACGGAAAGAAGCAGCTGACAGACTACCGCAGATATGATATTGGCTTTGTGTTCCAGTTTTATAATCTGGTCGGAAACCTGACAGCGCTGGAAAATGTGGAGCTGGCATCCCAGATCTGCAGCGATCCGCTGGATGCAGGGCAGGTGCTTGCAGACGTGGGGCTTGCAGACCGAGCATCGAACTTCCCTGCGCAGCTTTCCGGCGGGGAACAGCAGCGTGTGGCGATCGCCCGTGCCCTTGCCAAAAATCCAAAGCTTTTGCTGTGCGATGAACCAACCGGCGCGCTGGATTACAATACAGGTAAGGCAGTGCTGAAGCTGCTGCAGGATACCTGCCGCAAAAAGGGCGTTACCGTCGTTGTCATCACACACAACCAGGCGATTACGGCGATGGCGGATCGGATTATCACCGTGAAGAATGGAACAGTCACAGATATGCGTAAAAACGAACATATTGTTCCGGTAGAGCAGATCGAGTGGTAAAGGATAGAATGGGATGCTCGGCAAGCATTTTGTTTGTTGGAAATATAGGCTTGTGCCGCGGCGCGGCAGAAGGTGAGGAGACGTGAAAAGAAGAAAATCGGCGATGTGGAAAACAACATATCGGGAAATCCGGCAGAGCTTCGGCAGATATGCTGCAATTTTGGCGATTGTAGCGCTGGGTGTGGGATTTTTCGTCGGGCTGATGGTGGTGACACCTGCAATGGTGCGAAACGGCGGGCGGTATTTGAACAACCATGACCTGTATGATCTGCGGCTGTTATCGACGCTCGGCTTTGAAAAGGATTCGGTGGACGCTTTTACAGGCCGAGAGGATGTCAAAGCAGTGGAGGGCGCGGTTTCTTCGGATTTCCTGGCGGTGGATGAGAGCGGCAAAAGCCGGGTGCTTGTGGCGCAGACACTTTTGGAAGTACAGAATCAGGTCGAATTAAAAGCGGGACGGCTGCCGGAGGCGGCGGATGAAATCGTCATGGATTCCAGTCTGTTTTCGAAAGACGATATCGGCAAAACGATTCAGGTTTCGGATGAAAATCCCGAAGAGACGGCAGATTTGTTCGCATATGACGTGTATACAATCGTCGGCATAGCAGATGCTTCCTATTATATTAACTATCAGCGTGGCGCGACCACACTTGGAACGGGGCGGGTTTCCGGCTTTGTATACATGCTTCCGGATGGATTTGATACGAATTATTATACGGAAATTTTTGTCCGGCTCGATCAGAATGACCGGATTTACAGTGACGTTTACAAGAAAAAAATCGAAGACCTCAAGACCTGGGCAGAGCCGATTGCAGAGCAGGAGGCGCAGAACCGCTACGACAGCCTGAAAGCAGATGCGCAGCAGAAGGTGGACGATGCGCAGAAGGAGCTGCGGGATCAGACGGCGGATGCGCGTACCGATCTGGAAGAGGCGAAGCAGAAGCTGACAGACGGGCAAAAAGAGCTTGCAGACGGCAAAGAGCAGATCGCGGACGCAAAAAAGCAGCTGCAGCAGGCAAAACAGACGCTTGCGCAGAAGCAGACGGAACTTAACAACGGACGCGCGCAGCTTGTGGATGGACGCAGCCAGCTGGAAGCCGGGCAGGTGCAGCTTGACAGCGCGCGGGCACAGTTGAATGCAGCGATTGCGGCTGCGCAGAGTGCTGGAAGCCAGGCGGGCGCAGAATCCGGCATGTCCGGCAGTGCCGCCAGCCCTGCGCCGCCCTGGCAG
>ENA-OOWN01001673-OOWN01001673.1-human-gut-metagenome-genome-assembly--contig:-NODE-1673-length-15467-cov-4.895536_pt1 | contig 15467 bp, 16 predicted proteins | sample MGYA00241406_ERZ501319 | MGnify/ENA primary metagenome ERZ501319 (study PRJEB25962, sample SAMEA2042734) | human gut metagenome | biome: human gut; feature: human-associated habitat; material: faeces... | reverse complement strand
AGCTTAAGAAAAAAGAAACAGCAAGAGCAAATTGGATTGCAGGAGTATCCCACGATATACGCACACCTCTTTCAATGGTAATGGGATATGCAAGTCAGTTAGAAAGCAACAAACAATTACCAGAAGAAGAACGGCAAAAAGCTGCTGTTATTGTTAAGCAGAGCCAACGGATGAAAAACCTCATAAACGACCTCAACCTTGCTTCAAAATTGGAATATAATATGCAGCCCACACATATTGAGCAGGTTAATGTTATTTCTATTGTTCGGCAGGTAGTGGTAGATTTCATCAACTTGGATATTAGCGGTAAATATCCTATTGAGTGGCTTACCGACAGCGACTTAAATACCGTTATCATAAACGCTGATAAAGACTTGATAAAAAGAGCTGTCAGCAATTTGATACAAAACAGCATAAACCATAATGAAAATGGTTGCACTATTTATGTTGCTGTCAAGGAAGAACACGGTAAAGCCTGCAAGATAGTTGTTTCAGATAATGGAGTCGGGGCTACGGACGAACAAATTGACAAACTGAATAATTCCCCCCACTATATGGTTTGTGATGAAAATACATCAGAGCAACGCCACGGCTTAGGCTTGCTGATTGTGAAACAAATTGCTGCTGCTCACAAAGGTACAGTAGAAATAAAACACAGCGAATATGGCGGACTTGAAGTCGAAATATGCTTGCCCTTATAATCAATCCGAAGTTAAATTAACCATATAAAGAGCCGATGACTGTGATTGCTCACAAGTTTATCGGCTCTTTCTCTTTTGTTTTAGTTCTTTGAAAAATTCAAAACCAAGTAGATGTTATGATTTTTCAGCTCTGTTTATAAGAAGTGGAATATCTTATAGTCGGCATTTTCACATCGTTTAATAAGAAGCCACATATCCATACAATATAAGGGAAAGATATATTGAAGCAAGGTGGTGAGCTTATGGACGAGAGAAACAACGATTTTGATTTCGATTTTATGCCGATAGGACAGGCGATTAAGAAAGCCCGTGAAGCAAGAGGAATGACGAGAGAGCAGCTTTCTGAAATAATCGGCTACGCTCCCAGACACATTCAAGCCATTGAAAATGAGGGAAAATATCCAAGCATCGAGCTGTTTATCCAACTTATTCAAATGTTTGATGTTTCGGTTGATGAGTATATATTTCCTGACAAAGAAGTCAAAAAGAGTTCCGTCCGCAGACGCTTAGACGCACAGCTCGACAAGTTAGACGATAAAGAACTGTCCGTAATTGAAGCGACTGTAAACGGTCTATGTAAGGCAAAAGAGCCAGAGGAGTAACCTCTGGTTTTTCTTTTGCCCTTTTTTAATAAGCGGGGATACCGTAACCATAGATAACGCTGCTGCCGACAGCGTAGCTGTTCTGCCTACAGGCATCGCCAGAGTTACCTTCAACAGTATAGACTGTTCCGTTTTCCACACGCTCTACAATACCTACATGGTCTGTAAGACCGTCGCCTTCCCAGTCAAAGAAGATAATGTGTCCCGCTTCTGGCGTAAAGCTGCCGTCCTGCCATTGTCCTCTCTCCATAAACCATTCAGAGCCTTGTATGCAGCCTGCAAACTTTGGGATAACGCCGTTTTCAATATAACCGCACTCGTTAGCGCACCACGAAACGAAACAGGCACACCACTCGACACGGGAGTTGAAGCCGTACCACGACCAATAGGGCTGACCGCCTACATTGCCGACCTGCGACAGAGCCACGGTCACGATTTCGCCGTCGCCTACGGATATACCGTAAAGCACCTGCGACCATAGCGAATTGTTTTCATCGGCAAGTAGTTCGGATAACATCTGCCGTTGCTCATCGTCAAAACCGTATTGGTCTGCCATTTCCTCGGCGGTTTTGTGGCTGACTGCGATATACAGGTAAGTCCGTGTCTGGGTAGTTTCGCTCTGGACGATATTCCCGTGACCGTCATCGGTTTCGGTTATCACGGTTTCGGTCTTGCTTTCCGTTCTGGAGCTGATTTCGTTCATTTCCCAGAAGATGTCCGTCAGGAGCTGTTTTTTGTTATCGTCCATTGTCGCTACTTCCTGCGGGTTGTCTGGGTCTGTGGTAGTCTTGACCGAGTAAACCGCAAGCACCTCTTTCCAGACGGCACGGCTTCCCGACATTTCCAGAACATCGTAAGCTGTATCGCTTTTGATTTCATCAAGGCGGGTGTCATATTCGGTATTGATTTCTCTAACCACGGTTTGTATTGTCATTCCGTTTCCTGAGTCCTCGCCAGAAAAGAAAATACCAAATACCGAGCTTACGAGCAGACCGATAAGGCAGATAACCAAAATGACAACAACCGCAACCCAACCGCCCGCCGCAATCGCCGCAATCAGCGCCTTTGTTCCTGCGATAATCGCCTTAACCGCCGCCGCAGTCGCTTTGACCGCCGCTTTTACAGCAGCAATCGCAGCCCTTGCCGTGACTCTGGCTGCCTGTGCAGCTCTTTGAGCCGCTTTTACGGAAGCCTTTGCCGCCGCCTGTGTTGCTTTGGCGGTATGCTCGGCAGTTTTTATCGCCGCCTTTGAGGTCGCCTGTGCGGTTTTCACGGATTTTTGCGTAGTTTTTACCGTGCCTTTTGCGGCTGTTTTTATTGTCTTTTTTCCGCTTCGGGCAGTCTGCGTTATGGTCTTTTCCGCTTGATTTACGCCCTTGACCGCCTTATCTGCGGAACGGCTGACGGTATTGCGGTAGGTCTGTACGCTGTTTCCAGACATACGCTTCTCGGCGGCTTTAGCGGCTCGTTTCTGCTTGAAATCGGATAGTTTATCCTTTGCCTTAACGATATTGTCCTTTGTTGTCTTGACCGCTTTTTGCCCCTGCTTGTTGAACTGATGAACGCCCTCATTTGTAATGCGCTCTGAAGCCGCCGAAACTCTGTCGGCGGCATACTCGGTAGCGGAGCCTTCCTCGGCGTAATAGCCCTGCTCCGCCTTGTCCTTTATTTTGGAATAAGCCGACTTCATACGCTCGGAAGCTACCGCAGCCTTGTCAATGGTCTTAATCGTACCCTTGACCGCATCTCTGGTTTTTATATCAGCCATAGATAACCTCCTTCCCCAGAAGATTTGCAGTCAAAATCAAGCTGCCTTTTTTGCGACCACCACAAGCCTGCCGTTCTGCGCCGAGTATTCACAGGTAGAGAGTGTGATGAGCCTGTCGCCGTATTCTGCGTTTACGCCTGTTTCATACAATGCAAGCTCCTTGCATTTTTCAATGTAGGCGTTAAACTCGTCCTCGTTTTCCGCATCGACAAAATCATAGTAGCGGAAGCCCTGAGAGCTGTACGCCACAGTCTTAAAAACAGCGACAATTTCATATTCGCTACGCTGTGTAAGGGTATCAAACTGAATGGTCTTGTGCTCCTCATAGAAGCTCTGGGACTTGTAATCCTCCAAAGCTCCGAACATCTTGCCGCCCTTAATGTGATGACCGTAAATGACAAGGTTATCGCTGCTTGCAAGGTCGCAGTTTTCCTGAATATACGGCGTCCCCAAGTCGCTGTATTCCTTTTCAAAGTTGCGCTTCAAATAGTAGTTCGGCGCATTCGGCGTCTGCATCACGGGGTAATTGACGGTTGTGCCTGCAATGGAAAGCCAGCCGACCATATCCGTGTTTTTCAAAAACAGTTCGCCGTACTCCGCAAGGACATTTTCTTCCTCAGTCAAGGGGACTTCTGGGGTGTTACTGTCCTCTGTCTGCGCCTGCTCCACGATTGCGGCAATTTCCTCAAAGGCTTCGGTCTGCTCGGTTTCGTGGGCATAATGGTCGTAAATGCGATAGCCGCAAAAAGCCGCCGCACCTAACAGGCACACGGCGGAAGTAAGGCAGATGATTTTTTTATAATCTTTCATAGGCTTTTGTCCTTTCTTATCTTACATTATCAATGCGTTGCTTCGGTGTGGGCAAATCTCTGCAATATTCGGGATACCTCACCTTAATGCCCTCCATAAAATAGGGGGCAAACTCACAGCAGAATAAATCTTCTGGTGTAAAGCTCTTTTCCCGTCCTTCCTCCACATAGTTATTCCATAGGTTAAAGGCAAGGCGGCAGACCTTGACTGTGCCGCTTGTCTGCCAGTCGCCGTGCATACCCTCTGGCACAATACAGTCGTTCTTAAAATCAAACATCTGATTGATATTCGTTCTTGTTTCCGCAGCAATACCCATCACATAGAAAAACGCCCTGTGATAGCAGTCGTTTACTCTGCATTTCATCATATTTTCCAGAAAGAAATCCCTATGTGCTGTGCTGCAAAACCTTATCTCTGACATAAAACACTCCTTTCGATTTTCAGGCACAAAAATAACGCCCACCCGTAAAGGAGAGCGTTACCGATTGCGTTATTCGTTTCAATTTTAGATACAAAATGCGGCGTAGAGGGGAACGGTCTTTTTATTGTCCTCAAAGCCGAAGTTTTTTGCAGAGAGCTTGATGGCGTAAGCAGGCTTATAGGTTTCCATATAGACCTTTAAGCTCTTTGCTCTGGTGTTGTCAGCCGACTTTACTTCAATAGGGATAAGCTGACCGTCACGCTGAATGACAAAATCTATTTCAGCCCCACGCTCGGACTCCCAGTAGTAGGTCTTATATCCGTTAATGGTAAGCTGCACATCGACATAGTTTTCAGCCATACCGCCCTTAAAGTCGTTCAGCTCCTCGACCATATAGAGGACATCGTTTGCCGCTAAGTCTTTCTTTGCACAGAGCAGCCCCAAGTCGGAAACATAAATCTTGAACGCATCAATATCACGGTAATTCTCCAAAGGCTTCTTGATTTGCTCCACCTTATACACCTGTGAAACGATACCCGACAGACAGAGCCATTCGATAGCGTTTTCAAACTCGGAAGCTCTGCCGCCTTTTTTAATCAGTTTATATTGGAAACGGGTGTTTTTCTTGGAAAGCTGCACGGTGATGTTATCATAAGCAAGCCTTGTTTTTTTGATTTCATTCAGATTGTTATACTTGCTCATATCATTGAGATAGCTTGCCAAAATCGTATCCTGCGTGTGGCGCACAAGGATATAGTCCTTTGTTTCCACAAACTGCATCACACATTCAGGCATACCGCCCACAATAAGATATTGACGGTAAAGCTGCATTGCTGCATCGTGCAAAGCAGAGGGCAAAGGTTTATCCTCTGCAAAGCACTTCTTAATCTGTTCTACAAGGGCGCTTTCGCCGCAGGCTATCATAAATTCCTCCATATCCATAGGATAGAGGGTTTTCATATCCACCTTACCCACGGGAAAAGAAAACTTTGCTCTGTTCACCGCAACACCGAGCAGGCTTCCTGCTACGATGATATGATAATCAGGTGCGTCCTCGCAAAAATATTTCAGACTTGTCAAGGCTCTTTCGCAAAGCTGCACTTCGTCAAATACAATTAGCGTTTTCTCCTTTACTATCGTTTGCCCTGCAATATGCGATAAAATGGGTATCAGATAATCGGGGCTGATGTTTTCCTCAAAAGTTTCATTCAGCTTGGGATTGGTTTCAAAATTGAAATACGCCACATTTTCATAACAGGTACGACCAAACTCTAAAATGGAATAAGTTTTTCCGACCTGCCTTGCTCCCTGCAAAATCAGGGGCTTACGGTGTTCGCTATCTTTCCACGCTTCTAAAAAGCTCATTATTTTTCGATACATAGCCAGACCTCCTTTAAGGTGCTGAACATAGTATATCACATATTCGTGTAAATATCAATGACTTTTGCGCAAATTATCACACTAAATTACACGAACATTTTTGAGTTTGATTGGTTTTTCGACACGAACACCGTCAAGCCCTCTTTTTTTACACCTCCCCGAATTTGGTAGTCATCAGCTTGTAAAGCTCGGTATTGCGTGGGAACTTGTTGACGAACGGCACAAGGGAGCTGCCGACTTTGAGCAAGCCCTGACCTGCACCGACATTCGTGATATAACTCATCTGAAGGTCAGAGATGTTAAGCAATTTGGCAAGCTCGAACTTATCGGTCGAACTCTGATTTAACATAATGATAAATTCACTATTGGCAAGCATCGTCCTCGCCGTATGGCTCTGCAAAAGGTCGTCCACATTTTGCGTAATACCCGTACAGTACGCACCGTACTTACGCACACGCTTCCAGAGAGTAAAAAGGAAGTTTGCCGAGTATTCGTGTTGGAACAGCAAATAGATTTCATCAATGAAAATAAATGTGTTTCTGCCTTTTGCTCTGTTCTGGGTAATACGGTTTAAGATACTGTCGAGAACGACAAGCATACCGATGGGCTGTAACTGCTTGCCTAAATCCAGAATGTCATAACAGATAAGGCGGCTGTGCGTATCCACATTGGTGTGCTTTGCAAAGGTATTCAGAGAGCCGTCCGTAAACAGCTCGATAGCAAGGGCGATTTCTTTCGCTTCTGGCTCGTCCTGCTTTAACAGTTCCTCACGGAAGTCCTGTAAGGTGGGCGGTACTCCCTGATAATTGCCTTGCTGATAGTGGCGGTACACGCTTGCCGTACAACGGTCAATAATCGACTTTTGTTTTGCACCCAGACTTGCGCCACCGATGAGCTGCTCGCACAAAGATAAAATAAACTCCGATTTCAAAATGACGGGGTTTGCGCCGTCACCGTAATCGGAGTTCATATCCATAGCGTTGATATGGTTTTCGCTCGTTGCCGAGATGTGAATAACCTCGCCCTGCATAGCCTTTACAAGCGGCGAATATTCTCGCTCAGGGTCAATGATAATAACATCGGCATTAGGGTCTGTGAGAATAATATTTGTCATTTCTTCTTTCGCCGTAAAGGATTTTCCTGCTCCAGACACACCGAGAATAAAAGAGTTGCCGTTGAGCAAATAGCGGCGGTTGGCGATAATCATATTTTTGCTGATAACATTTTGACCGTAGTAAACGCCGTTTTCGTGATGAATTTCCTGTACTCTGAAAGGAATAAATACCGCAAGACTTTCCGTTGTAAGAGTACGCATTGCATTGATTTTGCGAACACCAAACGGCAGGGCGGTATTCAGTCCGTCCATCTGCTGATATTTCAGCACCGCAAACTGACACAGGTGCTTTCTGGCAGTTGTGAGCAGAGCTTCGGTGTCATTGTCAAGCTGTTCCTTTGTTTCAGCCGTATGCACCATTGTCAAAACCGCAAACATCATTCTTTGGTCACGGGTTGTCAAATCGTCCAAGAACTCCTTGCTTTCTTTGCGCTGCTGTTCAAGGTCGTAAGGAATGACCGCCGAAAAATTGTTGTTCTGATTTTGTTTACGCTGCCAATTTGTGATATTGGTTTCCACGCCGAGCAGTCTGTTTTCGACCTCACGCACGGCTTCGTCTGTGGGTACGGGGATAATGTCAATGGACATCATCATATTGCGGTTAAGCTCGCAAAGCTCCGCCATCATACTATCCTTAATATATGCTGCATATTCACGCAGGAAAATCACACGCCCATATCTATCACCCATACGAAAGTAGTCTTTTTCAAACTCAAAGGTATCTGGGCAAATGAAATCCTTAAAATCGTGACCTTTACGCATTGTCTGCTTCAGGTCAAAATGGAACGCCGTTTCCTCACCTGTGCGATAGAAGTCGTGGAAGATACGGAGTTTTTCTTCCGCTTCAAGCTCTACGCATTTTGAGCCGAGCCGTGCGAAATGGGAAATCAAATCAGCTCCCACACGGGCAAAATAGTTCCTCGCTTCCTCGATATTCTTTTTGCAGACGGAAACCGTTACATACTTATCCTGTACGATAGAATTAGCCCCCGTTACTTTATCAAGCAGCATTTCGTTGTATTCTTTACGGTATTTATCCAATCCGTCCTCTGCCATAGGAATTAAAATGGTCTGTTCAAAGTCCGTTTTATTAAGGCGGCGGTTGTTGACCGTAATTTTTGTGGTCGCTCCGCTATCGAGAGCGTTTAGCAGCTCTGAGTATTCAAGAAACATCGCCTCTTTGTCCTCACGGCTTGCCACGGAATAGTTTATATCCTCAAACTTAAAGGTTTTTGCGTATTTGTTGTTGCCGACAAGAAAAATACCGTCCTCCCAGATAGTCTTAATCGGAATAATCGCCTGTACCGATTTGGGAATGACAAACTTTTCCTTATCCTGCTTGAACAGAGTTTTAAGAGTTTTCAGCATTCTTTACCTCCTTGCTGCGCTTGGCTTTTTTTGATTTTTTCGCCACGGGGCAAATGCCTTTTTCGTGGTTTTGAATTGTGGTTTTCAGCGTTTCATAGTAGAGATTGTCGGGGTTAAACATCAGCTTTTTCGGCATCAAAAACTCCGACTTAATCCACGCCCATACAAATTGCTCTGCGGTCATACCGTTGTACTTAACAAAGCCCATTACCGCAAAGGGAGCAGCACCGAGAATACACACCCAACTGAGGGTTTCTGTCCCGAAGTACGGGCGGAGAATAAAATACAGTCCTACCGCCACACCGCAGGCAAGTAAAGAAAAAATGAACTGTCTGAGCGACAGTCCAAAGAACATACTTTCCGTATAATTGCGGATTTCCTTATTTATTTTGACTTCCAAAAGTTACACCTCCTTATCGTTCCATACCGCTTTTTTGTCTGGACTGCTTTTTGCGGGACGGATATGGGATATATTCTTCTTCACCCGCAATAATACTGAACTCCGCTTTTAGAAACGGATGCGTTTCCTTTTCCTGATACTGACGGATAAGCTCAACAGCACTTTCCTTTGTAGAGGTGCTTCCCTGTTGTACTCCGTCCTTAAAAACATAAAACCGTTTCATCGTTTCCTCCTTATAAGCCCATCATTTCTCTTACAACACGGTCTGCCATTTTGACGGCACCGACCAAGACGAGCATATTAAATACCAACTCACCGATATAGCTCCAAACCATAGATACAGGCGCAGCGTTCGGGTCAACCGCAGGGGGAGAAGCCGCAAAGAGTGAGAAGATGATACAGGCAAGCACAATGATTGCACCCTCCAGACAGACGGCAGCATAAGACTTGATAAAGCTCTTGCCGACACTCTGGCTTGGCTCTCCCGCAAAAGTGGAAAGAGGGACGGGAGCGATTGCGGTATAGAGATACAAACGGAAAAATCTTCCGTACACCGACATAATCATAATGAATGACAATATCGTGATGAAAAGTCCGCCGATGAGCGTAACAGCCCACAATGGAATGCTCTCAAAAAAGCCACAGTCCTCAACAGCCGTGACAATCTCCTGCGGCAATACCGTCTGTGCAGCCGAGCCGAAACCTGCGGCGTTCATAATGGTTGATATTAAACCCTGCACAATGTTGAACAGAGCCATCATCAGCTCCAAACCGTAGGTCACAACACCTTTTGCAAGGGCAAAGCGAATAAACAGCTTCAGAGCGTGTTCGGGCTTTTTAACCTCGGCAAAACTGCCGCAGGTTTTCATCACACCGATTACAAAGAAAAGGACAAGCAAGGCAAGTCCGATAGCCTGTACTGCACCGTGAATATCTACTATGACATTCCAAATCGACCCGCCCTTGAACTGTTCTGGAGATTGGGTAATGAGCTGCCATATTTCCGATAGCTTGTCGTTCCAAGTCTTGAGTGCGTTCTCCAAGTTTTGCACAATCCAATTATCCGACATTTGACCACCTCCTTAGATAATTGGATAACGGGAGTAAATCCGCAAAGCGGATCTGCTCCCGTTATCTTGTCTTGTGTCAGTTCCTCATCAGCCTGTAATGAGGGTAAGGATTTCTTTTGCAAAAGTAATGACAACGCCGCCTGCAAGGGTCAAAAAGCCGTTAGCTCTCTGGGACGGGTCGTGAGATTTAAGGGACAGACCAATCTGCACAATACCAAAGCCAAGAAAAATCATACCGACAGCACGGATTAGACCAAAAATGAAGTCGGACAGATTATTGACTACGGTAAGAGGGTCGCTTGCTGCAAAGGCGGTCACAGATGTGCCGACTACCAAAGCCGTTGCCATAACCGCCACACAGTAAAAACGGAAGCCCTTTTTTACTGTGCCAGACATAGGCAGCTTTACGGTTTCCTTGTTTTCGTTTTTCTTAAAAAGTTTCATAAATAAAAATCCTCCTTTAGATATTAAAGATTTCTTCCAAGTCCTCATTGGAGAGAAGTTCATAGGAAGTGCTGACAGCTTTTACGCTTACGGCGTTCTTCGGAATATCGCTGTCAAACACAAGGGTTGCGACAGCCTGTGTCGGCTCACCGTGAATATACGGCGGTTTACCTCCGTCGGTTGTCAGCCTTACATTGGGGTGCTTCATAATGTCGTACTTAAAGTCCATTACAGGGCGTTCCCCACGAACAAAAAGAAGTGCGTAGCGGTTATCAAGCATACGCACTTCATCGGGTGTCATCAGCTCACGCCCAGAAATCTGATAATTGGTTGAATAGTTACCGCTGCGCCCAGAGCTTTTCCCGTAGGTGTTGGTGTCGATAGTTTCTTTTCCTAAAAGTTCCGACACATATTTGTGGGTACTCTGTTCGTTGCCGCCCAGATACAAAAACTCATCGCAGTTTCCCACGATGCTTTCCCACTGCTTTTCAAAGAGGGCTTTGAGCTGCGCCAGATTTTGCAGGATAATGGATACTGATACGCCTCTTGAACGCATAACGCTCAAAATTTTATCGAAGTCATCGGGCAAGCTCACATTGGCAAACTCGTCCATCAGAAAATGACAATGAACGGGTAAGCTGCCGCCGTATTTGTGGTCTGCAATATAGAAAAGCTGTTGAAAAAGCTGCGTGTATAGGATACTGACAAGAAAATTAAAGCTCGTATCGTTATCAGGTATCAAAGCAAACAGGGCGACTTTCTTTTCGCCCATTGAGGACAAGTCAAGTTCATCGGTAGCGGTAAGCCCTGCAAGGCTTTCCAGATTGAACTTTTCAAGCCGTGCCGCCAAAGTGATTTGAATACTTTTCAAGGTCTTTGCCGAGCCAGAGTGATAATCCCTGTAATATTTGAGCGCAATATGCTCTGGGTTAGTCATTTCCAAACGGTCAAACAGCTCATCAAGAGGGCTGATATAGCTGTCGTCATCTTCTTTGACTTCTCCTGCACGAAGCAGCTCCATTACCATCGGAAAGTTTTGCTCGTCTGGCGGTGCTTCATATTTCAGATAGAACACCAAAGACAAAAGCAGCATACTTGCCGCCGTATCCCAAAACGGGTCTTGCGACTGTGCGCCCTTGGGCGTGGTGGATTTGAACAGGTTTGTTACCAAACGCTGCACATCATTGTCGTTTTGCAGATAGACAAACGGGTTATAACAATGGCTGCGCTGCATATTGATAAGGTCAAGAACTCTCACCTCATAGCCTTTTGCTTCAAGCAGACCGCCTACATCTCGCAGGATTTCTCCTTTGGGGTCTAAAATAATCATTGAGGTGTTGCATTGCATAGCGTTTGGTTTGCAAAAGAACCTTGTTTTTCCTGCTCCAGAGCCGCCGCAGACTAAAATATTAAGATTACGGCGATGTTTTTTTCCGTCAAGCCCGATACGAACATTCTGAGTAAGCAGCTTATTCTCCGACGGGTCGGCGGCACGGTACTTTTTATTCAGCATATTTGCATTGCCCCATTTTGCAGAGCCGTGTTCCTCCCGCTTGCGGTAATTCCTGCGTGTGGAAAAATAAATGCCGATGCCCATACCGTAAGCAAGCAAAAAAAGAAGAACAGTTTTCAAACTGTCCTCACACATTGTTATTGCAAACGGATTGTTCATCGCCAACGGTAGGGCTTGGATAATTTCTACCAAGCCGCCTTTGACGAAAGGGGCGACCATTAAAGCAAGCCACACGACAGGAATAATGCCGCATACGGAAAGAATTAAGCCCGTTTTGTTGTCATCGCTCCTCATTACACCTGCAAGGCAACCGCCGTACCTTTCGTGTGGGAGCGTAAGCGACCTTGCTTATCAACTCGTCAACAGGCTCAGTGGGGCGCTTTTCCTGCAACTGCTGTGTACGCAAGGTATTCAAAGCATTGATTACGATATTTTTATCGTATTTATCAAGAGCGATATGGTATCGTTCCTCCTTCATAAACGCCACCTCCGATTATCGAGCCTGTTCTTTGGATTTGGCAGGCTTGTTTTTTTCCATACTTTTATACATCTCGCTCTGGATTTCTCCGAGGACATCACGCATAGAGTTCAGCTCGCTCTTAAAGTCCTGCGTTTCCATATCCGCAAACTCTCTGGGGAGATTATCAAAACGGAAGCCCTTTGTATCAACGCCGTATCTGGAGCTGACCATATAGGCAACGCAGAAGGCTTTGAAATCAGAAGCATCACGGCTCTCGTTGTGTTTGAAATCAAAGACCGCCGCCGAAACCTCCTTTGACATACTCACAAAGAGCTGTTCTTCGGTAAGCCCTGTTTTAATAAAAATAGTCTGCTGTTCGCCGTCATAGTAAGCGGGAACTTCAAGCTCATCGACGGGTTGAAAAGGTACAGGGCTTGCATCAATGAGAGCCGATACAAGCTCCCGCATTTCTTTCTGCTCCTGCGACTGCTGTCTTTCGGCGGCAGAGGTTTCGGCAATATCATAAACTGCCTTTGCGTTATAGGATACCGCCTTTGTGCCATCGTCACGGGTGTACTCCTTGCTCGGCTCGAGAATGGTAACGGGCTGTGCGTCCTTATTTACATAGACACGGTTGGATTTCCAAGCAGCCCTGTCTTTTAAGAGGGTAGCTTCGGGCATCTGCGCCGATACCAAAATGGCGTTGTTGACAGAATAGCGGTCAAACCGCCCCTGCACATCAAGATACTGACGAAAGCTATCGCCGCTTGCCATCATTTCAGAGCAGGTACTGTCAATCAGCTCATAGGCTTCCTTGCGCTGTGCCTGCTTCTGAGCAGCCCATTCCTCTTTGTTAAATGGCTTGCTGCTGTTAAATACATCGTAAATGCTCATTTACATTACCTCGTTTCTTTGGATTTCTTTTTCTTTCTGGTTGAGGGCTGCTTATGCTCCGTTTTTTGAACGGCAGGTTTAGCCCTGTCGGAAGCGGAGCTTTTGTCCAGGGCAGAGCTGCTGTCCTTTTCCTGTTCCTTGCGGCTCTCCTTAATTTTTCGCAGTTCTTCTCTGACTGAGGGTTTATCCTCCTTAGTCATAGTAGCCCCCTCTGCGAACTTGCTTGGCTTCTCTGAGGAAGGCTCGGACAGAGGGGATTTTTCTGTCTTTGCCACCGAGGGGTTTGGGGCATTTTCCTCTTTCTGTGTCGGCTTTCCCATAAGAGCGTCCAAAAGCTTATCCTTTTCAGCCTTTTCCTGTACGCCGATGTCTGGCTCTGGAATATCGGTTTTACTGTCTTTGGATTTTTCCGCTTCGTTGACAATGGTAGCCGTATCGACTGTCGCAAGATGGAAGCGTTCCACAATACGGCTGATTTTCGATGAGTCCTCCATTCGGGCGATTACATCGACCTCCGCATTGGGGTCTTTGTTTTTACGGTCTGCCAAAACGCAGTAGAGAACGCCGTACTTTTTGGCTTCCTGCGTAAACTTACGCAAATCTTCGTTTTTCAAGGTAAACACCTTTAACGGCTTGCCAGAACGGAGCATATTCGTAAGCCTTGCTTTGCCTTTGGTTTTCTGTTCCTCTTTCAGAATGGAATACAGTAGGACAGCGATGTTTTTCGCTCCTGCACCTGTGATTTTAGCGGCGACCTCAATGCCCTCCAAGCTCATACGGACAATCTGTTCAGCCGCATCACCGCCTGTGTTCATTCCTCATCAACTCCTTTCTTTGCTTTTCTTGCTTCTCAGCCCGTATAGCCTTTAATTTTTCTTGAAGTATATCGCTACGGGCAGCGATACCCTCGCATAGCTTGACCTCCTTTCGGATAACGCTCAATCGTTTGGAAATCTCGGACAGCTTTGCTTTGACCGCCTCTTTTTCTTTCCCCGATGCTTTACGGGATTGGGAGTAAAGCTCCTTGCGCTTTGCGGTCAGCTCAGACATTTCCGTTTCCAACGAGCCTTTATATGACAAAAGCTGCTGTGCCGTATCAATGTGATTGCGACAGAGCAGCCTTGTTTCTTTTGCAATAGCGTCCATCTTCATCAAATCGTCTTTGAGAAGATAATGAAGCCTTGCATAACTCATTTTTTTGTTTTTGGGCAGGATACCGAGCTTATAGCAGTAATGGAGATACAGCCCACGCAAGCCGCCGATTTTCTTAGCCTTTGCAAGAGAGCCTTTTACCCGATAAACCGTGTACGCCTTTTTCGGCTCGTGAAAGCTGCCGAACTTTACGGCGTAGGAGTTCTCGCTGATACGCTCCGTAATTCTTTCATTGGTATAATCCTCTCCGAGCTTATACAGCCGCTTGGGTCTTTGCCAACCTCTGCCGATAATCGTCCAATATTTTCGGTTAGGGTCAAAATTGATTTGATAGCCCATCTCAGCCATCTGTCGGTCAAAATCTTTAAGCGTGTATGATTTGCTGATGGCTTCGTCCACCGCCTGCCGTGCAACATTATCCCTCGTCGGGCGACCTTGCTTTTCCGCTTGGTAAAGAGCATAGGGCTTTTTCCTGCCGCTTGGGTGTTCGATAACAGACAGGGCATACTCACGGCAAAGCTCATCGGAACGCTGACGGAGCAGCCGTAGATTTGCTTTATTATCGTGGTAGTGCTTGCCGTCCATAAAGGAAACAGAGTTTACAACAAAGTGATTGTGTAGACATTGGGTATTCAAATGGGTTGCAACAATCACTTGAAATCTGTCGCCCCACATTTTCTCGGCAAGCCTTACTCCTATCTCGTGAGCAACCTCTGGCGTAACCTCGCCGTGCTTAAAGCTCTGGAAACCGTGATAGCAGACAATTTCGCTTTGGTCGTTCCATTGGGCTTTGGCTATCATCATTTCATCTCTGGCGGTGGCGATTTCGCAATTAACGCCTGTGACGAAAAAACGCTTTTCCGTTTTATCCTTGTTTGTCGCATACTCCATAACATCAACAAGGGCTTGCAGCTCGGCTTCGGTGTAATTCGGGTTAGCCGTCTTTTCGGGATTTTCAGCATAGTCAATGGGGTGGTCGAGCCTGCCTTTCACATCCCAGATTTCACATACAGCCATTACGCAATCTTGCAGGGAAGCAGATACTTTTTTCGGATAGCAATTTGAAACTCGTGCCACCTGTTCGCTTCCTCTTTCAGCATTGGAGCATCGACAAAGTTTAGGGCGTTCGCTTTGGCGGCAAGCTGATTGATACGATTGCCGATAGCCGACAGTTCACGCATCATCTTGTAAAACTCTGGGTCTGGTTTTTCGCAGAGCCGATAGCCCTTCACCATTTCTCTGAGGAACGCTTCTCTGGAACGCCCAGACCTTTTGACAAGGGCTTGGAGCAATTCTGCTTCCTCATCATTCAGACGGAAAAGTATCTGAACATTTCTGCTTCTCATTCTTCGCACCTCCTTTCTGTGGTG
>ENA-OOWN01001657-OOWN01001657.1-human-gut-metagenome-genome-assembly--contig:-NODE-1657-length-15553-cov-2.568654_pt1 | contig 15553 bp, 14 predicted proteins | sample MGYA00241406_ERZ501319 | MGnify/ENA primary metagenome ERZ501319 (study PRJEB25962, sample SAMEA2042734) | human gut metagenome | biome: human gut; feature: human-associated habitat; material: faeces... | reverse complement strand
CAACGGGCGTCACTGTACCTGCCGGGCTGAGATATTGACTGCCGAAAAGTAGGTCTATGCTATACCGGCGGGACAGAGCCAACCGGCATAGAGGAAAACATCCGAAACGCCGAGCATCCGCCCAACGGGCGATCGCGAGGCTTTCACAAACCAAACGGTTTGAAAGAAACTACGCATTTGCCAAAAGGAAGCTTTATCCCTGCTCCCCGAACGCGCCCAACGGCGCATTCGGGGAGCAGGGCACCACGCACGAGAACACACCTTTCTTCCGCAGAGTCCTGTCCATCCAGGCGCAATGCTGCGAAGCAGCGAGCGGCCTGCATCCTTTTGCAAAGATCGGCAGACCGTCTCAAAACGCCGGCGCTTAGGCTGCGTCTTTTGCAGCCTTACGCGACCGCTGCGTTTTGAACCGAGCGAAAGCGAGTCTGCCGACTGCAAAGGGATGCAGACCGCTCGCTGACTCGCAGACATGCGCCGGATGGACAATGGACTGCGGAAGAAAGTCTTTAGGAGGAAATTATGGGCAGTGTTGCATTTTATATCGGCTCCCTGAAAAAAGGAGGCGCCGAGCGCGTTTTTGTCAACCTTGCGACCTACTTTCTGGAGCAGGGCTGCAATGTGACGATGGTAACGCAGTACAAAAAAGAAAATGAATACGAGCTGCCTGCAGGGATACGCCGCGTGATCTCCGACCTGACGCCGGAGGAAGAGGGCGGTCGGATCGCGAACCTGTTTCGACGCTACCGGAAGCTGCGCAGGATCTTCAGAGAAATCCATGCGGATGTCGTGCTGTCTACGATTGGAAAAAATAATTTTATGGCACTTTTGGCGAATGCTTTTTTGCCGACGAAGGTTGTGGTTTCCGTTGTGGCGGAGCCTACGGAGGAGTATCCGACGAAGGGGATGCGTCTGCTTGCAAAAACACTGTTTTACGCGGCAGACGGAATCGTGATGCAGACGGCGGATGCAGTGCGTTTTTTTCAACCGTCGCTGCAGAAAAAATGCGTGATTCTGAAAAATTCCCTGAATCCGGCATTTGTGCGGCCACGGTATGAGGATGACCGCCCGCAGGATATTGTTGCAGTCGGACGGATGGACGAAAATAAAAACCAGAGAATGGCAATCCGGGCATTTTGTAAAATTGCAGAGCGATTCCCGGACGCGCGCCTGATTCTGTACGGAGACGGACCGCTGCGCAGAGAGCTGACAGAAGAGGTCAGAAGCCTTGACATGTCAGAACGGATTTTGCTGCCGGGCAGAATCACGGACGTCCCGGAAAAACTGGAAAAGGCTTATGCGTTTGTGCTGACCTCCTTTACGGAGGGAATGCCAAACACCCTGATCGAAGCGATGTCGCTGGGCACGGCCTGTATTTCGACGGACTGCCCCTGCGGCGGTCCAAAGGATCTGATCCGTGATGGAGAAAACGGATTTTTAGTGCCCGTGGACGATTCGGATGCGCTGGCAGACAGACTGACAAGACTTTTGGAAAATCCTGATCTGATGCAGCAAATGGGAAAAAATGCAGCGAAGCTTCAGGCAGAATACCTTCCGGAAAAGGTCAACCAGGAGTGGGCAGACTACTTCCGGAAAGTCGCCGGAAAAAAGAAACTGGTATAATACATGGGGACATGCTATAATGTAATGAGCACGAAAGAAAAACAAGCGACGCCGAAGGCGGCATTTGTTTTTCACGTGCCATTAGCGAACGAGCAGCCTGCGAAGCAGGCGGGGAAGCGCGCCAGCGCGGGCACGAGAGCGGACGAGAGCACGAAAGAAAAACAAGCGACGCAGAAAGGAATCTGATCAGACAGATAGGGTTTATAAATGAGCAGAGAAGAAGTTTTTGAACGTTTAAACGAAGTATTCCGGGATGTATTTGACGAGGAAGACATTACGGTTGACGAAGGCACGACTGCAGAGGATATCGACGGCTGGGACTCCCTGGAGCATATCAACCTGATGGCGGCTGTAGAGAGCGAGTTTGGCATCAAGTTTTCCATGGGACAGATCGTAACGATGAAAAATGTAGGCGAAATGGCAGATATCATTCTGCAGAAGGTCTGAAACCGGGAGCTGGTGAAGGATGAGTATTACTTCCTTTTACTTCCTGTGTCTGTTTGCACTTGCACTGCTGTTGTATTATCTGATTCCGAAAAAAGTGCAGTGGCCGCTTTTATTGCTTCTGAGCATCGGATACTTTTTGACATCGGCAGAGGTGCGTGACAGCCATGCGTGGTATTTGATTCTGTACCCGATGGCAGCTGTAGGAGCTGTCTGGGGCGCAGCTATTTTGATAGACAGGACAAAAGAGCAGAAGAAAAAACTGGCTGCTCTTATTTGTGCTGTCCTTTTTTGTGTCGGTCTGTTGTGCACGCTGAAATTCTTCCATCTGGGGCTGCTGGCGCCCATGGGAATTTCGTTCTACACGCTGACCCTTCTGGGATATCTGTTCGATGTCTATTATGAAATCGGACCGGTACAGCGCAACTATGGAAAGCTGCTGCTGTTTTGTTGCTACTTCCCGACGATGATTTCCGGCCCGATCATGAAATACAGCGACATGGAAAAACAGATGTATACCGGACACAAGCTGGATTACCGGAATGTGACGTTCGGCATGCAGCGGATGCTCCTGGGATTTTTCAAAAAACTGGTCATTTCCGAGCGGACGGCGATCCTGGCAAATGAAATTTTTAACAACTATGAAAAGTACAGCGGCGTTTCGATCTGGGTGGGTGCGGCAGCCTTTACAATGCAGCTTTACACCGATTTCGATGGTTGTATGGATATTGTGCTGGGTATTTCCGAGTGCTTCGGTATCCGGCTGCCGGAAAACTTTTCTGCGCCGTTTTTATCGAGAAGCATCGAGGAATACTGGAGAAGATGGCATATCAGCCTGGGCGACTGGCTGAAAAACTATCTGTTTTATCCGCTGCTTCGGACGAAGTTTTTCATGAATCTTCCCAAGAAGCTGAAAGGAAAACTCGGCAAAAAAGGCGCGAAGCAGGCGACGACGTTTCTCGCCATGCTGATTTTGTGGTTTACCATCGGATACTGGCACGGCGGCGCGTGGACGTTTATCATCGGCTGCGGTCTGCTGCACTGGTTTTATATCGTTTCCGGCAAGCTGATGGAGCCGCTGTTTGTAAAGTGGAGAGCCTTTTTTCATATCGAAAAGGAAAAGAAAGGATTTATCCTGTTTCAGCGCGTGCGCACCTTTTTCCTTGTCATGATCGGACTTGTCTTTTTCAGAAGCGCGACGGTTCCGGATGCCCTTCGGGTGCTCGGACGGGGCGTATCGGGCCTGGGACTGCAGCTGTTTAGAAGTGGCGTGTTGTCCGGGCTGGGACTGGATTGGATAGAGCTGATGATTCTGGCGCTTTCGATTCTGTTCTCTGCATGGGTTACGATCCATAACCAGAAAGAGGATATGCGCGTTACCCTGGAGAAAAAGCCGATCTGGCTGCGCTGGATCGCACTGTATGCGCTGCTGTTTTATGTGATTTTGCTGGGAAAATACGGACCGGGTTACAGCGCGTCCGAATTTATTTATCAGAATTTCAAGGTGTGATACGACTGACCGGACCGTCAGACGTGTCTGGCGGGACTGCATACGCAGCGCAGGCTCGTATGCAAAGTGGAGATTACAATGACAAAAAAACAGGCACTGAAAGCGGTGGTTTTTCTGGCCGTTTTCCTTTGGCTTCTGGTGACGGTGACTTACATCATCCGGACAAACGGGGATGTAAAAGACCGTTTTACCGGATTTTATGCGGAAAAAGAAAATACGATTGATGCGATCCTGGTGGGCTCGAGCCCGGTGTATCCTTATTACAGCGCGCCTGCGCTCTACGGGAAAAGCGGCATTGCAGCGTATCCGCTCTCGACAAATAACCAGCGCCCCAAAGCGATCAAATATTTGCTCAAAGAGGCGCAAAAAACCCAGGACCCGTCGCTGTTTATCATTGAGATGCGGATGTTTTCCATGCCGGACGAGGAATGGGAGGATACGATGGTATTCACGCGCGGAGTGACAGATAACCTGAAATATTCAAAAAACCGTGTGGATGCAATCAATGCGCTCGTCAGCGACAGGAGCGAACGCTACACCTACTATTTTGATATTTTCAAATATCATTCCAACTGGAAAACGCTTTTTTTGCCGGATCAGCTGGCGTGCTGGCGCTATGAAAAGAAAAATCTGTTAAAGGGTCTGGAAATCAAAACGGGAGTGGGCCCGGTGGACTGGACGGATTATTCTGATGTGACAGAAAAAATGGAGCCGGCCAAAGAGCAGTTAGTGGTTTTGGATGATCTGCTTTCCTATATCGATTCGACCGGCAAGGACGCGCTGTTTATCCTGTCGCCGTATGGGATGGAAAAAGAAGCGCGGATGAAGTTCAACGACCTGACAGAACGGATTGAAGCCGCTGGCTATCCGGTACTGGATTTCAATCAGCATATTGACGAGATTGGACTGGATTTTTCGACGGATTTTTATGATTACGGCGGACATGTAAACGCCCTTGGCGAAGGAAAGTGTACGGAGTTTCTGCGACAGTATCTGGACAGTCATTACGAGCTGCCGGACAGACGCAGCGTGCAGGGCTACGAAAGCTGGGACAGCGCCTGGGAGCTGTATCAGCAGAAGCAGAGCGAGGCAGAGGCAAGCTGCCGGAAGGATATCGAAGAAGAAAACTGGGCACCGGAGGTCGCAGACTGAAAGAAAGGAGGCTGTCCCGATGTGCGGAATTGCAGGATTTTGCAACCGTCAGAAAACCTGGCGGGAGGATATAGAACGGATGAAAGAGCAGCTGATAAGCCGCGGACCTGATGCAGAGGGCAGCTGGTGTAACGACAGTCAGGACGTGACGTTGGGACATCGGAGACTTTCCATTCTGGATCTGTCGCCGGGCGGTGGACAGCCCATGGTTTCCCATAGCGGACGGTTTGTGATTTCCTACAATGGCGAAATCTATAACTGCCGGGAGGTAGAAAAAAAGCTGCGCAGGGAAGGACTTTTGGGAGCACTGCATGGAAGCTCGGATACGGAGATTTTACTCGAAGCCCTGGAAGCCTATGGCGTAAAAGAGGGGATCTGTCTGTGCAAGGGTATGTTTGCCATCGCACTTTATGACAGGAAAGAAGAACAGCTCTGGCTTTTGCGGGACAGAGTTGGGGAAAAACCGCTGTATTATGGGCTGGTGAACGGGAGCTTTGTGTTTGCCTCTGAGCTGACGGCCATCGCAGCGCTGCCTGATTTCTGCGGGAAAATAAATAAAGACGTGCTGGATTTGTATCTGATCCACGGATATATTCCGGCACCGTATTCGATTTATGAGGGTATTTATAAGTTAGAGCCGGGAAAAATCCTGCGTCTGGAAAAGCCCTATCGGGACTGGAGGATCGAAACCTACTGGTCAATGGCAGAAACTGCAAAAAAAGGACAGGAGCAGCCCTTTACCGGAAGCAGGCAGGAAGCATCGGAAGAGCTGGAACGGCTTTTGACGGAGAGCATCCGCGGTCAGATGATGGCAGACGTGCCGCTGGGAGCATTTTTGTCAGCGGGAATCGACAGCTCTACTGTCGTTTCCCTGATGCAGTCGATTTCTGACCGGAAGGTTAAAACCTTCACAATTGGGATGGAGGATGCCGCCTACAATGAAGCGGAGGCTGCTGCTGCCATCGCTGCGCATCTGGGGACAGAGCATACGCAGCTGACTATTACGGAGCAGGATGCAAAAGCAGTTCTGCCCAAATTGAGCCACATGTTTGGGGAACCCTTTGCAGATTCCTCTCAGATCCCGACCTATCTGGTCAGCAAGCTGACGCGGGAGCATGTGACGGTTTCCTTGAGCGGCGATGGCGGGGATGAGCTGTTTTGCGGATACGGAACCTATCAGTCGATCACGAACGCGTGGAATAAAATCCGGAAAATTCCGCAGCCTGTGCGCAGTGCGGCAGGATATTTTCTGACGGACGGACCTTTTTCCAAAAAGGAAACGAACCAGATCCGGGGCATGTTATTATCGGCGCATAATGCAGAAGAGCTGTATGCGCGCTCTGATCTTTCCGAGCCGTTTCTTGGAAAGATTGCAAAAGAAAGAGGAAGCGCGAGGAGCATTTTTGAAACCTACGAAAGCGGATATCTGGCGGATGTGCAGCACAATCTGATGCTGATGGATCTGCTGATGTACCATCCGGATGATATTTTGGTAAAGGTGGATCGGACGGCAATGGCAGTCTCACTGGAAAGCCGTGTTCCGATGCTGGATAAGGATGTTGTGGAGTTTGCATGGAGTCTGCCGGTGTGGATGAAATGGGAAAACGGCAGAGGCAAGCTTGTATTGCGGGACGTTTTGTACCGCCATGTGCCCAGGGAGCTGATGGAACGTCCGAAAAAGGGGTTTTCGATCCCGATCCAGAAATGGTTAAAGGAGCCGGAGCTCTACGCTTGGGCAGAGAGTCTGTTAAAGGAGGATAAAATCCGTCAGGAAGGTTATTTTGACCCGGAAATGGTGACGCGGCTGTGGAAGGATTTTACACAGCGTGGAATCTGGCGTAAGCAGATCTGGCACATTCTGCGGTTTGAGGACTGGCTGGAGCAGGAATATAGGAAACTGTAAGGCAGGGAACTGAGAAACAGCGCTGCTGCGATCAAAAGGGACAGCAACCGTCGGAGCAGAGGCATTTTTGGAGCAAGGAGAAGGAAGGAGGAACAAGAACCCATGCGCAAATTGGAACAGTATCAGCCGGAAAAGCAAAAGAAAGGCGAGCAGACCGGGCTGATTTCGGTCATTGTGACGGTTTACAATATCCGGGAATATCTGCCCAAAGCGGTGGATTCGATTCTTTCTTCGACCTATCAAAATCTCGAAGTCCTTTTGATAGATGACGGTTCAACGGATGGAAGTGAACGCATCTGCGATGAATATGCAAAAAAGGATGGGCGGGTGCGGGTTGTCCATCAAAAAAACGGCGGAGCCTACAGCGCGCGCAACACCGGACTTTTGGAGGCAAAAGGCGATTACCTGACCTTTGTGGACGGCGACGACTGGATTGAGCCGCAGATGTATGAGACACTGCTGGCGGCGATGATGGAGCAGGACGCCGATCTTGCGGTCTGCCGGTATCGGAAAATTTACGAAAACCGAAGGGTGGATTTGTCCACGCCGATGGCTGCAGTGTTTGAAGGGCAGGAGCTTTTGGCAAAATATCTGGAAGAGGACGAAGCGTGGCTGATTCAGACGGCGGTCTGGAACAAGCTTTGGAAACGTTCGTTGAGCGACGGGCTGAGGTTTCCAAAAAGCCTGTATGAGGATATGTATTTTACCATCCGACTGTTGGCAAAATCGAAGCGCAGCGTGTATCTGGACTGGGCGATGTACAATTATGTGTGCAGTCGGACGACGAGCACCACGAATATCGGCCTGAACGAGAAGACCTTCAATGATTTGATTCCGAATTTTTATGAGCGCAGTGCGTTTTTACGGGAGATCGGTAGGGAGGATCTGGCACTTTTGCAGGATTATTTTTTATATAAAAGACTGCTGTTATTCTATACGGCGGTCTGCAGAAGCCAGGATCCAAAGAAAAAAGAACATAAGGCATTTTTGCAGCAGAAAATAGAAGCAGGAAAAGACTGCTATGCAGCAGTCTATGGGATTCCCCAGGCGAGCAGTCAGGAATACCGGAAAATGAAGCTGTTTTTGAAGTCACCGATATTGTACCGGGCAGCGATGAGACTGAATGATTCTTTCCTGATTCCGATCAAGGTTGCGATGGCGAATCGGAGACAGAGGTAGAAAATTTTATTCAAAGGAACAGAAACTATGGTAGGAGTGCAGCTTTCGGGTGGCCTGGGCAATCAGATGTTTGAGTATGCCCTGTATTTAAAATTGAAATCAATGGGAAAAGACGTCAGAATCGACGACGTAACCTGTTATGGCGCACAGGAAAAGCAGCGGGTCAATCAGCTTTCTGTATTCGGTGTTTCCTATGAGCACATGACAAAACAGGAGTATGAGCAGATCACCGATTCCAGTATGAGTCCCCTCCATCGTGCCAGGCGGCTGCTGTGCGGCAGGAAGGATTTGTCCTACCGGGAAGCGTCGTGCAATACGATCCGGAGATACTGCGGCGCGAGCCAGCCCTGCTGTTGGGATATTTTCAGACGGAACGGTATTTTGCCGATATCAAAGATCAGGTGCGGGAAGCATTCACATTCCGAAATCTTACTCTGACAAAAGAATCGGCAGCGATGGAGCAGCAGATGAAGGCCTGCGAGTCGGTGAGTGTCCACATCCGACGGGGCGATTACCTCACACCTGCCAATCAGGCGCTGTTTGGCGGAATCTGCGATCTGGATTACTACCATCGCGCGGTCGCAGAGATCCGAAAAAGAAAGCCGGATGTGAAATTTTTCCTGTTTTCCAATGATATGGAGTGGACGAAGGAGCATTTTTGCGGCTCGGAATTTGTCCCGGTGGAGGGAAACAGCGAGCAGGCGGGAGAGCAGGATTTGTACCTGATGAGCTGCTGTAAAAACCACATTCTGGCGAACAGCTCCTTTTCCTGGTGGGGCGCGTGGCTGGATAATGGCAAGGACAAGCTCGTGATTGCACCGGAAAAATGGATGAACGGGCGCGGCTGCTGCGATATTTATACGGATGAAATGATTCGGGTGTAATATCCGGGATTTATGCAGTAAATCAGCGATGATTTTGGGCGATAGGTTGTCTGATGGCATCGTTTGGAAAATAGAGAGGAATGTTATGATAGGAACGCAGATCCTGCAGGGGCAGGGGCTTGGCAACCGGCTGTTTTGTTATGTGACAGCCCGCAGTATTGCGGAACAGAAAAAAACTTCATTCGGCGTACCCGGAAAGGAAATCCTGTTAAACGGTCTGACCGGAAACAATTCCGAGCCATTTCTGGATCTCTGGATGGGAGAAGAAGCAAAACCGGAAGATTTTACACGCGTTTATGAGGAAAAAGAAGAACGGATCTACACGGGCGCCTGCCGGCATGATCTGGAGCACGGCTGCTATGTGGCGGGAGAAGACCGGGGCGTTTTCGATGTAGAAGACGGCACGCTCCTGATGGGAAATCTGCAGGCGGAAAGCTATTTTGCACCGAACCGGGAGCAGTTAAAGGAATGGCTGAAGGTAAAGCCGGAGTTTGATTCCTACGAATATACGAGGGACAACCTGTGCGTGCTGAACCTGCGCGGCGGGGAATATGCGTCCGAACCGGCATTGTTTTTACGGAAAAAATACTGGACGGATGGGATAGCACAGATGAAAAAAATCCGCAGTGACATGGAATTTATGATCGTGACGGACGATGTGACGATGGCACATAAGCTTTTACCAGGTATTCCGGCATATCATTTTCCTGTGCACGGGGATTATGTGACAGTCAAAAACGCGCGTTACCTGATTATTTCCAACTCTTCCTTTGCCTGCTTCCCGGCGTTTACGTCGGAGACGGTACAGAAGGTGATCGCGCCGAAATACTGGGCGCGTCACAATGTTTCGAATGGTTACTGGGCTTCGGAGCAGAATATTTATACCGGATTTGAGTATCTTGGCAGGGACGGAAAGCTCTACGATGCACAGGCGTGCCGGGAGGAGCTGGAAACCTACCGCAGGCAGAGCGAATTTTTTGCAAAACATCATGAAAAGCCGGACGGCATGGCGTATCGTCTGGGAGAAATCCAGGCAAAAGCAGCCTATACGGCATATTTTGGCGGGCGCGCGGTCAGAAGCCTGAAAAGACGGCTGACCGGTCAGCAGAAGTGAGAAAAGGAGAGCTTGGCGTGCAGATTTTGAAGCAATGGAAAACAGAGCCTGAGAAATGGCTTTTTCGAATACTACTGGTTGTTTTTATCGCGAGCATGGTGCCGGTTTTATACCTGTCCCGCTATGGGTTCCCGAACTGCGATGACTTCACCTATGGTCTTGAGACGCATAGGGTATGGAATGCGACCCATTCCTTTGGGGAAGTGCTTAAAACAGCGCTTGCCGTGACAAAGGAAACCTGGCAGCTGTGGCAGGGAACCTGGTTCTCCATTTTCCTCATGACCCTGACGCCCGGAGTTTTCGGGGAAAAATGGTATTTCCTGACGACTCTTCTTATGGCAGGAATGCTCGGCGGAAGTATCTGTGTGCTGATGCATACGGTGCTTTGCCGGTACATTAGCCGGGCAAAAGAAAACCGTTATCTGCGTGGAATCTGTACGCTGACTGTTTTATTCCTGACCTTTCAGACCTTCGTTTCGCCGGTGCTTGCGCTGTATTGGTATAACGGCTCGCTGCATTATGTATTCATGGAGGCTGTTCTGTTCTTTGCAGTGTCTGCGCTGCTTTGCCTGGAAACATCGGAACCGAAATCAAAGAAAATCCTCTGGATGATCCTTTCTGCCGTTCTGTGCGCACTGTTAGGCGGGGCAAACCTGTTGACCGGCTTACAGTCGGTGATCCTGATCGTACTGCTGACGGCATGGGAGTTTTTCCGGAAAAAGAAAAACCGTTTCTGGTTTTTGTTTCCGCTTGTCTGCAGCCTGGTCGGTTTTGCGTTTAACGTGCTGGCACCAGGAAATTTGATTCGGGAAGATACGGCGGAGAGTATGGGAGCGGTAAAAGCGATTGTCATGTCATTTTACTGGGGAATTGTGTATGTGACGGAATGGCTGACACCGATGGTGCTGGTTGGCTTTGCAATACTGATTCCTGCGATTTACCGGCTGGCAAAGCAGGCAGAGGGAAAGTTTTTTAAACCCTTGTATGCAGTCTTTTTAAGCTTTTGCGTTTTCTGCGCGATGTTCACGCCGACGTTGTATGCGACGTCCAGCGAGGGACCCGATCGCTGCAAAAATGTGATGCGCGTGGTGCTGTATTTGCTGGTGTTCTTTAATTTGCTCAATGGATGTGGTTGGGCATGGCAGCTAAAGCAGCCAGGACAGCGAAAGCAGTCCGAGCAGCTTCCGCAGTCCCGGCCGGGATTTTTTTACAGGCTGCTGGAGCTTCTGGAAGAAACAAAGAGCGCGTTTTATGCCGTGACGTTGATTGCGATGGGTGTGATTTTCCTCTTTGCGGCAGATAAAAATACGTATACGTCCGTTTCTGCCGTGCGTTCTATTTTAAATGGTGAGGCGGCGGAGTATGCAGCGGAAAACAATGCGCGCCTGGAATTGTATACAAATGGGGAACCGGAAATCACGATCACACCGCTTTCCGTGGAACCGTATTTATTGTATATCGACGATGTGACTAATGAGGGCGACCGGGGCTACTGGCTGAATCTGGCGCTGATGGATTATTACGGAAAAGACAGAATTACCGTGTCTGAACCGGAAGAATAAAGGAGAGAGAGTTATGGTATATGATTGTTTTCAGTTTTTCAACGAGCTCGATATTTTAAAGCTGCGTATGCATGTTTTAAACGATGTTGTGGACAAATTTGTCATCAGCGAGGCGACGGTAACCTTTTCCGGTGAGAAAAAGCCGTTATATTTCCAGGAAAACCGGGAAATGTTCCAGGAGTTTGAAGACAAAATCATTCACAAGGTTGTGGATGATACGCCGATGGATACGAGTGCTTTTATGCGTGACAGCCACCAGAAGTGTGCAGTAGCGCGCGGGTTGGAGGGTGCAAAGGACGATGATATCGTCATTTTCTCCGACGTCGATGAAATCCCGAATCCGGAAGCAGTAAAAAAGGTTCTGGCGGATTTTGACGGCAGCAAAATCTATGCGCTGGCGCAGCGGAATTTTTACTGTTATCTGAATATGGAAGAAACCTCCGGAAGCCTGCTGTCCATTACGGGTGAGTTTGAGGGCTTTACCGGAAAAGACAGAAGATGGCTTGGAACAAAGATCTGTAATTATGGAATGTTAAAACGGTTTACGACGGAGCAGCTGCGGGACAGCAAGCAAAAGGAGCTGATGGTGCGCGTTGCGGACGGCGGCTGGCATTTTTCCTATATGGGCGGCGGTAAGGACGAGTCTGTGGAGGATCGTGTAAAATACAAGATCAAGAGCGCGGCACATCAGGAGTATAATAATCGGGCAACGCTGTCGAAGGTGAAGAAGAAGATCCGGAATCATGAGGATATTCTGGGGCGGAGTACGGATTTTCAGATTGTGCCGGTGGATGAGAGTTATCCGGTGTATTTGAGGGAGCATCTGGAGGAGTACCAGTATTTGATGTATCCGGAGAAGAAGTCCTTTTTTGACCGCATCCTGGGTCGTTGAGGGAGGGCTCTTGTCCGCCCGCATGCAGTTTTGCGGGCGGTTCCCTGGTCTGCGTGCTGTGTCCGGCATTTGGTCTGGTGCAGCAGCGGACTCGCTTTCGCTCGGTTCAAAACGCAGCGGGTGCGTAGGGCTGCAAAGTACGCAGCCCAAGCACCGGCGTTTTGAGACGGTCCGCTTGTCTGCATCCAGACCAAGTGCCGGTCGCAGCACGCAGTCTCCGGGAACGTCCGCAAAACTGCTGCATGGGCGGACAAGAGGCGCTGTGTCGGGCGGATGGAAGGTCAAGGTCAAGGGCGTTAAGGTCAAGATCAAGGTCAAGGGCTGAATTTGTGGGATTGCGTGGAGGACGGCAAAGCGCTTCTGTGGAGCTGTTGCCTGTGCGTGGAGGACGGCAAAGCGCTCCTGCGGAGCTGTTGCCTGTGTGTGGAGGAGGGCGAGGCGCTTCTGTGGAGCTGTAGTTTGTGCGTGGAGGAGGGCAAGGCGCTTCTGTGGAGCAGTTGTCTGTGCGTGGAGGACGGCAAGGCGCTCCTACGGAGCTGTTGCCTGTGCGTGAAGGGCGTTTGGATAGAGCAGTTAGGAGTTTTGGATGGTGAAGGTTTCGATTTGTGTGCCGGCGTATAAGAATCCGGTTGGTGTAGAGCGGCTTTTGGAGTCGATAAAGGTGCAGTCTTTTACGGATTACGAGGTAGTTGTGACGGATGATTCTCCGGACGGGTCTGTGGAGGAGGTTGTACGTAGGGCAGAGGTTCCGGGGATAGTTTATGTTCGGAATGCAGTTCGCAAAGGTGCAACAGGGAACTGGAACGAGGCGGTGCGGCATGCTTCGGGTGAGTATATCAAGATCATGCACCACGATGACTGGTTCACGGATCGGGATTGTCTGGCGCGGTTTGTGGAGATGCTGGAGGAGCATCCGGAGGCGGATCTTGCGTTTTGCGGGAGTCGGCAGGTGATGTTGGATGGTGTCGGAAACCGGACGGGAGAGGAGTTTGACCGGGCGATCAGCGATGAGCATTTGAAGATGATCTCGGAGGATTGGCGGGATCTTTATATCGGGGATTATATTGGGGCGCCGAGTGCGACGATTTACCGGAAGGGCGCGCCGGAGTATGAGGAGAAGCTGACGTGGATTGTGGATGTGGAATTTTATATGCGTCTGCTTCAGAGGAATCCGAGGTTTGTGGTGAGTAAGGAGCCGTTTGTCAGTATCGGGGTCAGCGAGAATCAGCTGACGGAGAGCTGTCGGACGGACGGAAAGTTAAATATTTTCGAGTATGGATTTGTGATGCAGGAGTTTTCCCTGCTTTCAGAAGAAAAATATCGGCAGAAGTTTATTCAGATCGCGTTGAAATATAAGATGCCGTTTGCATCGCTTGCGCCTTACGGGATTCCGAAGAAGGAGTATGAGAAGGCGGCTGCGAAGAAGCGGCGGGAAGATTTTGTCTTTTATGTCGGCGTTGCAAAGCGCAAGGTTCGGGAAGCGTTTGGAAAAAAGCGGTTCACATGAAAATTGGAGGTCAGGATGGTTCAGATTTTACAAAAGCTGCTTCATATTTTGAATAAAGATCAGAAGCGGAAGGTTGCGGGACTCGGCGTGATGATTTTTATCGGTGCGCTGATGGAAATGATCGGCGTCGGTCTGATCATGCCGGTGGTTGAGGGCGTAATGGCGCCGGATCAGCTGCTGAATAAGTGGTATATTCAGATTTTGGAACGGTTTATTCATTTTGATACGCCGAATCAGTGGCTGCTGTTTTTGATCGGTGTGATCATTGCAGTTTATTTTATCAAAAACGGTTATCTGCTTTTACAGACATATGTGCAGTCTCGTTTTGTCAACACGAATCAGTCCAATACGATCAGCTACATGCTGGAGGAATATCTGAACCGTCCCTATGAATTCTATTTAAACGCGGACATTCCTACGATCTTTCGTACGATTGACGGTGATGTGCCGAAGGTATTTACAACTCTGATGGAATATATCCAGCTGGCAACGGAGCTGATGGTTTCGGCGGTTCTGTGCGTGACGCTGCTTGTAACAAACCCGACGATGACGATTTTTATTGTTGTGGTCATGGGCGGAACGACGGTTGTAATCCTGAAAATTTTAAAGCCTACCTTAAACCGGCTGGGGCGGACCTCCCAGCGGTTGCAGAGTCAGATGGGAAAATGGCGTCTGCAGTCTATTTACGGAATCAAGGATGTAAAGATTTTAAATAAAGAGCATTATTTTGCATCCAGCTTCGGAAAATATTCTCAGGAGAATGCGAAGCTGACGACAGAATATGCGGTGCTTAACAACATGCCGCGTCTGCTGTTGGAGACGCTGAGCATCTGCGGTATTTTGGGATATCTTGCAATCTGTATTTTAAACAGCGCGGACATGACAGAGCTTGTGCCGCAGATTTCCGCGTTTGCAGTAGCGGCGATGCGTTTGATGCCGTCGGTAAACCGGATCAACACGCATATGAGCAATATTGCGTTCTATGAGCCAAGCGTGAATTATGTTTATGAAAATGTAGACTTCACATCCTATCGTCTGCATGGAAAATATGAAAAAGACTATGATCCCCATACGCCTCCGATGGAGCTGAAAAAAGAGATTCGCATGGAGGACGTCAGCTATACTTATCCCGAAAGTGACAAGGTGATTCTGGATCATGCTCAGATGCTTGTACCCGTTGGAAAATCGGTGGGCGTGATGGGACCTTCCGGTGCGGGAAAGAGTACCGCAATCGATATTTTAATGGGACTTTTGCAGGTACAGGGCGGCGAGATTTTATGCGATGGAAGAAATATTTTTGAAAATTATCCATCCTGGCTGTCCCATATCGGTTACATTCCGCAGACCATTTATCTGACGGATGATTCGATTCGTGAAAATATAGCGTTTGGCGTGGCAAAAGAGGATATCGATGATGAGCGCGTATGGCATGTGCTGGAAGAAGCCCAGTTGAAGGATTTTGTAAAGGAGCTGCCGGGTATGCTGGATATGGAGATCGGGGAACGGGGTGTGCGTCTCTCCGGCGGTCAGAGGCAGCGTCTTGGTATTGCGAGGGCGTTGTATCATAATCCGGAGATTCTGGTATTTGATGAGGCAACGAGTGCGCTGGATACCGATACGGAAACGGCGATTATGGAGGCAATTGAGAGCTTCCATGGAAAGAAGACGCTGGTGATCATTGCGCACAGGCTGCGGACGATCGCGGGGTGCGATATTATTTACAAGGTGGATAACGGAAAGATCGTGGAGACGACGCTGGCGGCAGAGGAGCACTAGACCGGACGGT
>ENA-OOWN01001653-OOWN01001653.1-human-gut-metagenome-genome-assembly--contig:-NODE-1653-length-15592-cov-4.296775_pt1 | contig 15592 bp, 13 predicted proteins | sample MGYA00241406_ERZ501319 | MGnify/ENA primary metagenome ERZ501319 (study PRJEB25962, sample SAMEA2042734) | human gut metagenome | biome: human gut; feature: human-associated habitat; material: faeces... | reverse complement strand
TATCAGAGTCAGCTGCGCTCAATCAGAAATTTCTTAAACAGTAAGAAAGAGGGCGCACCTCTTAATCTTGAGGCAGGCGTCTATGGAGAGGATATCGGAAAGGAGTGGCAGGATGAGCACAAATCAAACTAATGAAAACAGCTTCAACCGCGCCAGAAGGGATTACCACGCGGTTGGAAAATGTATACCTAAAAAGGACTCGAGCCAGCTTTTACTCGGAAAGCCGGTATTTACCGATGATATCACACCGCGTGATGCGCTTGTCATAAAGCTTCTTAGAAGCCCGTATGCAAATGCAATTGTCGAGGATGTAAAGACAGATATTGCTCTTAAGGTGCCGGGCATGGTCGCAGTATACACCTGGGAGGATGTTCCGAAAAAGCGTTTTTCTATCGCAGGCCAGACTTTTCCTGAGCCATCACCATATGACAGATTAATCCTTGACCGCCATGTGAGAAGCGTAGGTGACGCCGTCGCTATAGTGGTCGGAGAATCTGAAAAGGCAGTGGACAAGGCTCTTAACATGATAAAAGTAAAGTACACGGTGCTTGAGCCGGTGCTTGACTTCAGAAAGTCGCTGGATAACAAGGTGCTCGTGCATCCTGAGGATGACTGGTCATCCAGCATAGATACAGGCGATGTAAAGCGCAATCTCATTCACCACGAGGAGGATGAGCATGGAAATGTAGAGAAAATTCTGTCAGAGTGCGATGAGATTATTGAGCACACATATCGCATAAAGGCAGCGCAGCAGGCATATATGGAGACCTGCAGAGCATACTGTGAGATAGACAGATACGGCAGACTTCACTGTATCAGCTCGACACAGATAGTTTTCCACCTGCGCCGAATACTGGCAAATGCACTCGATATTCCAAAGTCCATGGTGCGCGCTGAAAAGCCGCGTATCGGAGGCGGTTTCGGTGCCAAGCAGACAGCGGTCTGTGAGGTATATCCGGCATTTGTTACCTGGAAGACAAAGCGTCCGAGCAAGATAATCTACAGCAGAAAAGAGTGTCAGACTATCGCGTCACCGCGTCATGAGATGGAAGTCACCGTGCGTCTTGGAGCGATGAAAGATGGTCATATAAGGGCAATCGATCTTTATACGCTGTCAAATGGTGGAGCATACGGAGAGCATAGCACTACAACGGTAGGACTTTCCGGTCATAAATCGCTTCCACTTTATACAGGAGGCTGCGAGGCAACCAGATTTTCGTGTGATGTTGTGTATACAAACGTGCAGGCGGCAGGAGCATACAGAGGCTATGGAGCCACACAGGGTATCTTTGCACTTGAATCAACCGTCAATGAGCTTGCAGAAAAGCTGCATATAGACCCGGTTGAACTTCGTTTGAAAAATATTGTACGCGAGGGCATGTTTATGCCGGCATATTTTGGCGAGACAGCAAATGCATGTGCACTCGACAGATGCATAATGCACTGTGCGGACAATTTCCACTGGTCAGAAAAGTATCCTGTCCGCGATATGGGAAATGGCAAGGTTCGTGCGGCAGGCATGGCACTTGCAATGCAGGGCTCCTGCATATCCAATGTAGATGTCGGCTCGTGTACATTAAAGCTTTCAGACTGTGGCACCTACAATATGATGATAGGTGCGGCAGACATGGGAACAGGCTGTGATACAATACTTGCGCAGATGGCGGCTGAGGTACTTGACTGCGAGCCGGATGATATAACAGTGTTTGGAGCGGATACAGATGCTTCTCCTTATGACTCGGGTTCATATGCCTCATCAACCACCTACATCACAGGAATGGCCACACAGAATGCAGCACTTGAGCTTCGTGAAAATATAAAGAAAATCGGTGCACAGCTGCTGGGCTGTGCTGCATCAGAGGTGGATTTCGACGGTAAAGAGGTGTATATCATAAATCCGGACGGTGCAGACAATGGGGCAGTTTCCGTAAGTCTTTCCGATATAGCAACAAAAGCACAGGTCAACAACACGATACCTGTAGATGTCACCGCCACATATTCATCACCTGTTTCACCGCCACCATACATGGTAGGAATGGTCGAGATAGAGCTTGATAAGGAGACAGGAGCAGTTAAAATACTTGATTATCAGGCTGTCGTGGACTGCGGAATCCCGGTCAATCCAAACCTTGCGCGTGTGCAGACAGAGGGTGGCATAGGTCAGGGAATCGGCATGGCTCTTTATGAGAATGTCACCTACAATGCCGATGGTAAAATCGCAGAAAATGATTTCATGCAGTACAAGATACCGACACGACAGGATGTGGGACATATCAACGTCGAATTTGAGACAAGCTATGAGCCTTCAGGCCCATTCGGAGTCAAGTCAATCGGCGAGATAGTTATCAATACACCGGCTCCTGCACTGGCACATGCCATTTATCGCGCAACAGGCGTATGGCACAGGACAGTTCCGTTTACCCCGGAGAAAATACTTATGGGAATGGTAGACCCAAACTGGCACGAAAAGGACCTAAGAGTGAAATGATTCATATCATATACATGGCGGCTGGAAACAGCCGCCGTTTTGGAAGTAACAAGCTGTTTTATGAGCTGGATGGAAAACCTATGTACAGGCATCTGCTTGAACGTTTGATAGAAATTAAAGATAGATATAATAAATTAAAAAATGCAGAATCGAATAACCCGGTCATAGATATAACCGTCGTTACACGTTACCGGGAAATACTGGACTACTGCGCATGTATCCCAGATTGCCATGCAGTCTTAAGTCCGGACAGCGAAAAAGGCATATCCTACACCATAAAAGCAGGAATTATGGCGGTGCATGAGCAGAAAAAGACCGGTATGCAGATGTGGCAAAGCAGTGTGTGGCTGAAAAAGCCGGAAAAAACCAGTGGCTCGTTGCATAATACAGCCGAACCAGAGGACTACTACATGTTTGCAGTAGCTGACCAGCCATATTTAAAAAGTCAAAGCGTGATTAAATTAATAGATAAAGTGCTTGAAAATAAAGGAAATATGAAATCAGTTTTTTCACTTCGCTGTGGAGATACCGTAGGTAATCCGTGTGTATTTCATTCATCACTCATCCCACAGCTTTTATCACTGGAGGGTGATAAGGGTGGCAGAAGTGTGGCAAAGAAGTATGACTGTGTATATGTGGATATCGCAGATGAGCGTGAGCTGATGGATATAGATACCTTATCAAATTCAAAACATACCGTGACATTATAAAAGCTATTATGAAAGCTATTATGAAGGAGCACCGTATCAGTGCATACCGAATGTATATTTTATTCAAATTCCCATATACTACCTCCAAAGCATGAATGCAAATGCAAAAAAGTAACCGGAGGACAATAAAGTGAAAATCACAGGATTGACCAGAAGAGTAGATTCCCTCGGCAGAATAGTCATACCAAAGGAGCTTCGCAGGATGCTGCATATAAAAGAGGGAAGCCCACTGGAAATATATATGGATGCGGACGAGACGATAGTGCTAAAGAAGTATTCGCAGGTTGGAAGCCTGAAGAATATATCACAGGCATATGTACAGAGCCTGTCAAAGGTAACCGGTGCCACGGTATGTGTGGCAGACCGGGATGAGATAATAGCGGCAGCCGGCAAAAACCACAAAAATTATATAGGCAAGGCTTTGTCAAAAGAGCTCGAGAATATTATGGATAAGAGAAAAAGTGCATTGTACAGTAAAAAAGACGATACCCTGATACCTGTGGTAAAGGACGATAAAGCTGACTGTGAAGCGCAGGCAATAGCAGTAATAGTGCATGATGGTGATAGTGCGGGAGCCGTTATACTATGTACCTTCGATGAAAAAGCCGATAAGTCTGAGATTGCCGAAAAGCTGGCGGGTGCAGCAGCAGAATTTCTGGCTGACCAGCTTGGCTAGAGATAGCAAAAAGCATTGTAAAAAACTATTTACTTGACTACAACAGTAATAAAGATGTAAAATAGCTTGATAAAGGGAGCAATTAGCTTCCTTTTGTGCTATAAAGGTATAATAGAAAATTAAGCAATTATTAATTATCTGATGTAGAGGCATTGTAGTATAATAGACAGTACATATTGGATATAGTTGTCAATTATCTATAAAGTATGCCGATATACAATGGTATACCGATAGTTTGGAGGTAACGTTTAGAAATGGCAAAACAGAAAAAGAAAAAGAAGAAAAAGCAGCATCGCGTTTTCTGGTTTTTCATAAAGCTTCAGATTTTTCTGATGGTACTGATTCTTGGTGGATTATGCTTTTATTACTTTGGAGGCTATGCAGACAAGGTGGCGAAGCTTCACTCAGAGGCGGTAGAGCTCGTGCAGAAATCTGACAAAAACACATTTTTACCGGCGAGGACGAGTACACTCTACGATACAAACGGTGATGAGATATCCGAGACGGCCACTACCAAAAAGGCTGACTATGTAAAGTATGAGGATATCCCACAGAACTTCGTAAACTGCATGGTCAGTATCGAGGACAAGAAGTTCTATAAGCACAATGGTGTGGACCTAAAGGCAATAGTGCGTGCCGCAAAGTCAATTATAAAAAACAAGAGAATTACCCAGGGTGGCAGTACCATCACGATGCAGCTCGCCCGAAATATTTATCTGGATACGAACAAGAACTGGCAGCGAAAAGTCAAGGAAATGTTCATAGCAATGGAGCTGGAAAAAAAATATTCCAAGAACGATATTATGGAGTTCTACCTGAATAATGTCTATTTCATGAACGGATATTATGGTATTCAGGCAGCGTGCCATGGCTATTTTAACTGTGAGCTTTCGGATCTTGATTTGTCGCAGACTGCCTTTTTGTGTGCGATTCCGAACAGCCCGACATACTATGACCCGATAAACAACAAGGATCATACATTGACACGTCGCAATCTCATATTGAAAAACCTAAGGGAAGACGGCAAAATCACACAGCAGGAATATGAGTCTGCCATAAACGAGGAGATAACCCTCAATATGCCTGAGAAGGATGACACGGTCAAGTACAATTATGTGGATACCTATGCATATTTCTGCGCTACGAGGGCGCTCATGGAGAATGAGGGCTTCAAGTTCAAGTATTACTTTGACTCAGACGATGAAGAAAAGGAGTATGATGCTTCATATGATGAAATGTATTCATATTGTCAGAAAAAGCTCTACTCAGACGGTTACAAGATTTATACATCAATTGATCTGACTATGCAGCAGCAGCTTCAGGATTCAATTGACCTGACGCTTTTGGACTTTACAGACACGACCGATGATGGCACATTTAAGTTGCAGAGTGCTGCAACCTGTATAGACAACGACACAGGCGAGGTGGTTGCAATAGTTGGTGGACGAAGCCAGGATGCGGTCAGTCATACGCTAAACCGTGCTTTCCAAAGCCATCGCCAGCCGGGAAGCTCAATCAAGCCACTCATTGTGTATACACCATCATTTGAGCGTGGTAAGACACCGGATACCATCGTAAATGACCACAAGTTTGATGGAGGACCGTCTAACTCGGGTGATTCATATTACGGTGATGTGACTATCAGGTTTGCCGTTCAAAAATCACTGAATACTGTAGCATGGCAGCTATATGATGAGCTCACGCCAAAGGTAGGCTTACAGTATCTCAAGGATATGAATTTTACCAATATCGTAAAGGATGACTATGTCACAGCAACAGCACTTGGAGGTTTTACAACAGGTGTATCCACACTGGAGATGGCATCTGCATATTCAACACTTGAGAACGATGGAATGTACAGGAATCCGACATGTATTAAGTCGATTGTGGATTCTGACAACAATATCATATATACATCATCGCAGAAGGATACCGTCATATATACAGAGACAGCATCACGTATGATGACAGATGTCATGACAGATGTTATGAAATCAGGAACCGGACGTAGCGCTAATCTGGACAATGGCATGCCTTGCGCCGGCAAAACCGGAACCACAAACGATAAGAAGGATGGCTGGTTCTGTGGCTTTACCAGATACTACACCACATGTGTGTGGGTAGGCTGCGATATGCCTGAGACAGTCAAAAAACTGACAGGAAGCTCTTACCCGGCAGAAATATGGAAGAACTACATGGATCAGATACATGCTGACCTTACACCAATAGATTTCCTGCCATATGCCCAAATATCGGATGATTATCAGGACAGCCAGGAGACACAGGATACACCTGCCGATGACCAGACGCAGAATAATCCTACAGATCAGACAGTGACCACACCTGATGCAGGAACCACAACACCGGATAAGACCACAACAAACCCGAATAATACTCAGGGAACCACCACGACCACACCGGGTGAAAATAACAGTCAGGGAACAAATGGCGGCAATGGCGGAAATACGAGTGGTACTACCGGCGATACGACAGGTGGAAACACAGGTGGAAATACCGGAGAAAACACCGGTGGGAACACAGGCGGAAATACCGGAGATAACACCGGTGGTAATACAGGTGGAAACACCGGGGACAGCACAGGTGGAGCTTCCGGTGGTACCACCGGAGGCGGAGCAGCCCAGTAGATTTTTCTTTGCGGTGCTGTCTGGAGTTGTGTTCTTTGCAGCATACGCACCTGTCACGATAGGAAACAAGACGATAGATGCGCTCATATATTCAGTGACCTACAATGGTTCATACCTTGCTGCAGAGGGAATTATCACAATCATAGTGATATCAATCCCACCGGTTAAGAAGGCACTCGACTATGTGAAGCAGATTGCGAACAGCCGGTAGATAATCTATATCTAAACAATTAAATTATGTAAAAATGAGCAGAATAGGTAGAAATACTTGTTCTGCTTTTTTTATTGTATATCATTGTCCCGTATCATATAAAAAATGAAAAATAAAAATACTTTGACTTGACAACTATTTAAAATGTGATATACTTTCACTGTCAAATGATTTGATGATGAAAATATTTGACATGCAAACTAGTGCAAATATACCAGCACACAAAACTGAAAATAAACACAGAAAAAGGAGAACAGAAATATGTTGGAGAAAATCAAGGAAATCGTAGCAGATCAGTTAGGAATCGACGAGGATGATATCAAATTAGAGTCAAACTTCAAGGAGGATCTTGAGGCAGATTCATTAGATCTTTTCGAGCTTGTAATGGCACTCGAGGAGGAGTACGGAGTAGAAATCCCTTCAGAGGATTTAGAGAAAATCGCAACAGTTAACGACATCATTGAGTATCTTAAGAACAAAGGTGTAGAGGCTTAAAAGACATGGAGACAAGAATAACAAAGCTTCTTGGAATCAAATATCCGGTCATTCAGGGTGGCATGGCATGGGTAGCAACCCATGAGCTTGCCAGCGCTGTGTCCAATGCAGGCGGACTTGGCATCATCGGAGCAGGCGGAGCCCCGGCTTCATGGGTAAAGGAGCAGATAGTCGCTGCAAAGAAGGAGACAGATAAGCCGTTCGGAGTCAACCTCATGCTTATGAATCCGGAGGCAGATGAGATAGCAAAAATCATCGCCGAGGAAAAGGTAAAGGTAGTCACCACCGGCGCAGGAAACCCTGCAGAGTACATGGACATGTGGAAAGAAGCAGGCGTCATCGTAATCCCTGTAGTTGCAAGCGTAGCACTCGCAAAGCTCATGGAGAGAGGCGGGGCAAGTGCAGTAATCGCCGAGGGAATGGAGTCAGGCGGACATATCGGAGCACAGACTACCATGACACTTGTGCCACAGGTTGTTGATGCAGTGAGCATCCCTGTTATCGCAGCAGGCGGAATTGCAGATAACAGAGGCTTCAATGCAGCATTTGCACTCGGTGCAGAGGCAGTCCAGATGGGTACACGCTTTGTCACCGCAAAAGAATCGATAGTACATGAAAACTATAAGCAGAAGGTCATTAAGGCCAAGGATATAGATTCCGAGGTTACAGGAATGAGCACAGGCCATCCAATCAGAGTGCTCAGAAACAAGATGACCAGACAATACCTCAAGCTGGAAAAGGAAGGAGCTCCATTTGAAGAGCTCGAAAAAATGACACTTGGCGCACTCAGAAAAGCCGTTGTAGACGGAGATACCGTATATGGCAGCGTCATGGCAGGTCAGAGCGCAGGCCTCGTAAAGAAAGAGGAAACCTGCAAAGAAATCATTGAGGATGTAGTGGGACTGAACAAATAGACAGTATTCACTTTTACATGCAAATTTAAGGATACCGGGCCGCCTGGAAAGAGTGACTTACGGTATCCTGTCAGAAATAAGGAGAAACCGAAAATGGGTAAGAGAGTATTTATGTTTCCCGGACAGGGCTCACAGTACATAGGAATGGGTAAGGAGTTTTACGATACAATGCCAAATGCAAAGGCAGTAATCGACCTTGCAAGTGAACAGACAGGCTTGGATATTCCGGCGCTTTGCTTTGAGGAAAATGACAAGCTCAACATTACAGAGTACACACAGATATGTATGCTTGCAGTTGAGGCAGCTATATATCAGGCAATCATTGACAAAGGTATCACACCTGATGTCACAGCAGGCTTAAGCCTTGGGGAATATGGTGCTCTCATCGCATCAGGAGCCATGACCATGGCAGATGCATTCGCAGTTGTCAGAAAAAGAGGAATCTACATGCAGGAGGCAGTTCCTACAGGTGGAGCCATGACAGCGGTTTTAGGACTTGATCCGCAGGTCATTGAGGATATCTGCAAAAAGACAGTAGATGAGACAAATTCAGTGGTATCGGTAGCCAACTATAACTGCCCGGGACAGATTGTTATCACAGGAGAAAAGGCAGCAGTAGATACCGCCGCAGCAGCATGCAGCGAGGCAGGCGCCAAGAGATGCGTACCGCTCAAGGTCAGCGGACCTTTCCACTCAGCAATGCTTAAGGGTGCAGGCGAAAAGCTCGCAGATGCACTTGAGAGTGTAGAAATCCACGATATCAAGGTGCCATATATCACAAATGTCACAGCAGACTATGTGAAGTCACCGGCAGACGTCAAGGATTATCTGACAAAGCAGGTTTCATCGTCAGTGCGCTGGCAGCAGACCATCGAGCGTCTTATCGCAGACGGTGCAGATGAGTTTGTGGAAATCGGACCGGGACGCTCACTCAGCGGATTTATGAGAAAGATAAATAGGGACGTAAAAGTCGTAAACATAGACAAACTGGAGGATTTTGAAAAGTATGTTAACAGGTAAAAATGCCCTGGTTACTGGCGCAAGCCGCGGAATTGGAAGACAGATAGCTCTTACACTTGCCGCAGCACACGCCTTTGTAATAGTAAATTATAATGGTTCAAAGGAAAAGGCAGATGCCGTTGTTGCAGAGATAAAGGCAGCAGGCGGTGATGCAGTTTCTTATCAGTGCAATGTATCTGATTTTGATGAGTGCCAGAATATGATAACAGCGCTCATCAAGGAGTACAAGCACATAGATATCCTTGTAAACAACGCAGGAATCACAAGGGACGGTCTTATCATGAAGATGAGCGAGGCAGACTATGACGCAGTGCTCGACACAAACCTTAAGGGTGCGTTCAACACAATCCGTCATATGTCACGCTATTTCCTGAAGCAGAAATCAGGAAGAATTATCAATATTTCATCAGTTTCCGGCATACTCGGAAATGCAGGACAGGCCAACTACAGCGCCAGCAAGGCAGGAGTTATAGGACTCACAAAGGCTGTAGCCAGAGAGCTTGCCAGCCGGGGAATCACAGCAAACGCAGTGGCACCGGGCTTTGTAGAGACAGAGATGACAGATGTGCTTGCCGATGCGGCAAAGGAGAATCTTTTATCACAGATTCCGCTTGGCAGACCGGGAAACACAAAGGATATCGCAAACGCAGTATTATTTTTAGCATCAGATGCAGCAGGCTACATCACAGGCCAGGTGCTGTCTGTTGACGGAGGAATGGCAATATGAGTAGAAGAGTAGTTGTAACAGGACTTGGAGCAGTAACACCAATCGGAAATAATGTGGACGATTTCTGGACATCGGTAAAGGCCGGAAAAATCGGATTTGACCACATCACAAAATTTGACACAACAGATTATAAATGTCACATTGCAGCAGAGCTTAAGGACTTTAACCCACAGGATTTTATGGACAGAAAGGCTGCAAAGAGAATGGAGCCATTCTCACAGTACGCTGTAGCTGCTGCAAAGCAGGCAATTGATGACAGCGGACTTGATATCGAAAAGGAAGATCCATACATGGTTGGATGTGCCATCGGTTCAGGTATCGGAAGTCTTCAGGCTATGGAGCGCGAGACACAAAAGCTTTATGAAAAGGGCCCAAACAGAGTCAATCCTCTGCTTGTTCCGCTTATGATCTGTAACATGGCAGCAGGAAATGTTTCCATCCAGTTTGGTCTTAAGGGAAAATGCATTAACGTAGTAACTGCATGTGCAACCGGTACACATTCCATCGGCGAAGCATTCCGTTCCATTCAGCATGGCGAGGTAGACGTGATGGTAGCCGGTGGTACAGAGGGCAGTGTATGTCCTATCGGAATCGCAGGATTTACAGCACTTACAGCGCTTTCTACAGTAGATGATCCGACAAAGTGCTCACTTCCGTTTGACAAGAACAGAAGCGGCTTTGTAATGGGTGAGGGCGCAGGAGTAGTTATCCTTGAAGAGCTTGAGCATGCAAAGGCAAGAGGTGCAAAGATTTATGCAGAGGTAGTCGGATACGGCTGCTCATCTGATGCATACCACATAACATCTCCGCAGGAGGATGGCGCAGGTGCAGCAAGAGCCATGACCAATGCCATGAGCGATGCAGGTGTCACACCGGCAGATGTAAAATACATCAATGCTCACGGAACAGGCACACATCACAATGATCTCTTTGAGACAAGAGCAATCAAGCTTGCGTTCGGTGATGAGGCTGCAAATCTTAAAATCAATTCAACAAAGTCTATGATAGGACATCTGCTCGGAGCAGCGGGAGCTGTTGAGTTTATAACATGTGTGAAGGAAATCCAGGATGGATTTATACATAAGACTGTTGGCTATGAGACTCCTGATGAGGAGATTGACCTCAATTACTGCAAGGACAGCTATGAGGAGCCTGTTGAGTATGCACTTAGCAATTCACTGGGATTTGGTGGACATAATGCAAGTATTCTGCTCAAGGCTTATAAATAAATAGCTTCTGCTTTTTAGGGGCTTCGCGAATGTAGGCTGTGAGGTCCGGGGGCACACAGTATATTCCTCGTGAAAAATATGAAGTCAGTCACGGCATTTTGCACGGACAGGCTGTGATATGGTGTTAGCACTTCATGCTAATGGAGCGGATGGAACGCCGTGACAGTTCATATTTTTCATTCAGAACACACTGTGTGCTTCCCGGCTCCACGTTATTGAGCGCGAAGCATGTAGATAGTTTGGAGTAAATTGAGAAAGGATAGATATATATGTCAGTTTTGAATACGCAGCAGATTATGGATATTCTGCCGCACCGCAGTCCGTTTCTTCTCATTGATACGGTTGAGGAACTGGAGCCGGGCGTAAAGTGTGTGGCTAAGAAGAATGTGACTATGAATGAGCCGCATTTTATGGGACATTTTCCGGGAAATCCGGTGATGCCGGGAGTGCTTATTATTGAGGCTTTGGCGCAGACCGGTGCAGTTGCCATTCTTTGTCAGGATGAGTGGAAGGGCAAGACTGCATATTTTGCAGGCATTAATAATGCCAAGTTCAAGCAGAAGGTGGTTCCGGGAGATACGCTGGAGTTGACCACTGAGATTATAAAGGTTAAGGGTCCTATCGGTGTGGGCAAGGCTGTTGCCAGGGTAAACGGCAAGGTTGCCTGTATGGCGGAGCTTACATTTGCAATAGGTTAATTGCATAAGGAGACATGATGAAGTTATTCAAGAAGAAAGATAAAAATATAGAGGCTGAAGAGACTTTAGCCAAGAACGCTGAGAGCGCAAAAACAGTCGCAGATGGCAAAAATGCCGGTGCAGCACAGGAAACAAAAGAGGATGTCCCTGAGACAATCGTTTGTCCCAAGTGTGGCAAGACTGTGCTCAAATCAGTTGTAAAACAGCACAAATACGTCTGCTATGAGTGTAATTATTATTTCCGTGTGCGTGCTAAAAACAGAATCAGAATGGTTTCCGACAAGGAAGCATTTGAGCCATGGTTTACAGAGCTTACAACAGGAAATCCTCTCAATTTCCCTGAGTATGAGGAGAAAATTGCAAAGACTCAGGAGAAAACAGGACTTTCTGAGGGCATTGTCATCGGTAAGACAAAGATTTACGGCGAGGAGACAGTGCTTGGTGTAATTGATTCAAGATTTATGATGGGAAGCATGGGTCATGTGGTTGGTGAGAAAATCACAAGCGCATTTGAGCGTGCCACAGAGGAAAGACTTCCTGTTATATTATTCTGCTGTTCAGGCGGTGCCAGAATGCAGGAGGGTATTATTTCGCTGATGCAGATGGCAAAGACCTCAGCCGCAGCAAAGCGTCATTCAGAGGCAGGACTTTTATATGTGCCTGTACTCACAGATCCTACAACAGGTGGTGTGACAGCCAGCTTTGCAATGCTTGGAGATATCATTCTTGCAGAGCCAAAGGCACTTATCGGTTTTGCGGGTCCTCGTGTTATCGAGCAGACCATCGGACAGAAGCTGCCTGAGGGCTTCCAGAGGGCAGAGTTCCAGCTTGAGCACGGCTTTGTGGATATGATAGTTGAGCGTGAGAATTTAAAGAAGACTCTTTACAAGATTTTACGTGCTCACAGACCTACCACTGGCTATGCCAATTTTGACCCGCTTCACTCAGACGACAATTACGAGCCGACAGAGCTTATGAAGGAGCGCGAGGCAAAGGCTAAGCCATTTAAGGTATGGGATAAGGTCAGCGCCGCAAGACAGATTAAGAGGCTTGCATCGGTTGACTATATGGACTATATTTTTGATGAGTTTATGGAGCTGCACGGAGACAGATATTTCCGCGATGACCCGGCTATCGTAGGTGGAATCGCATATTTAGACGGCCAGCCGGTCACAGTTATCGGTGTTCACAAGGGAAAAGACCTTGAGGACTGCGCAAAGAGAAACTATGGTATGCCATCACCTGAGGGCTACCGCAAGGCACTGCGCCTTATGAAGCAGGCAGAGAAATTCAACCGTCCGATCATAACCTTTGTCAATACATCAGGAGCTTATCCTGGAATGGAAGCAGAGGAAAACGGACAGGGTGAGGCAATCGCAAGAAACCTTTATGAGATGAGCGGCATCAAGGTGCCAATCCTTTGTCTCATGATAGGAGAAGGCGGAAGCGGCGGAGCTTTAGCTCTTTCTGTAGGAAATGAAGTGTGGATGATGGAAAATGCCACATACTCAATCCTCTCGCCAGAAGGCTTTGCATCTATCCTCTGGAAGGACGGAAAGCGTGCAAAGGAAGCCGCAGAGGTAATGAAGATTACAGCACACGACTTAAAGGAGCTTGATGTCGTGGATGATATAATACCTGAGTTTGGCGGAGCCGACGAGGATGCTCTTTCATCAATCGGAAACTACATGAAGGGCAACATGAAGAAATTCTTGGAAAAAGAAAGCAAATTGACAAAGGACCAGCTCTTGGAGGAAAGATACAAGCGTTTCCGCAAGTTCTAGTCCCGGAAAGGAAATTCTATGAAGATAGTTGGAACAGGAAGCTGCCTGCCACAGAGAGTGGTCTCAAACGATGACCTGGCAGCCATAATGGACACATCTGACGAGTGGATCAGCTCGCGTACAGGAATAAGAAACAGACACATTGCAACGACTGAGACAACCACCTCACTTGCCTGTGATGCAGTAAAAAGTGCGCTGCAGGATGCGGGGATTGACGGAAGTGAGATAGACTTGATAATAGCGGCAAGCGTATCCACAGACAAAATCGTTCCATCGCTCGCATGTCAGATTCAGGCTGAGATAGGTGCAGGCAGTGCAGTGGCATTTGACATAAATGCCGCATGTTCAGGCTTTTTATTCGGGCTTGCCACAGCAGATGCGTATTTTAAGACCGGCAGATTTCACAAGGCAGTCGTAGTGGGAGCAGAGGTTCTTTCAAAAATAATGGACTGGAATGACAGAAGCACCTGTGTACTTTTCGGAGACGGAGCAGGAGCAGCCGTTGTGACAGACGAGGGCGATGCTTTTAAGGGCTTTGTACAGGGCTCGGACGGAAAAGGCGGTGAGGCGCTTGACGGAGACAACCGTCCTGTAGTCAATCCGTTTACCGACAATGGAAAGCAGTCTGCACTCGGTGGCTATGTCACTATGGACGGTCCTGCTGTATACAAGTTTGCGGTAAAGACAGTGCCAAAGGCTATAAATGAGCTGCTTGATGAAATCGGCTGGAGCGCAGATGATGTGGATGTCTATGTGCTGCATCAGGCCAATATCCGTATTATTGAGTCGGTCGCCAAAAGGCTTAAGCAGCCTATGGACAAATTTCCGACCAATTTACAGCAGTGTGGAAATATTTCTGCGGCAAGTGTGCCGATTTTGCTTGATAAAGTCCGCAAAGATGGTATGATAAAGCATGAGGAAAAAATAATTTTATCAGGCTTTGGAGCAGGACTTACATGGGGAGCCTGCGCCATAGAGTGGCAATAGAAAGAGGTATTTATGACGGCAGATGAAACTTTAAATGAATTATTGGTGTGTCTGTTCAAGGATTTGACAGAGATAGAGGGCAGATGTCTGATAACAGACGAATTTTCTGATATTTCTATCAACGATATGCATATAATAGAGGCAATAGGAGTCGATGAGCCAAAGCGCTCCGGCACCGTAGCCAAGCTTATGTCTATCACTCTGGGCACACTGACAAAGGCAATAGATGGTCTCACCCGCAAGGGATACGTGAACCGTATCCGCAGTGAGGAGGATAAGCGTGTGGTAAAGCTCTCACTCACCGGCACGGGCAAGAGTGCATACTATCATCATGAGCAGTTTCACCGTCATATGATAGAGCATATAAAGGACGGTCTTTCGGATGACGAAATGAAAGTTCTTATAACTTCACTTGCAAAACTCTCGGATTATTTCAAGGTGGTATATTCCGATGATGAGGAGAATCAGTACCAAAACTGGGATAATATAAATGAAGATAATAAATAAAATGAATTTTTTTTATATAAAACTTTCAAAAATTACTTGATTATAGCAATAGATTTATATAAAATAAACTTGTTGATGTGAAAAATAATTTTGTAAAGGAGATATAAAAATGAGCTATGTTGATGAAGTACTCGAAGTAGTAAAGAAGAAAAACGCAGATCAGCCTGAGTTCTTACAGGCAGTAACAGAGGTTCTTGATTCTTTAAGACCTGTGATCGATGCAAATGAGGAATTATACAGAAAGAATGCGATTCTTGAGAGAATCACAGAGCCAGATCGTCAGATCATGTTCAGAGTACCATGGGTAGATGACAATGGTCAGGTACAGGTAAACAGAGGTTTCCGTGTACAGTTCAATAATTCCATTGGACCATACAAGGGAGGTTTAAGACTTCATCCTTCTGTAAACCTGGGTATTATCAAGTTCTTAGGTTTCGAGCAGGTATTTAAGAATTCTCTTACAACACTTCCAATCGGTGGTGGTAAAGGTGGTTCTGATTT
>ENA-OOWN01001647-OOWN01001647.1-human-gut-metagenome-genome-assembly--contig:-NODE-1647-length-15623-cov-27.910907_pt1 | contig 15623 bp, 10 predicted proteins | sample MGYA00241406_ERZ501319 | MGnify/ENA primary metagenome ERZ501319 (study PRJEB25962, sample SAMEA2042734) | human gut metagenome | biome: human gut; feature: human-associated habitat; material: faeces... | reverse complement strand
AAATTAAATTACTGAATACCAGTAAATAAGTACATTTTTAAAGGACGACTAATTAATAATGGCTATTTTAGAGATTCCTCCTCGGACAGCAGTGAAGCAACTATAACTCTCATATTACAAATAGATATTTTTGGAGTTGACCTTTTCCATAATTCATTTGTAATATGAGAGTATTTCTTGTTTCTGAATAGCGATACAGTATATCATTAATATCACCCAGCGGCTTATTCGTCTTCGTTCTCCTCAACAGCCCGTGCCTCCTTAAATTTCTCTTTCATTGTCGGGTTGTTGTATGTAAGTTTCTTTATCGTCAGTCCGTCAGCCTTGTCGTTGGCCAGACGAAGATTGCGCTCCGATCCTACCAGGGCCTCCTTTATCTTTTGCAGGTGAGTGATCGACTTGTCTATCTCGTCGATGGCCGTCTTGAACTTCTCGCTCGCAAGGCGGTAGTTGTTGGCAAACTTCTCCTTGAAGTCGTTGAGGCGGCTCTCAAAGTTAGTCACATCTACCGACTGACTACGCGCGATGGCCAGCTCACGCTGATATTCTATGCTCTTCTTTGATGTCTGCACAAGCAGCGTTATCAGCGGAATGAAGAATTGGGGGCGTATGACGTACATCTTCGGATAGCGGTGCGACATGTCTACGATGCCTGTGTTGTACAGCTCGCTTTCAGGTTCGAGCATCGACACAAGCACGGCAAACTCGCATTTCTTGGCTCTGCGGTCGTCATCGAGCTTTTTCAGGAAGTCTTCGTTCTTATGTTTGGTCGCTGTCTGATCCATTTCGTTTTTCATCTCGAACATAATGGAGATATATTCGAAGCCGTCCTCATAGTCGCGGAATATGAAGTCGCCCTTGCTACCGCCTGATGCGTCGTTGTCTTTCTCAAAGTAGGCATTGGGGAAGAGGGGACGCATGCGGTTGAACTCCGTGCTGCAATGTATTTCGAGAGTCTCGCCCACCATCTTGGTCGACATCCTTGTCTTCAGGTCTTTGTAGTAGTCAACCTCTTCCTGCTTCTGTTTCAGCTGCATCTCATACGACTCCTTTATGCTGTTCTCGCGCAGTGCGGCCTCATTCTTCTGCAGGGTGACCATGCCCGTAAGCTCAACGATCTTGTTGTCTTTCTCCTTCAGCGCGTCCTGCGACTTACGCTGTTCCTCCAGCACGGCTATCTGACAGGCGTCCTTGCTTTGGGCGATGGTGGATCTTAGTTCCGAGATCTCCCTGTCTTTCTTGGCCAGCTCACCCGCTAATTCGAGCGCATTGGCCTGCGTCATGCTCGCAATCTTCGCTTTCAGCTCCAAGATCTCTTGATTCTTCTTGCTCATCTCACCGGCCAGTTCCAGCGCCTTGGCCTGCGCCGTACTCTCGATCCTTGCTTTCAGTTCCGAGATCTTCTGGTCTTTCTTGCTCATTTCGTCAGCCAGCTCTAATGCCTTGGCCTGCGCGGTGCTTTCCAACTTCGCTTTCAGTTCTGATATCTCCTGGTTCTTTTTGTTCATCTGGTCAGCCAGTTCGAGCGCCTTAGCCTGCGCCATACTGTCTATCTGAGCCTTCAGCCTTTCTATCTCTGTATCCCTTTTCCCTATCTCAAGATCCTTCGCCGACAGCTTTTGTCCGAACGTCCGTTCCGACTTCATCACGTCTGCCTTCAGCTCAGCATCATATTGTTTTCTCACCTCATCCAGTCTCCGGTTAAGTTCTTCGTTAAACTCGGCATTCTTAACCTGGCTGACGATAGAAGCGTAGTCGGCCTCGTCGACCTGAAACACGCTCTGACATTTAGGACATCTTATTTCTTTCATATCATCAGGTTTTTATATTAACGGACAAATGTAATGATAAAACGTGAGAAAAGCAAGCAAAACGAGGGAAATGTGAAGCCGGTATGGCAGGCTTATGTTAGAGGCTGACAATAAAAAACAGTGGATATGATACATTTCAATAAGCTGTTTGCCGGTGCGACAGATCCTTAATTTCTTTAATATCCGTATTTACGTTACAATAGCCCTTAATGTCCGGGATCAATTTGTAGGAAAGTATTTGACATATATTGTCGGGGTGGGTAAATCCGCAGCAATCGAAAAGGAAAATGCCGAACTGAAAGCCGAGAACGAGCGCATCAGGAAAGCCTTTCCCGATGCCGTCAAAAACAAGGTGACGGAACTGACACAGGCATTGATTGCAGAGAAGCGGAAAGCCGAAGCCGAGCGTGACAGGGCTTTGGTGCAGAACCGTTCACTTGTCATAGAAAGAGACAAGGCGGTACGGCGGCTTCAGGAGCAAAAGGACGGCGAACGGCATCGCATCGACTTTGCCGTAAGCCGTGCCACGGCGGAGAAAGACAAGACAATCCGTTTGCTGCAAAGTGCGCTGAAAGCGAGCAGGCATATTCTGAACGTGTTTGCCGACATTCTCTACAAGGCAAACGAGGTCTTTAAGCGAGCCATAGATGCGGTTATCCGTTTCGGCACGGAGCGCCACAAGTCTTTCTTTGCCCCGTCCGAAGCAGCAGACATCAAGAACGTAATGCAGGAATATGGCGAAACTGTCGGACAGCGGAAATCTGTCGGTGAATGGCTTTGCGACTATGCGGAGAGCCGACAGCCTTTTGACGAAATTAAACATCGCTATACACTCAAGGAAGTTGGCGATGTTGCCGAAGGAAAGTATGACGGGAAAATCAGGCATGGACAACATCGTGGATTTTCAGTGTGAAACACGTTCAATTCAAATTCACTTTGAATATCAGCGAGAATAAACTTTCACCGTCTATCTTGACAGCCCATAGACAAATCCCCAGCAACACGCAAACAGCGACTATTATGACTGTACCCATCCGCACCAGCTTCGGTGGTATTTCACCTATGATGTGGCGTATCTTCTCACTTCTCAATTCTATATTGTCTTTTCCGTCCATTGTTTTTATTGATTTTGTCTGTCGTTCTATCCTGTAGATTTCTTATCTAAACCCCGTTGGCCGAATAATTTTTAGTGGCATGACGATAGTTACTGTTTCAAACAGTGTCTTTTCAGCCTGCAAGACATGGCTTTTCGTCTCGTGAAAGGACACCTTTTACACGATAAAAGGATGCCTTTTGCACACTTGCCGGAAGTAGTCGTGAACCGTAAGTAAAAGCACTTGAAACGTGATAAACCGTAAGCGCCTGTCGCAAAAGGTCACAAATAATTCCGCCAACGGGCTATTTTGAAAATATTTTAAATGTATCTCTGCTTTAAACTTGCATACATACAAAATATGTCATGTGCCAAGTTCCAACTGGTTTTTTACCAATTTGTAATACATTCCTTTCTGCCGTGTAAGACTTTCATGCGTACCCGTCTCTGTCACACGTCCCTTGTCTATCACTATTATCTGATCGGCGTTTTTCACTGTGCTCAGCCTGTGAGCCACTATAACCACGGTGCGCCCTTTGTAAAATTTGTCGAGATTGTCCACTATCATGCGTTCGTTATTCGCATCGAGAGAGTTAGTGGCCTCGTCAAGAAAGATAAAGTCGGGATTTTTGTACACAGCTCTTGCTATCAGTATTCGCTGCTTTTGCCCTTGGCTCAGTCCGTTGCCGTCATGTCCTATCTTCGTGTCAAACTTCAGGGGCAGGCTCATGATGTAGTCCTTGATACATGCCGTCTCAGCGGCTTTCGCCATGCGTTCCGTGTCAATGTCGCTGTCGTCAACGGCTATGTTCCTCGCTATCGGTTCCGAGAATATCACACCTTCCTGCATCACCACGCCGCACCGCCTGCGCCAGGCGTCGAGGTTCAGCCTTGCGATGTCCGTTCCGCCTATGGTTATCCGTCCCTCGCTTACGGGGTAATAGCCCAGCATCAGCTTTATTAATGTCGTCTTTCCGCTGCCTGATGCTCCTACGATGGCCGTCACTTTTCCTCTCGGTATCTCGATGCTCACGTCGTCAATGGTCTTGCGCGGTGAATGCGGGTCATACTTGAAGCTGATGTGTTCAAGCCTTATCGTCATCGGGCCGGGGCGTGGAACAAGGTCATGTCCTACGGCGTTCTCGTCCGGGGCTTTGTGAATCTCGTTGATGCGTTCAAGGCTTATCTTCACGTCCTGCAGCGAATACAAGAAACTCATCAGCTGTTCCACAGGGGCATTAAGTTGTCCGATGATATATTGCACGGCGAGCATCATACCCAAAGTCAGGTCGCCGTGGATTACCGCTGTCGCCGATACCACGGTTATCACGATGTTCTTCAGTTCGTTGATGAATATGCTGCCAGCCTCCTCTGTCTGCTGCAGCTTCAGGCTCTTCATCTGCACGTTGAACAGGTCGGCCTGTGTGTCCTCCCATTCCCAGCGGCGGCGCCTGCGGCAGTCCTGCAGCTTTATCTCCTGCATTGAGGTGATAAACTCGTAGGTCTTGTTGTTGTTTATTGCCTGCTGCTCGAACAGTTCGTAGTCGAGTACCTTACGCCGTCTCAGGAATGCCGTTATCCACATTGCGTAAATCACGCTGCCCGCCACGAATATCAAGAATATCACCACATTATACATCAGCAGCACAGCCCCGAACACCACGAGGCTGAGCATGGAGAATGCCACTCCGAGCGTCTGTCCCGTCAGGAAGCTGTTCACCCTCGCGTGGTCGTTCATCCTCTGCATCAGGTCGCCCATCAGCTTGGTGTCGAAAAACGACATCGGCAGCTTCAGCAGTTTTATGAAGAAGTCGCTCACCAACGATATGTTTACCCTCATGCTGATGTGCAGCAGCAGCCAGCGGCGTATGAAGTCGAGCGCCGTGCGGCTTACAGTCAGCATCAACTGTCCCAGCAGCACGAGCCATACAAAGCCGATGTCCCGGTTCTTTATGCCCACGTCGACTATCGCCTGCGTCAGGAACGGCAGCACGAGTTGCAGCAGGCAACCCAGGGCAAGCCCCACGGCTATCTGCCCGAAGTACTTTCTGTACTTCTTCAGGTAGCCGAATAGGAAGCGGAACGAACGGTTTTCACCGCAGCCGCCTGAATTTTTCATGCGGTCGTAAAACGCCGGAGTGGTTTCCATGAGCATTACCACGCCCTTGTCGCCTCCCTCCGAGCGCGTGCTGACCCAGTGTTCCTCCATTTCTTTTACCGAGCGTGTCAATAGTCCCTTGCCCGGGTCGGCTATGTAGAACTTCTTGCCGTTCTTGCTTATGCGGTACAGCACAACGAAGTGGTTTTGGTTCCAGTGCAATATGCAGGGTAGCGGCATATTGCGCAACTGCTCCAACCCAAGCCTTCCGCACATTGTATGCAGCCCCAGTCGTTCCGCTGCATCGCTCATTCCCAATAGCGACACACCTTCGTTGGTTGCAAAGCACAGCCGTGACAAATATTCCAAGCTGTATTCCGCCCCGTAATGCTTGCATACCATGCGCAGGCACGTCATGCCGCACTCCATGGAGTCGTGTTGTAGATATACCTTGAATCTTTTCATTATAGTTTGTTCATTAATTGCACATAGTCAACAATGCAAATGTTTTTAACTCTTTAGCGACCATAGGGAGCGATAACCGCTTTAACTACAAATGAATGGACGCTTTGCGGAATTCATTTTTCATTAATATTGCTGTCACGACAGTGGCACATGATTAGAATCTTTGCAGCTCCGAACTACCTGTACCTTTACCCTTATAGCTCTTTTTATGCTTTTTGTTGAACGAGTATGTCACCGACAACTGTACAAAGCGGCTTGCTCCCTTTCTGTCTTCAAGTACGTTTACGCCATTTGTACTTGTAAGGTGTTTAAATTTTTGCGTATCGAAGATGTCGTTTGCGTAAACCGAGAATGACCAGTTGCCGACACTTTTCACTAAATAAATATACACGGATGCGTCATCATAGAAATAATATATGTTGTTGTTTCCTTTGCTCGACCATGAACCTGTGAGATAGGCGTATATGCCCCACGGCAGGTCAAAGCGGTTCTGAAAGCTTACGCTTCCAATGGGTTTGTTGAATGCGTTTTGTGGTGTGCCGTATTTCAGGTTGTTAAGAACAAGCGTACCTTGCAGCATCGGATGCCAAAGCCCGACATCCATGCTGTGCGACATCGTGAATATAAATTTGTTAAAGTCGGGAAGGTTCTCAGGCTTCCTTAAATTGATGCCATATTCAGGTATGTAATTATATACATATTCTATTTGGTGCTTAATTCTATAATATGTGGCAGAGAAATAAGTTCGCTTCCACGAAACGTTCAGTCCGATGTTGAACGGATTAGATGAGCGTAGCAGTGAATTACCCGTTTCCCAAAGTGTGTGCGATGTATATGTGGAGTTATTGTTGAGCATTGAATAGCTCGGGCGGTAAGCGTTTGAGTTGTACGATAGTCCGAACTTCCAGTCGCCCATGCCGTAGCCAACGTTGAGCTTCGGCAACCAGTCGGTGTACGAGTCTGATTGCCCGTCAATTCTCTCGCCATTCTGGTAATAGGTGAAATCTGTTGCCTCAACCCTCAGACCTGCCGATAGCGTCCAGTACTTGCTTGGGGTGTAGACAACGTTTACGTAACCTGCGGAAAGGTTCTGCCTCACATAGTCATCTGCATAAAAGGGCGTTCCCGTCACGATACTGCCAAAGTTGGTACGGTTTGTAGTATAAGAATATTCACCGCCTACGTCAATCGCCACCTTGCCGAATGCCATGTTCATATTGGCCTTCGTTGCGGCGAGATGGTAATACGCTCTGTTCATAGTTGTTATATCGTTCTCTTGTCCATGATCGTTCTCCACGGTATTTTGGTTGTCCTTATTGCTCCCATAGAGGTAGTCGGCATCTGCGGACAGCTCATAATTTTTCTTCTTGCCAAACTTAAACGTGGCGTAAGCGTTGAGATAGTGCCTCATGCTTTGTATGTCAACTGTATTATTCGATGACATTTGGTCTTCAATTCCGTCAATGTCTAAATTTATGTCGCTGTTAGCGTAATACTTGTTCTTCGGCGTTCTTGAAAATTCATATCTGAATCCTACTGAGTTGTACTCGGAAAAGTCATAACTTGATCCGGTTGTAAGCTTTATTGACAAATCTTTATTGTAGTATGTCCCAGTAGTTGCCGAATGTGACATGTTGTCATTGAAATCTTCAGAATATCTACGATTTTGCTCGTACTTATCAGCCATAATATTTCCACCCAAGAAGAAGCCGAGCCCATTATGCATCATATATGATAAATCGGCATTAGCTCCGCCTGTTGTTTGCTCGATAACAGATCCGAAAGCTTGCACAACACCAGCCAATCCTTCGTCATGTTTCTTTGTATGTATAATGATCACCGACGTTACCGATGCACCGTATTTCGCGCTCGGGGTCGTTATTATGTCTACGCTCTTTATGTTCTCTGGCGAAAGTTGGTTTAGCTCGCCTGGATTCCTTACCTTGCGGTTATTTATGTAAATCTCTGGAGAGCCCTTGCCAAGTACGGAGATTCCGCTTTTCGAAGTGTCTATCATCGGCATCATCCTTATCGCGTCGGTTGCGTTCGGTAATTTTGACAGTGGGTTGCCTACCATCTCCACTGTCAATCCCGTGGCATTGGTCTTTACGTACTTGCGGATGCCCGTTATCATTACATCCGCCAACTCTATAGATATCGGCTCCATCTGTATTGGTCCGTCCAACGGCAATGCGGCAAACTTTGCCTCATAGCCGACCGATGTCACCCTTACTACCAGCCCATCTGTGCCATGAGTGCCAATATCAAGGTTGAACTTGCCATCTGCATCCGTCATTCCTCCCACCACGAAGGTAGAGTCGACAATATCCATTAGTGCCACGCTGGCGTACTCTATTGGCTCGTTATCTTCGTTAACAACGAGCCCACTGATTTCTTGAGCAGCCAAATCCAGGCATGAAAGTATGACGGCAATAAATGATAAAATAATTTTATTCATAGCAATATAAAAAAATTAAATGAATGTCCGCATGTTACCAATTTAGCAAAGTTTAAACTGCCAAGTAGCCCCAAAACCATGTAGATATACCTTGAATCTTTTCATTATAGTTTGTTCATTAATTGCACATAGGCCAACAAGGCCAATGTCTTTAACACTTTAGCGACCATAGGGAGCGAAGTTTCTTTGAGCGAAGCGAAAAACTACTTTAACTACAAATGAGTAGACGCTTTGAGGACCTCTATTTTGTTTCATTGCAGCACACTCGTCTTGGAGCTGCCTTCAAATCTTGCGTCGTTGCCGTGTTCCATCTTGCGGCCGAAGTCGAGCGCGTAACGCAGGGTTAGGCTGACATACCTTCCGTCCCACGGGCGTGACAGATATTCATTCCAATGCACGTTGTCGCTGTCAAACCACGATTTTACCCAACCGTTTTTTCTCAACGCAGAGTTTACTGACAGCATGGCATACAGATTGCCGCTGGTGTATTGCAGGTTGACCTTCAGGTTGTCGCTGAATTGTGCCGTAGTACCGCTTCCGCCGCGCATAAAGCCCTTGTTGAAGATTTTGTTATATCCCGCAGATATAGAGAAATGTTTGTTCATATTATAGCTCAAGTATGGAAATATTCCGAAGTTGTTGAATGAGAAGTGTCTTATACCCGAGTGCATTTCATGTGCGTAATAAAGGCGGGCGTTCATATTGAGCTTTCCATTAATCAATGACAGCGACGGGGTGAGCGATGCCGATATGATATCGTAGTTTCCGCTGTTCACAATGTCCTGTACCATGAGGTTGTTCTCGGGATGCCATGACGGCACGATGTCGTGCATTACCTCCTCCCACATCACGTCGGCGCTCAGCGAGAATATGTTTACGGGCATCCACGCATACGATGCCAATGCCGCCGCGTAGCGTTGCGGTTTCAGGGCAGCGTTGCCCTTGGTCCCTTCTATCTCGTTGTCCTTGCGCACAACGGTGTTGTAGTAAGTTGGCGTAATCGGCATCTGTTGAATCTGTGCATAGGCGTAGACTGAATGTTTTGTGCCGATGCGTCCGTTTATTGCTACTAAACCGTTGACGTAGGGCTTGGTGTCATACTTGCCGTCGTTCACCTTGTAGAAGTTCACCGGCACCTCCACCTGCGCGTTTGCCGACCACTTGTCGTTAAACTTATGGTTGTATCTCAACCTTGCGTAAAAGTAATTGTTGACAAGTTTCTGCCTCGTGTTGTCCGTTCCCGTATAGCGGGTGTTGTATATTTCCGAACTGTATTCTACCGTTGCTGTCAGGTAGTTCTGCTTGTAAACAGGAAAAGCGTATGCCATCCATACGTTAGGCAGGTACACGTCTTCCTCCGTGGCGTTGAATATTGGGGTGTCGAAGGTGTATAGCGTCGAGGCGTCGTTGTGGTTGTACGAGAACGATGCCGCACCGTAAAGCATAGAGTTGTGCGGCAGCTTTGACAGCTGGAAATATGTGTTTACGTAAGGCACGGTGCTCTTCGATGACGCCTCCGTCACGGCGTTGCCGTTACCTGGCGCGCCGTTGCCGGTATAGGTTATGCTTATGTCGCCGTTGTCCACGGGCGTGCGGTTATACCTGTAGCCTGCCGAAGCCGTAACCGTTAGCCGGTCGCTGTTGTATCTTGCGTTTACCGCGGTGATGAAAGTCCTCATGTGTTCCCTTTGTCTTTCCTCGGTGCTTCTGTATATTATATTATCCGGGCTGAATATGTATTGCGTGTTTAGGTTGTGCGTTATGTCGTTGGCGTTGCGGTAGTACGCTTCGGCCGTACCTGCAAGCGTCCATTTGCCGATATTCATCTTTGCCGCAACACCGCAGTCGCCGCTGTTGTTGATAAATGCCTGGTTGACTTCGCCGAGCACGTATCCGCCGTACTTGTATTGTTTCATCACGAGGTTTACCACGGCTTGGTAGTTTTTGTACTTCGGGTCTACCGGCGATTTCAGGTATTCCACGTGCATCACGTCTTTCGGGCGCAACGCTTTTACCTCCCAGTCCTGTGCCTCCACACCGTCAATGTAGAAGTGTACCTCGCCCTTGTATGTCGTTTCCACCTTGTCCGTCGTCAGGTCTACGTGCAGCCCGGCCACCATCATTCTTGCCAGCAGGTCGTTAATGTTGATGGCATGTTGGCGGGCCTCCTTCGATGGAATGTAGACCACTCCGTCAGTTATGGCATAGTTGCGGGTAGCGTCAACCACAACCTCGTTGAGCTTAAGGGTTCTCATCGAGTCCGTCTGTTCCTGTGCGTTACTTGTGATATTCAACAATAACAACGAAATAAGAAAAAAGTTGCGCATAATACTTATTTATTTTATAATAATAAATGGTAATGTCCTTTTGTAATATATACGCACTAATGTTCATTTCTTAAACCAACATTACATGCGTCAACCTTACAGCCTGTCTACATATTCAGATATTAGAACTCCGTCAGTTCAAGGATATATGCCTGCGGATTTCCTATATACATGTATGAAAATCTGGATGTTCAATTTGCATAGAGGATAAGTTATTCGCTTTTTTGAAGAATGTACCGCATTTCAAATTCCATTTTTAAATAGTCTTCAAATGAAACTACCAAAAATCACCTCCCGATGGATATTCCCTGCTCATAGCTGTCGAGTACCTTGCCTAACTTAATTTTCCTGTCGCTGTTCTTGCGCAGCGTATAGCGCACGAGTATCCACGGGCGCAGGCAGCGGTCCTTGTACCGCGTGTTTACCACTGAGCGGAACGTGCCGTCGTCGGTCACCGCCCTTGTGCGCAGCTCTCCCGTGAAGTGCTGCAGGCACAGGGATATGTAGAAGTCGGGCGTGAAGTTATAGTTCACCTGCACTTGCGCCGTCGACGGGCGGTAATACAAGGTTGACGAGTTGGCCGTCACGTCACGGCTGTTATAGTCAACGTCGCCATAGAACGAAAACTTGCCAAGGGCAATGCTGAAGCCCGCTGAGGCGTAGCCCATGTGCTCGGTACGTCCATGGCCGAAGCGGTCTACATACCATCCACCGCCGGCATACACCCGTCCCCACGGCAGGCGGTAACTGGCGTCAACGCCCGCCAGCACCTGCGAGAAGTGCCCAATGTTGGCGTAAGTGCCGGTATAGATGCCGTTCTCGGTATATCCGTATGGCTCAATCATGTCGGTTATCGCCTTGTAGGACACCTGTGGCGTAAGGTAAAGGTTGCCCCTGTTCAGCGTGTACGACAGCCCCACGTAGTGCATCGTCTGTGGCGTCAGCCCAGGGTTGCCCCTCTCCACCACGAGCGAGTCGGTCGAAACGTTGTAAGGGTTGAGGTTCGACACGTCAGGGGCGTCGTTGGTCAACGTATATCCTATCTGCAACGAGTTGTGGGGGTTAATGGCCCACGTGGCGCCTACCGACCCGCGCGGCCTGAAGTACCGGTTGCTTGCGCCGCCCGCCTTGAGCCAGATGCCCTCGACGCCGGCCGACAGCATGTAGTAGACGCTGCCCACCTTGCCGCCCACGCTGCCGTACAGGTATTCGCTAATCTCGTTGTGCACGAACGGCGCCACCGCCGCGCCTGTCCTCTCGTCAATATTGTCGTGCTTTATCGTAGTATGGCTGCCGAAGCCTAACGAGCGGCCGCAACTGTCCTCACGGGCATAGTCGACCATCAGCACACCCGACCGGCGTTTATTGTTGAACAGCGAGGCTGCTTGCGTAAGGCGGTTGCCGTAGGCCTCGTCGCGCCTCGTGTCATAGTCGTTGCGGTTGAAGTTGTAGGCAAGGCGCACCTCAAGGTCATTCTGCTTTGCGAATGAGTGCTTATAGTACATGCTGCCCGTTGCCACAAGGCTTTTGTCGCGCGAAAACGATTCGTACGAATAATCCACCGGACTGCCCGTCGTGTACGTTCCCTCACCGTTGCCGTATGTCTTGCTGTCCACCGTGGTGGCGTATCCGTGTACGGCGAAGTAATCATTGGGCGTGGCACTCCACTTCAGCAACAGTTCGCCCAACCAGGAATAAGCATTGTTGCGTGAAGACTGGTCAAAAAGCTGCGAATATGTCGTGTTGCTTCGGCTGACTGTGCCTTCGATGTCGTCGTGGTGGGTATAGTTGTACGACGTGCGCCCATACAGGCTTACTTTGCTGTTGCCGACCTCAAAATAGAATACGCCAAATCCCTTGTCTATCGGCAGGTCGTGGCGCGTGGCTGCCTCGAGCCACACGTAGGGCGACCTCCTGTCTTTCAGGCGTATGTTTACTATGCCGCCGATGCCCTCCTGAAGGTAACGTGCCGACACGTTGTTGATTACCTCAACGCACTCTATGTCGGCAGGGTTAATCGGGGCGATGCCTGAGTTCACTCTGTTACCATTGATTAATATTAACGGAGTCTTGCCGTCGAGCATGGTTACCGACGACGTTGAAGGGTCAGACAACAGCATGGGTATCTCGCACAACGCGTCAAACGGATTGTGTTTCTCTTTCGCCTTCACCGACAGGAAGAACCTCTGTCCGTTTGCCATTCTCTGTACCGTCTTGCTGCGGTCGGCCGTTACGGTGACGCCCTGCAGGGTGACATTCTTTTCCTCACGTTCCATGGCGTATGCCAAAGAAGCTGAACCCGGGCCAAAGCTGATACTGTCAACAATACTGTTGAAGAACAAGGCGTCAACGCTGACCGTATATTTCCCGTAAGGAATGCCCTCAATCTTGAAACGCCCGTCCTTGCCTGACGTGCCAAAGCCTACAAGCGAATCGTTGGCTGTCAGCCCGACGTAACCGTCGGTAACAGGCTTGCCTGTTACCTTTTCTGTCAACGTGCCCGTAAGTACGCCCTGCGCTTTATTTTGCCCGCATGCTTGCCGTGGCACGAGTAAGGACAAAGAGAATAGCCACAGGAAAACAATCCTATTCATAACTTTAATCATTTTATTTAAGGAATGTAACTTTCGCATTTTTATTACTAAAACAAAGCATGCTCCCCATTGAGCTCTTTTTGAAGTAATTGATATTTGAAAAGATACATTTGTAAATATTCCATATTGTCAGGACAAACCACGTCTTGCGCCGTTACGTTAGCGGATATTAGCGCCATAAGGTAATTAAATGTTTCATAATGTTGTCGTTTTGATTTTTGTTCAATGCAAAGTAACGGCTTTTTTATAGCTCGTGCAAATTTTTTGCTTGTTGAAAGTTCACAAAAAGTTCACAATAAAAGAAAACTGCGGTTTGTGAAGAGGTTCACAAACCGCAGAGTGTAAAAGCGCAAGAATCTGATTATAAGCTGTTTATGTACGCATCGAAATCCTTTGACGAACCGTCGCGTCCCGTTAATTTCGTAAAAAGTCTCTTGCGGACGTTGGCTATGTAAGATTTGGATGTACCAGTCAATGTGCATATATCTGACGGCGTAAATCCTGCTCTTACCAACATACATACCTGGTATTCGTGCTCATTTACGATATTTTCTATTCTGTTAAATTGCTTTTCGTCAGCGAAAAGTTCCTTCAGTAGGCTCATTTCTTCCTTTGTCATGGGCGTGAAATCATGCTTTGCGTGATGTTTCAGCTGCTTGATGATAGGCTCGTCAGAGTATTTGTTTATGTTGTCTACCCTGGTCTTTACCTTTTCGTATTTTTGTTTCTCCTGATATAATTGATCTATCTGGGTATCTTTTGCCCTTATCAGTCTGTTAAACTCTGCTTTCTGCCTTTCGCTCAGGTCATAAAGTTCGTCACGTGACTGCTCTAATTCCCGTATGTCGTGTAAGTAAGTATCGTTCGTTTCTTTCTGCTTTTCTATTTCTTTAGTTTTTTCATCTATCATTCGCTCCATTTCCGCCTGCTGCCTTTCGTTGACGGTACACAGCTCCAAGCGTGCTTTCTCCAGTTCGGCTATGCTTCTTTCATACTTTAGCACTTCCATTCGGCGTGCCCTCCTTTTCTTTCTTATATAAATAGCCGCGCATATTGCTAAAATTGATACCACGAGGGCTATTATAATAGTGGTCAACCTTGCGCTTAGCGCTTTCCTTTTATATACCTCGGCTGACAGCTTGTATTCATTATAGTTGTACATTGCCCGCATCTGCTGCAGGTGTGTGGTGTTCATTTCCGCGTACATCAAGTCTGTCGTTATACGGGCAAGGTCGGAGTATTTTGCGACAGAGTCGAGATTGTGTTTTCGTTTATAGATATCAGACATACCGACATAGCAATCCCTTAATACATCTGATAAATCAACAATACCTGCGCATTTCCTAAAATAATGTTCGGCAGAGTCAAGTTTATTAATTTTAGTAAGGTATATGGCTTTATTTACATAATAAGACTCACGCCCTTTCTCAATGTTTCCATTGCTGTCAATAAGTCCACTCTCTTTCTCGTATATATCAATGCACCGCTTTGCCTCGGCAAGGTTACCCCGTTCGGCTTGCATTCTTGCAAGCATGCCAAGTGATATTGCAGCCTCTTTGGCATAGCCATGCCTCATGTACATGCCGTACAGTTTTGACCTTATATCGAAAGCCTTGTCATCTTGCCCTTGGTTAAGGTAGATGTTGGAGCGTTGCTCCAGCGTGATAATGGCGTTGAACGTGTCTTTTGCCGCCATTGCGTATTTTAGCGCAAGGGCGTTCTCGTCCATTGCGTCCATCAAGGCGTTTTGGTACATCAGCTGCTGAGCCGTATGCACGTGAACCTTATGCAGTGTGCGCCAGTCGCAGCCGGCGTCGGTCGTGTCGGCAGCCTCGGCCGCAAGGTGTAGGTAGCGCATGGCCTCCGGCGAATTGCCTTTACCTATATAATAACATCCGAGGATGTAGTTCGCAAGCATCCTGTCGTTGGCACTGCCGTGGCGGTCAAAATACTTCACGAGACTTGCAAGCGTGTCCGTGTCTAACGGACAATCCAGCTTATTGAGCGCCTTCATCCTTAACAGCAGCAATTTCATCCTGCCGTTGCGGCTCATTCCCTTATCAGCACAGGCCACGCTGTCTATAAATCTTACCGCTTCCTGTTGATTCACTTCCGTCAATGAATCTGCCGTAGCAACATTGCGCATCGCCTTAGTATCGCCGCATGACAAGAAACATATCAGCGCAGCGCATACAGGTATTAGCGTAATAATGATTTTATGATATACAAAAAGCCGTTTTCCTGACATCTGGTTATGTTCTTAACAATAATACTGATTTATGCCTAACGTACGGCAAAGATAGCTAATTTTCTCATAACAATGGCGAATGTTTTTAGGTTCATCCGACATTTTGCGTGATGCGGCAATCATGTAGTGCAAATAGCCCTAGTTTAAATACCGTTCATCTCTAAACCCATACGCCGTTCTTTTCATTACCTTTATCTTGTTGTTGATTCCCTCAACCTTGGCAGTGGAGATATGACAATCATACCATGCAAGTATTCCTATCCGATAGACCATAACAGCGGAGCCATCTTCATCAGCTGGGCACTTTGCTTTCTCTGAAAACCTGCCCGGCTTCCTTTCTGTCAGTCCGCCTCCATATCTCCCTGAGCTGCTCCTTCAGATAGTATCCTTCCGACAAGGGCCTGTTCATAGCCAAGGCATTCTCCAGTCTGGTCCTGTATTTCTTATCACAGATGTCTGCACCATTCCTTCAAAGTAGTGTTTCACAGAGTGTGTCTGAGGCCAGTTTGCCTTAGAAGTGATGATGCAA
>ENA-OOWN01001642-OOWN01001642.1-human-gut-metagenome-genome-assembly--contig:-NODE-1642-length-15639-cov-3.863706_pt1 | contig 15639 bp, 9 predicted proteins | sample MGYA00241406_ERZ501319 | MGnify/ENA primary metagenome ERZ501319 (study PRJEB25962, sample SAMEA2042734) | human gut metagenome | biome: human gut; feature: human-associated habitat; material: faeces... | reverse complement strand
ACACCTCTTTTGCGAAAATATTTTGTCAAAATTTAGTCAAGAAAAATTGTAAGTTCATCAGTCGGTTTTTCATTAAAAACACTGATATAGGATATGTTGGAAGGCATAAAAACCGTGTTTCGGTCTGACGGAGATGATTTATCGGCTGCGGCAATTTCAATTTATCACTATATGAATATCCGACTGTCACGGGGCAGACAACACTCGCGTTGTGCGGAAATATTTGTCTGACGAGCCGGAAACATTGCGCCATGCGATGGCTGTTCAGCAATAAAACCAAGCCACAATGAACCTGTATCGTTCCGGAAAAGATTAATTAAATACGTCAGAAGAGGCTGTTTTGGACATTATGGAGACGTGTCAGCGACTATGATAAAAGGCTCTCAGAACAAAAGGAAAGCCCGTTACGCACGACGAGCGACATTGTTGCGCACAAAAGAACGGGACATTATGAATTACGGTTTCGTCGATTGCTCACACCGGCTTTGAATACGCTCAGTATCCACCGCGGCAATACACGAAACCTATGGGCAAAAAAAAATCCCTGCAGTCCCGAAAGACTACAAGGAAACACCCCTGTGGGCGTTGACGGATTCGAACCGCCGACCCTCTGCTTGTAAGGCAGATGCTCTAAACCAGCTGAGCTAAACGCCCTTGCTTTTTGTAAGCGATTGCAAAGGTATGGCTTTTATTTTAATCCACCAAATTTTAAACGCAATATTTTCAAAAAATCATGTTTTTGACGGTTTTATCACCTTACGTTCCGGCGATTTACGGGGATTTTCCGAACAAATAAAAGACTTATCCGATGCAGGCGAAGCGTCATTACGCAATATGACAGCAAATAAAAAATGAAATATCACGGCTTAGCATAGCGCAAAATGGATTTATGTGTCCGGAAAATCGCGGTATGACAGGACCGGGAACAGATTTATATCTTCGGCTGACAAGGTTTGTATATGCTGATGATAGGGTTCATATCTGCTGCCGGTAGGTTTATATCCCCTTTTGACAAGGTTTATATCTATTGCTGACAGGTTTTATATCTGCATTTGATAAAGCACGCAGACGCTCTGGAAAGAGTCAAAGCCAGAGCATCAGAAAGCCCGTATCGTGCACTGGAACGGACAATATAAGATACATGAAAACATTATACCGGACACGGAAATGGTCTGTATCATGCATCAATACAATAAATACATGACCATAAAACGGACGATACAGCAACACAATGAAGCTCATATCATAAATCAGAATACCTGACATTGAGGTCATAACCACAAATAACAGCCACATGGTATCCATATAATCACACATCGGGCTCATGCTGATTATACGTCATCGACTTATCATCACGCCGGTAAATGCAGCACCGCAATGCAAGGGAAGAGTCCTTCCACGCCAATAATCACGATAAATCCGTGCTTCTTCAGGCACCACGCTGCCGGGCGATAATCATCAAACTATAAGACACAAAAAAGGAGACATACCCGAAAGTATGTCTCCTTTTTCTATTTGTCAAGCAATTATTAGTCCTTAACCTGAACAGTTGCACGACGGTTGTAAGAGATCGGTGACAGATCGTTTACACCACCCTTAGCAGCGGTAGAGATGTTGTCACGGCTCATACCCATCTTAACGAGTTCGTTAGCAACGGTCTCAGCACGTTTCTCAGACAGCCACTGGTTGTAGTCTGGTTTACCAGTTGCGCTATCAGCATAACCTGTAACGAGGAGGCTTGCACCATTCTCTTTAGCGTACTTAGCAAGAGCCTCAACATTTACGAGATCCTTCTTAGAAGCAATCTTATACTTGTTGATATTGAAGAATACAGATACCGGTGTGTTGATGAATTCCTTAACAGCCTTCGGTGTCTCGTTCTTCTTCTCTGCAAGCAGCTTCTTCAGGCGAGCGTTCTCAGCGTTAGCATCGTTGAGCTGTGCGTTAAGAGCATCGATCTGAGCCTGTGAGAGAGCCTTGATAGCGTCAACATCAGGAACTTTATTCCATGTAGCCTTGCCGAGGTTTACGGTCAGACCAACTTCAGCATAGAGGCTGTTGTCGTGGCTATCCCAACCGCGGTCACCATTGTTAACCATCGGAGAGCTCATGAAGTCGTTCTCGTAACGGTTCCATCCAAGTTCGAGGTTGATAGCAACCTTGCGGCTTACATAGAACTGGTTCAAGAGACCTACGCTCAGAGCCATTGCATAAGTGTTGGCGCTGCAGTTACGAGCGAAACCTGCACCTGCGAAAGGAACAACGTTCCAAACACGATCAGGATTGTAGCCACAGAGCATGTTGCTCAGATTGAAGAGCACCTGCTCCTGTGCGTTCCAGTACTTGAAGCTCTCGTCCATAGCCTTACCCCAAATACCTGAAACCTTTGTACGGAGACCGATACCCGGTGTGAACCACTTACCGATGGCTATTGAAGCCTGCGGATTTGAACGGAAGCTCTTGAAAGGACTTCTTGAAAGACCTTGTCCGTGTTCTGCTGATGTATAGAAGGCAGACCACTGAGCACCACCCTGGATAAACCAATTGCTCCAGAATGAGTTTGTAGCAACACTGTGCTTGAGCACAGGGTCAGCGTCCTGAGCGATTGATGCCATTGAGACGCCGGCAAAAGCCAAAACAATCAATAATTTTTTCATAACCTATATTTAATTAAATAAAAAATATCATACAAACGGAGGCCTAAGGCATTCGTTATGTGCACAAAGTTAGCAATAAAATCCATATAGCAACACTTTTTAGCAGAAAAATATTGTGTTTTGTATCAAAAAAAAAGCTTAAATCAATCAAAATTGCATAAATCAACGCAATATTTACGAGAACAGATGTTCAATTTCAGTTTCCTTCAATATGCACAATATTTTCTTTCCGTCGGGTGTATAATTGAAATTTGAGCAGACAAAGAGGGCGTTGATGATGTTCTCCATTTCCTCATTGCTTAACACCTGACCGTAAACCACCGCCGCGTTGTCTGCAAGACCTGCCGCAAGTGTACGGCTCACTTCGTCGATATCGCCGGCGGGACATTCGGATGCCGAGCCCACCATGTCGCGTACCAGATTGACGTAATTGAGGCTATCGATGCCCGACGGCACGGCGTTTATGGCATAGGATGAGCCTCCGAGGTCGGTCAGTTCGAATCCGAGCGAGCTCATCTGAGGCATTATCTTGCGCAGGACAAGTTCCTCTGACACAGAGAAATGCACCACTTCCGGGAACAAAACTTTCTGCGGGAACGACTTGTTGTCGTGCAGCAGCGACAGATATTTCTCGAAAAGTATGCGCACGTGTGCCCTGTGCTGGTCGATGATCATCAGTCCCGACTTGACCGCTGTCATGATATAGCGTCCCTTATATTGATAATGTGCGGGTGACTTCTCGGCTATCTCGTTATGCTCGGCAGACTGAACAGGCTCATCAGCCTTCGGCTCTTCGTCGAACAGTCCCGGCGCAACATCGTCATCAGCGGGCTTCAGATTTTCGTAAAGCTGTTCCCATCCTGCCGGAGCACTCGACTTGCGAGGTGACGACATTTCCTCAAACGGGTTGTAAGACGGATTGTACTGCACCTTAGGCATGGGCAGGTCGCCACCGTCATCGAACACCGGAATGTCGGGACGGTCCTGAGTATCGAAGTCGATTGCGGTGACATCATTGAACATTCCCACGCAGTCTTTCACCGCGGCGGACAGTATCTGCCAGATGGCCTGCTCGTTGTCGAACTTTATCTCGGTCTTTGTCGGGTGGATGTTCACGTCGATATTCTCGGCAGGCACATCGAAATATAGGAAATAAGGCACCTGTTCGCCCACCGGAACAAGCCGCTCGAACGCCGACATGACAGCCTTGTGGAAATACGGATGTTTCATATACCGGCCGTTGACGAAGAAGAACTGATGGACACCTTTCTTGCGCGCCGACTCAGGTTTGCCCACGAATCCGTGAATCTTACACAGCGTAGTATCCACATCGACGGGCAGAAGAGTCTGGTTTATCTTCTTTCCGAACACATCGACAATGCGCTGGCGCAGTCCGCCGGTCTTGAGATTGAACAGTTCGTTGCCGTTGCTGTGGAGCGAAAACGTCACCGACGGATTGACGAGCACTATGCGCTCGAAAGCCGTAATGATGTTGTTCAGCTCCGTGGAGTTGGACTTCAGGAACTTACGGCGCGCCGGAACGTTATAGAAAAGATTGTCAACCATGAAATTGCTTCCCACCGGACAAGAGCACGGCTGCTGGTCGTCGAAGCGCGAGCCCGACACCGACAGATGCGTACCTATCTCATCCTCCGGCCTGCGGGTCTTCAGTTCGATATGCGCCACGGCGGCGATGGAAGCCAGTGCCTCACCACGGAATCCCATGGTGTGAAGCGAGAAAAGGTCTGAAGCATTGCGTATCTTCGACGTGGCATGGCGTTCGAAAGACATGCACGCGTCGGTCTCAGACATACCCTTGCCGTCGTCGATCACCTGTATGGACGTACGTCCCGAGTCAACCACAAGCACACTGATGTGCGTGGCGCCGGCGTCGATTGAGTTTTCCACAAGCTCTTTCACAACGCTTGCAGGTCTTTGTATCACTTCGCCGGCCGCAATCTGATTGGCGACAGAATCGGGCAATAATTGTATGATATCACTCATATCAGAAGTTTATGAATATACTGATCAACGCAATAAACAATATTACAATAAACAGCAGCAGGAGTACGAGTCCGGAAAGCGACTGGCGGCGGTATTGTCCGCTGCGCCTTGTGTCACGGTCGCCGGCATAGGGTCGCACGGTTACGTGCTTTCCGACGGCTTTGCCGTCTTCTTCCGAAGACAATTCCTCTGCTGCACGGCGCTCTATGTCGCGCAGCATCTCACGCCGTTCGTCTATATATATAAAGGTGTGATTGAAACGTCGCGGACGAATATTGCGGAAAAACATCATCGCTGAAGTCCTCCTCCCCTACTGCGCAGGCGCTGAATAGGCGCTGCCTGACGTTCCACTATCTTGAGTTTCTGATCCTCACTCTTTCCGCGCCAGTTGAAAACATCGGCAGGACTGGTCGGACGCAGTTTGTCGAACCACGCAAATTCCGGCAGCTTGTAGCGCTCGGGCGGTATCTGCGTCATAGGATAAATAGTGCCGACAGCCTTTGGTGCCCATATTTTCTCGAGCTGACGGGTGGGCGACATGAACAGACGCATGGTGTCGGTCTCTATGTAATTGAGATTGGTAAGCGTACTATCCTTGTCGTCGGAGATGTAATAAACAGACTTGACGTTGCCTGTTGATACGAGACGACGCAGCGCACCGTCGGTGAAATAGGCATCCATGAGCCGCGACGACACCTGATTGTAGTGTTCTTCCTTATCTATGAGCTCCACCGACAACGCCTGACCGATAACCCGCGCGAGCCTTACGGTGCTGTCGTTCATATAAACCTCTATCTTCTCACCGAGTAACTGACGGTTGTCGTTCCACACTATCGGATCGCGATACATCGTAAGACACGAATCGAGCGAATTGAACACGAGTGAGTCGCACACCGCCTGGACATCCGTGCGATATACTTTCACCTTACTGAAACCATGCACCTTGCGATAGACAGAGTCTGTATCTATATTATATGTATAGAGTTTCAAAGAGTCGGAGTGCATATACAGCGTGTCGGGTTGGCGCGAGAAGTCCTTCAGCAACACGCTGTCAGTGGCATAGCCATAGCCTGTCTTCTCGTTGTAGAACAACCGGTTGCACCTCAGTTCGTTCTTATTGAGCGTATCGATATATATCACATTGCCGAAACCCTCGTTTATTCCAGTGTCATTGTTGTGGAAAAGACTGTCGCCGACAATGGTTTTCTCCTTATCGATTATGGTCGAACGTCCGTACAGTTGCGACTGGTCGGTCTTGGTGTTGAGGTATGCATTCTCGGTCTTAATTATGCTTCCGTTAGACGTTATGCGCGAAGGACCGGTCACATGGGCCATAGACTTGCCGGTATCATAGAACAAAGAGTCGGTCAGGATGACTTGTTTGTCGCTGAGCATCTTCACATTGTAGAAGAACGCAGCCTCCTTTGTCGCAGTGTTATACTCGCCCCAGTCGGCCACGAGCTTATCTTTTCCGTCAATCAGCTCGCCGCCTTCGAAGAAGTAAGCGTAACTGTAAAGGCGGTCATAATTAAGACTGTCGGTATAAAGAGTGCGTCCACGATGTTTCATCACCACATTGCGACGCGCCAGCATCATCTGCTCCACACCGTCGTACTCGGCATAATCGCACGTCAGCGAGAGCGTATCGCCCTGTCTGAACCTTACATGTCCGAAAGCCTTCATGGCATTATCTTCCTGAAAGAAGTACGCGCTGTCGCACCAGAGGTTTGCTCCGTTGTGTCTGAAATGCACCTTACCCTTGGCTATCTGCGCCCTCGGATTCAGTCCATAAGCATCATACTTCAGTTCGTCGGCGTGCACCAGATACACCCTGTCGTCCTTAGAAGGTTTCTTGGGAGCGGGCAATCTGAGAGAGGAAGCGATAAGGCATAGTCCAAACAGGCATAGAACCAACATCATGATGATTCTATGCCCGCCCTGTAATCGGATTTTTATGTTATTATGCGTCATCTGACCCAACCTTCGTATTCGAAATCGCAGTTCTTATATTTGTCGTTCATTCTGACGTAGGTTTTCTTAATCTTATCCACGACCCAATCGTGCAGGAACTTGTCACGTTCCTTCTGCAACACCACGTTCTTCATCGCCTGATAGTCCTCAGTGATTGTAGCGCGGTGAGCCTCGGTGCGGCTCTTGAGCTTGATGATGGCACAAACGGTCTTGCCCTGATTGTTGAGCATCTCGAAAGCGTTTGATATCTCGCCCACCTTCAGCTTCTCAACCTCACGCGCAACTTCTGTCGGCAGGTCCTGCATGCGGAAACGCGAGGTGCGGCCCTCAGCCGAAATGTATGACATGACACCGTGGTTGTTGCGTGTGTCCTTATCGTCTGACACATAAGTCGCAGCTTCCTCGAACGTGTATTTGCCGTCGCGGATCTCTCCAGACAACGAGTCGAGCTTGTGAGTCATCTCGTCTATGGCCTCCTGTGACACCTTAGGTCTGCGCAGGATGTGGCGCACCTTTATCTTGTCGCCTCGCTTATCGATGAGCTGAATGATGTGATAACCATACTCAGACTCAACAATCTTGGATATTTTCTTAGGATCGGTAAGGTTGAACGCCACGTTGGCGAACGCCGGATCGAGGTAACCACGTCCCACGTAATCCATCTCTCCACCTTGTCGTGCAGAGCCAGGATCTTCAGAATAAAGACGTGCGAGCGTTGCGAAAGTAGTCTCTCCGCTCATTATTCGTTCGGTGTATGAACGCAGATCGTTCTTCACACGGTTGATTTCCTCCTGCGATACCTTAGGCTGTTTTGTAATGATTTCCACCTCTACCTCTGTCGGCACGAGTGGCAGACTGTCTTCAGGCAGGTCACGGAAATAGCGGCGCACATCGGCCGGAGTCACGGTGATGTCTTCCACAAGTTTCTTTTTCATCATGCTGATGAGCTGACTGTTCTTGAACTCATCATGCAGTTCCTGTCGCATCTGCGACACAGACTCCTTGCGGTATTCCTCCAGTTTCTCGCGCGAACCTGCCACCTGAATCCAGCGGTTTATCTGCTCGTCGATGGCTCTTGCCACGTCCGACTCCGACACCTCTATAGAGTCGAGTTCCGCCTGATGCAGAAACAGTTTCTGCACAGCGAGCTGCTCAGGTATGGCACAATCGGGATTGCCGCGCCATTTGATGCCTTCGGCCTCGCCCTGCAGGCGCATCATCTCGACATCAGACTTCAGGATGGGTTCGTCGCCCACAATCCATATCACCTCATCGGCAATGCTGCTTTCCGGTATCTCGGTTTTCTGAGCCGTTGCCACGGAGTCGCTGTCGGAGCCCCCACGCGCGGCCTGAGTACGTGCGGTGACGCTCAAGCCGGACAGGAACACCAAAGCCAGCAAACCGGTATAGATGTTAATCACTTTTCTCATTATATTCTGTTTAGTTTAAAATCGGCAAAGACCTTCAATGCTTGTTCACCGTGGCGAGCACGCTCTTGTCCACCGTGACTGCATATTTCTTTCTCAGATCAGCCACCCACTGCTCTTCGAGCTGTTCCTGATAGTCGGTCACCACAAGCTCGCGCACATCCTCGTACGACTTAGGCGACTTGAGCAGCTTGCCATAAACGGCAGGTATGGGATATTCGGCGGGCGGAGTGACAACCGAATCCTTTCCGAACACCACCTTGTCTATCAGCGCGTTGTCGCCTTTCTTGAATATACCTTTCACCACCTTTATGCGTATGGTGCTGTCGTTGAAAGCATGGCGCAGAGTGTCGGCCCAATCCTTGAAGTCCACTTTTTTCAAGACGTCCTTCACGGCCTGCACGTCGGCCTCGTCTTTCACGTAGTAAGCAATACCTTTATATCTGGGTGAGTCCCAGCGATATTTCTTCTTGTTCTTCTTGAACATGCGCTCGAGTCCCTTCTCGTCGGTGGCAGCCTTCTCCCATACGGTGCGGTTGCTTATCTCGTAGAGCAGCAGTCCGTCGTGATATTCGCGTATGAGGTTCTTCAGGTCTGGGTCCGAAGCCTCCATCTCTTCGGCTCTCTTGTCGAGCACCTCGTCAGGAGTCATCTGCGGCACAGAGGCCTTGGCTATTGAGTCGATGTTCTGTGTTATGATGCGCTCGCGCACTCCGCGCTGGTCGATGAAGCGCACTATGTCGGCGTGAATGGAGTCGTAAGGGAAGAACTTGCTCTTGTCCTCGAGCAGCACTATGTGATAGCCTGCCGGCGAGAGGAACGGTTTGCTCATCTCACCCTTCTTCAGTGAGAAGATGACATCCTCAAACTCCTTGAGCGTCTGACCTTTCTGCAGCCACGGCAGTCGTCCGCCCTCGACGGCAGAACGGCGGTCGTCAGAGCATTTGCGTGCCAGTTCGGCAAAGTCGGCACCACCCTGCAGCGCGTTGTATATGGAGTCTATGCGCTCCTTAGCCTTTGCCTGAGCGTCGGCCGGAGCATTCTGTCTGAGCCCCACGAGAATGTGCGCCGGTCTCACAAGTCCGCCGAGTGAATCGACACGAGTCTGCGTAGCCTTGTAAATTTTCCAAGCCTCGTTCTCTATGTCGGTGTTGTTGATGAACGACGGGCGTATCTGCTGATTGCGGTAGAGCAGGAATTCAGACCTGAAACTCTTTGTGGTGTCTATGCCGGCATCCATTGCTGCCTGCACCTTCAGTTTATAGTTGATGAAAAGATCGACATACTCGTCAACGCTTTTCTTATCGACCACTGTCTCAGAGTTGTTCTTATTGTAAGAATATTCAAACTCAGAACGTGTCACGGGATGGCCGTTTATGGTCATCACCACCGGGTCGTTCTGAGCATTTGCAATGCTTCCGCAAAGAAGCATTGCAAACATCAGTACACTGAATTTCATTATAGGTTTCTGTTTTTACAAAAATATCGTCAGTGCCTTCCCATTATTCAGGACGTGAATAATTAGGAGCCTCACTTGTGATCATGATGTCGTGAGGATGGCTTTCAAGCACACCGGCGTTGGTGATGCGTGTGAAGCGTGCACCGTGCAGTTCCTCTATGTCGTGAGCACCGCAGTAGCCCATGCCTGAGCGCAGACCACCTACGAGCTGATAGATCACCTCCTGAACAGTTCCTTTGTAAGGCACGCGTCCTGCTATTCCCTCCGGAACGAGTTTCTTCACGTTCTTTGTGCCGGCCTGGAAGTAGCGGTCCTTTGAGCCGTTCTCCATAGCCTCGAGCGATCCCATACCGCGATAGCTCTTGAACTTACGTCCGTTGAAGATGATTGTGTCGCCCGGGCTCTCCTCTGTACCTGCTACAAGCGAACCGATCATGACGCATGTTCCACCTGCTGCAAGAGCCTTGACAACATCGCCCGAATAGCGGAGTCCGCCGTCGGCGATCAACGGAACGCCTGTGCCCTTGAGGGCTGTATATACATCATAGATGGCACTGAGCTGCGGCACACCTACACCGGCAACGACACGTGTGGTGCAGATAGAACCCGGTCCGATGCCCACCTTGATGGCGTCGGCGCCATTGTCAACCAACATCTTTGCTGCCGCGCCTGTAGCTACGTTGCCCACTACTATATCGACATTCGGGAACGCGCCCTTGGCCTCGACGAGTTTCTCGATGACATATTTTGAATGTCCGTGAGCGGTATCGATAACGATGGCGTCGGCACCAGCCTCGACAAGAGCCTGCATACGGTCGAGCGTATCCACCGTCACGCCTACTCCGGCAGCCACACGCAGACGTCCTTTGTCGTCCTTGCATGCCATCGGTTTGTCCTTGGCCTTTGTTATGTCCTTGTATGTGATGAGTCCCACCAGGTGATTGTCCTTATCGACAACCGGCAGTTTCTCAATCTTGTTTTCCTGTAATATCTGTGCTGCAGCGCTGAGGTCAGTCTGCAAATGAGTGGTGACAAGGTTCTCAGAAGTCATCACCTCGTCAATGAGTTTGTCAAGATGGCGTTCGAAGCGCAAGTCGCGGTTGGTAACTATACCCACAAGATGCTTTTCATCATCTACGACAGGTATTCCGCCGATGTGATACTCGGCCATTATGTCGAGAGCATCCTGCACCGTGCTTCCGCGGCGGATGGTTACCGGATCGTATATCATTCCGTTCTCGGCACGCTTTACGATGGCTACCTGACGGGCCTGTTCCTCTATAGACATGTTCTTGTGTATGACACCTATACCTCCTTCACGCGCAATGGCGATTGCCATAGCCGATTCGGTGACTGTGTCCATGGCAGCAGTCACAAACGGCACGTTCAGAGTGATGTTACGTGAGAAACGGGTTTTCAGATCTACCATCTTAGGTAATATCTCGGAATAAGCCGGAATAAGAAGGACGTCATCGAAGGTCAGACCGTCCATTACAATTTTATCTGCAACAAATGATGACATATAATACATTAAAAATTTATTGCGTGCAAATTTAGCATAAATTTTTCACATTGAACGTAACACGGCGGGCTTTTCATTAATACATTAACACTATTTATCCGAAATCGGCAGACGCCGACACCCTAAACCGTTCACTAAGGCACGACCCCGCGACAGGAAAAAGGGCTTAAAAGATGTCATTAAATCCCGCCGGCGTAAGGTCAGAAAACAAGAAGCCGGGAACGGCGGAACGACTCTGCCGCGCACCGCGACAGCTCCGGACGAGAGCCCGGTCAGACCGCCACGAAAACGGACTTCCGCGTATCCCTCGGCAGACAGCACGCAAAGCCGAGAAAAAGGCCGGAAAGGAACGGAAACGAGGAAAATTTCCTTGACTTTTTTTTTGACAATTAACATTTACAAAATAGAAATGAAGAAACTACGAAAAGGCCTTTTTCAGCCTTCTGAAACGGAGAAATGACCGGGTTGCGACACGGAAAAAACAATGCGGCGGTGCGAAAAAGCCCATTTCACGATTCAAAATGCACCATTTCGGGTGATGATATGCACCATTTCAGCACACAAAATGCACCATATCGCAGTCCGAAATGGGGCATTTCGCAACGCAATCCGGTTTTTATTATTGCACGTTATGCGCGCAATCGCACATAACACACAGATATCCAGCGCATTAAAACTGCACGCTCATATTCGCGATATTTGCACCCAAGAATAAAATTTTTCAGAAAACAGGGCTCCATGACGAGTTGAGCGGGACGATTTAACACAATTAACAATAGTTCACATACAGTGGTTTCAACCCATATCGCGAGGCTGCACGGCGGACGACGACAAACAGCAGCGTGGCAGACTTTCGGCACATGACCGCAAAAAAATGTGCGGACCGCACGCACAAAGGCATACGGTCCGCACACGTATCATATTTTTACAGCCGGTACAACGGGGCATCAGTTGCCCATCTCAGACAGGAACTTTATGCGCACCAGGCGTATGTCGTTCTCCGTGCTGTCGTCGCCCAGCTCCTCGAGAGCCGTCTCTATGTCTCCCGTCTCGCTTTCGCGGAAATACTCGTATATGTCGTCTATGTGGTCGGCATCCATCACGTCGTCGAGGAAATAGTCGATGTTGAGTTTCGTGCCGCTATAAACTATTGCCTCGATCTCGTCGAGCAGTTCCTCAAACTCGAGTCCCTGCGCCGACGCTATGTCGTCGAGCGGTATCTGGCGGTCGATGCTCTGTATTATCTTCACCTTCAGCATCGACTTCTTTGCCACGGTGCGCACGCGCAGCTCCTCGGGCCGCTCAATGTCGTTCTCCTCACAGTGGCGCTTTATCAGTTCGCAGAATTCGCGTCCGTAGCGCTTGGCCTTGCCTATGCCCACGCCCTGTATGTTCTGCAATTCCTCTATGGTGATGGGGTACATGGTGGCCATCTGCTCGAGCGATACGTCCTGGAAGATGACGTATCCGGGCAGCCCCTGCTTCTTTGCCACCTTCTTGCGCAGATCCTTCAGCATGGAGTAGAGCTCCGGATCGAGCGCCGCGCCCGAGCGGTCGCCGCCCTCCTCCTCGTATTGTTCGCTGAAATCGTTGTCCTCGACAATCATGAACGACGTAGGATTCTTTATGAACTTGCGTCCCGCCGGAGTTATCTTCAGCACGCCATAGTTCTCCACCTCCTTGTCCAGATAGCCGGCAATGAGCGCCTGACGTATCACGGGGTTCCATATCTTCGGGTCTTCGTCCTCGCCCGAACCGAACTCCTCGAGCTGGTCGTGCTTGTGAGAGACAATCTCGTCGGTGGAGCGTCCTTTCACAAAATCAATGAGATATGGCTGCTGGAACGCCTCCTTTATGGCCACAACAGCCTTGAGTATGATGAGCAGAGCGTCCTTGCCCTCGCGCTTCTCCTTGGGATGCAGACAGTTGTCGCAGTTGCCGCAATTCTCTTGATGATACTCCTCGCCGAAGTAATGCAGCAGCAGCTTGCGTCGGCATACGCACGACTCGGCATAGGCTGCCGTCTCCTGGAGCAGCTGTTTGCCAATGTCCTGCTCGGCGACAGGCTTTCCCTCCATGAACTTCTCGAGCTTCTGCAGGTCCTGATAGGCGTAGAAAGCGATGCAGATGCCCTCGCCTCCGTCGCGTCCGGCGCGTCCTGTCTCCTGGTAGTAGCCCTCAAGGCTCTTTGGAATATCATAATGTATGACGAAGCGCACGTCGGGTTTGTCTATTCCCATGCCGAAAGCTATGGTGGCGACAATGACGTCGATGCGCTCCATGAGGAAGTCGTCCTGCGTCTGCGAGCGTGTGGCGGAGTCGAGACCTGCGTGATAAGGCGCCGCCTTTATGTCGTTTGCCTGCAACACGGCGGCAAGCTCCTCCACCTTCTTACGCGATATGCAATACACTATGCCGCTCTTTCCAGCATTGTGCTTTATGAATTTTATTATCTGTTTGTCTATGTCCTTGGTCTTCTGTCTTACCTCGTAATAGAGGTTTGGACGGTTGAACGAGCTCTTGAACTCGCGTGCGTTCAGTATGCCCAGACTCTTCTTTATGTCTGTCCTCACCTTGTCGGTGGCGGTGGCGGTGAGCGCTATGACCGGCGCCGCGCCTATCTTGTTTATCGTAGGCCGTATGTTACGGTACTCAGGACGGAAATCGTGTCCCCACTCCGAGATGCAGTGCGCCTCGTCTATGGCGTAGAACGAAATCTTGAATGATTTGAAAAATTCGAGATTATCCTCTTTGTTGAGCGATTCCGGCGCCACATAGAGCAGTTTGGTCCTGCCGGCGTGCACGTCGTCCATCACCTGTTGTATGGCGGCCTTGTTGAGCGACGAGTTCAGATAATGAGCCACTCCGCTTTCCTCACTCAGTCCGTTGATAACATCGACCTGGTTTTTCATAAGAGCGATGAGCGGCGACACTACTATGGCCGTGCCTTCCATTATGAGTGACGGCAGCTGATAGCACAGACTCTTTCCGCCACCTGTCGGCATGAGCACGAAGGTGTCGTTGCCGTCGAGCAGGTTGCGTATGATTGCCTCCTGATCGCCTTTGAACTTGTCGAAGCCGAAATATCGCTTCAGTTCTTCGTTAAGATTAACTTTAGATGTCATAGAGTTTGTTTAGAATGAAAGGTAGAGAACTACGTGGCAGTTGTATAAGCAACAGATAATCGGCAATGCGCGCGACCGGATTCAGGCTTCCACCGGTCCGCGCAGATGCGATTTGTCAAGCTGGCTCTTGGCATAGTCAAGGGTCACTTCGAATGAGTCAATGTGTTTGGACGGAGCATCGAACATCGCGTCGGTCATTATCGACTCGACAATCGACCTCAGTCCGCGCGCTCCCAACTTGTATTCCACAGCCTTATCGACAATGAAATCGAGCGCCTCGTCGGCGAAGGTGAGCTTTATGCCGTCCATCTCGAAGAGCTTGCAATACTGCTTCACGATGGAGTTCTTCGGCTCGACGAGAATCCTGCGCAACGCCGTGCGGTCGAGCGGATCGAGATATGTGAGCACCGGCAGACGGCCGATGATCTCAGGTATGAGTCCGAACGACTTGAGGTCTTGCGGAAGGATGTATTTCATTATGTTCTCCTTGTCTATCTTGTGAGCGTTGCGCACGGTGTTGAAGCCCACCACTCCGGTGTTCATGCGCTGGGCAATCTTGCGCTCGATGCCGTCGAACGCACCGCCGCAGATGAACAGGATGTTCTTCGTGTTCACCGGAATCATCTTCTGGTCAGGGTGCTTGCGTCCGCCCTGAGGCGGAACATTGACGACCGAACCTTCCAACAGCTTGAGCAGGCCTTGCTGCACACCTTCCCCGCTGACATCGCGGGTGATGGAGGGGTTGTCGCCCTTGCGTGCAATCTTGTCGATTTCGTCGATGAACACGATACCTCTTTCAGCTTCTGCCACATTGTAGTCGGCAACCTGAAGCAGACGGGTGAGGATGCTCTCGATGTCCTCGCCCACGTATCCGGCTTCGGTCAGCACGGTGGCGTCGACGATGGTGAAGGGGACATGGAGCAGTTTGGCTATGGTGCGGGCGAGCAGTGTCTTGCCCGTACCGGTGCTGCCCACCATGATGATGTTCGACTTCTCGATTTCCACATCGTCGCCTTCGTCTTTCTGAAGCAGACGTTTATAATGGTTGTAGACCGACACCGACAGGTAGCGCTTGGCATCGTCCTGCCCGATGACATACTGGTCGAGGAATTCCTTGATTTCTTTGGGCTTGGGCAGGTCGCTCAGGTTCAGACGGGAGAGCCGTCCTTTCATCACCTCGCCCATTGCCTCCTGGGTGATTTCGTGGGCCTGCTCTGCACAGTCGTTGCAGATGCAGCCCTCCAGTCCGGTGATGAGAAAGCCGACTTCGCTCTCCGGACGTCCGCAGAAGCTACAATGTCTCTTTGATTTATTCTTTGAATCCAATGTCTTGTTAGGTTTTTAGTTTTTGAGTCCTTGAGTTACGGGGTCACTTCTTGCGTGCCAGGACCTCGTCGATCATGCCGTAGTCTTTGGCTTCCTGGGCTGTCATCCAGTAGTCGCGGTCAGAGTCTGCCCACACTTTGTCAAACTC
>ENA-OOWN01001640-OOWN01001640.1-human-gut-metagenome-genome-assembly--contig:-NODE-1640-length-15651-cov-5.495127_pt1 | contig 15651 bp, 13 predicted proteins | sample MGYA00241406_ERZ501319 | MGnify/ENA primary metagenome ERZ501319 (study PRJEB25962, sample SAMEA2042734) | human gut metagenome | biome: human gut; feature: human-associated habitat; material: faeces... | reverse complement strand
AACTCGCCCGCACATTCGCTTTTTCTTGGTTCTTGTTCAGTTTTCAAGGTGCTGCTGATGTTTGACAGCTTTTGTAGTTTACAACGTTTTTAACATTTTGTCAACTACTTTTTTGAAATTTTTTCAAATTTTTCAGTGCCGCATCACAGCGTATTATTATTATATTAAATCTGCCTGTTAAAAGCAAACATAAATTTGCTGCTATTTTCAGCAATTTACAGCTAAATTTTACATAAATTTTTCTTTTGCTTATTAATCCTCATTTTTATTTTTATTTCCTTCATTTTTCGCAAAGTTTTCGTGCAAATCTTCTTTAAAAACAGTTACGGCACGCCGCTCGGCCCTGCTGTGCAGCGTAAGGCAGTAAAAATCACGCCGGGCAGCAGGGTAATTATCCGCAATGCTTACTTCCCCGGCGCTTTGTGCCTGCACTGCAATATGTTCCGATATCAATGCGCAGCCCAAATTATTTTTAACCGCCTCTTTAACGGCAAAATTTGTATTAAAAATTACCGGCCTTCTGTTTATATTTATGTTGCTTTCACGCACAAAACTTTCCCACTGCTCGCGGGAGGCCGAACCTTCCTCGCGTATAATCCAACGCATATTGCCGCCCGCTTCATGCCCGGCAGCCGCAATAACAATCAGCCTGTCGCGGTAAAACGCCTCTGCGTTTATTCCGCTTTCCTGCACTTCGCCTTCAACCAGCCCCACATCAATCTCGCCGTTTAAAAGCAGGTTTACAATATGTTTTGTGTTGCCAATTATAATTTCCGGCTCCAGTTTGCTGTATTTTTTTGTAAACCTGCCAAGATATTCCGGCAAAAAGTATTCGCCAATCGTCTGGCTTGCGCCGATACGCAGCACACCTTCAAGTTTTTCCTGCCAGCCGCCGATAGCCGCCTTTGCATATTCAATTTCCGCGCAAATGTTCCCGGCACTTTGCAAAAGAATTTTTCCGGCAGAAGTTAGCGCCACGTTTTTATGTTTTGCAGTTCTTTCTATTAAAGATGCGCCAAAAAATTCTTCCAGCTTTTTTATCTGCACACTGGCAGTTGGCTGCGATATATTGCGTTTTTGCGCAGCCCTGGTAAAATTACGGTATTCCGCAACGGCTAAAAATGTTTCAAGTTCTTCTATCATCGTTAAACCTCATTATAAAATTTAATTGATTTTATTATAATAATTCATTTTACTAATTATTGTAAATCATTTATACTTTGTTTGCAACCAGTTCACGGAACGTTTTAATATTTTACATCTTATTAATGAAAGGAAGTTTTTACGCATGGATTTCATCAACAAAAATTTACGCGGAATTTTTTTCTGCTTTGCGCTGGCAGTGCCTGCAACTTACCTTGGCAAACTTTTCCCGGTTGTTGGCGCACCCGTTTTTGCAATTTTATTCGGCCTTGCAGCCGCTTTTTGGAAACGGCCCGCATTTTTTCAGCCCGGCATTCAGTTTACTGCCAAAAAAATACTGCAATATTCCATCATTCTTTTAGGCTTCGGCATGAATTTATTTGAAATTTTAGCAGTCGGCTCGCAGTCTTTACTAATTATTGTTTCAACTATCGGCACGGCATTAATTACGGCTTACGTTTTAAGCAGAATTATGAACATAGAGCGCGATATTGCAACGCTTGTCGGCGTGGGTTCTTCCATTTGCGGCGGCAGCGCAATTGCAGTAGCAGCGCCGGTTATAAAAGCCTCCGATAAAGACATTGCCCAGTCGATTTCCGTAATTTTTCTGTTTAATGTTGTGGCAGCCTTCCTGTTCCCTGCTCTTGGCGATATGCTTGGCTTTACCGATACAGGCTTTGGCATGTGGGCAGGAACGGCCATTAACGATACCAGCAGCGTTGTTGCCGCAGGGCAAACCTGGGCCAGCGCACACGGCAGCGATACAGCCCTAAACTATGCAACCATTGTTAAATTAACCAGAACGCTTGCAATTATACCAATCTGCCTTGGGCTTGCCTACATAACATCCAAAACCAAAAATACGGCGGCCGATGTAAAAATTACCTCTATCTTCCCCATGTTCATTCTTTACTTTGTAATGGCAGCAATTTTTAACACCCTTGCCGGTGAAAGCCTGCCGGTACTTGCCCAGCTTCCTTCGATAGGCAAATTTATGATTGCAATGGCAATGGCAGCCATAGGCCTTAACACAAACCTTGTAAGCCTTGTAAAAAGCGGCGGCAAACCGATTTTGCTCGGCCTTGTATGCTGGATTTTCATTGCACTGGTAAGCATTGGCATGCAGCACGTTTTAGGAATCTGGTAAAGTTCACAAATATTCCCCACAGCACCCGCAAATTTCACCAAAAATCTACTTTGCGCGGTGCTGTTTTACATTGCCGTTGTACCCTTTTAAATTAAAGTGTGGTATAATAATTGGGAATGTTTCAGCTGTTATTACAATATTTACAGAACCGAGGTTAATTTAATGGGAAACTTTTTTAAAACAGTAATCTGCGTACTTACAGCATTAATCGTGCTGGCAGGCGCTGCTTTCTGGGGCCTTGCCGGTTTGCTGCCTGCGGTAGATATTGAAGATTCGCTGCGTCCGGATGCTGCTTCGCAGTATTTTGACGATAAAGGCGAACTTATCTACACCACCGCATCCGAAGAACGCCGCATTCCCGTAAGTCTTGACAAAATGCCGAAGCACCTGCAGGAAGCCTTCATTTCTATTGAAGACGCCCGTTTTTACGAACACGGCGGCATTGATATCCGCGGCACCGCGCGCGCACTGGTAGTAACCCTTACCGGCGGCGACGTACAGGGCGGCAGCACCATTACCCAGCAGCTTGCCAAAAATGCTTTTTTAACCAACGAGCGTACCATTACCCGCAAAATTAAAGAAGCCTTTATTGCACGCCAGCTTGAAGAACGCTATACCAAAGACGAAATTTTAAACATGTACCTGAACCGCATTTATTTCGGCCAGGGCACTTACGGCGTAGAATGTGCCTCGCTTTACTACTTTGGCAAACATGTAGAAGACATCGACCTTGCCGAAGCAGCAACGCTGGCAGCCATTCCTAAAAGCCCTAACTACTTCAACCCGCTGGAAAACCCCAAAGCCAGCAAAGAACGCCAGGAACTTGTGCTTGACCAGATGGTAAAATACGGCTATATTACCCAGGCCCAGGCCGATGAAGCCAAAGCTGAAAAAATTGCCGTGCATGTAAGCGAAACGCAGGATAAAAAAGAATATCTTTCTTACTTTTTTGATTACTGCAACCAGTTTATTATTGATAAATTCGGTGCCGATGCGCTGTATAAAGGCGGGCTTAAAATTTACACCACCATTAACAGCGATATGCAGCAGGCCGCAGTTGACGCCTTGCAGTACCTGCCCAATTACTACACCGACGACAACAAACTTACTCAGCCGCAGGTAGCGCTCGTTTCGTTAGACCCTACCACCGGCTACATTAAAGCAATGATTGGCGGCCGCGCCGAAGACAAATTCAACCGCGCAATTATGGCAGTACGCCAGCCGGGTTCCAGCTTTAAGCCTTTTGTTTACCTTACCGCCATGGATAACGGCTTTACCCCTGCCAGCGTAGTTGAAGATAAGGAAACCGAATTTGCACAGGGCTGGACTCCTCAGAACTCCGACCTTAAATGGCACGGCAAGGTAAGCCTGCGCACTGCACTCACCCGCTCAATGAACGTACCTACCGTACTTGTAGCGCAGCAGGTTGGCGTGGATAAAATTCTGCAAACAGCCAAAAACCTTGGCATTACCACTTTGGTTGAAGACGGAGCATACAGCGACGCCAACCTTGCCATGGCACTCGGCGGCTTAAGCAAAGGCGTAATTCCTGTTGAAATGGCCGCAGCTTATGGTGCAATAGCCAACGGCGGCGTTTACGTTAAACCGATTGGCATTTTAAAAATTGAAGACCGCAACGGCAAAGTAATTTTTGAAAACAAAACCGAACGCCGCGAAGCTGTTGACCCGCGCGCAGCATATTTAACCGTTGACATGATGAAAGGCGTATTTGTAAACGGCACGGCAGCAGGCGCAGGCATTGGCCGCCCGGCAGCAGGCAAAACCGGTACAACCGACGACTTTAAAGACGCATGGTTTGTAGGCTTTACGCCTAACCTCTCCACCGCCGTGTGGATTGGCGACGATAACGGCCGCGCCCTTGAATATATGTACGGTTCCATGCAGCCGCTCAGCATTTGGCGCAGCTATATGGTCAACGCTGTTGCCAACCTTCCTGCGGTAGACTTTGTACGCCCCAGCGGCGTGGAAATTCCGCCCGAACCCAAAATTGAACAGGACAGCGACAAAGATAAGGACAAAGACAAAAAAGACAGCAAAAACGCTGATAAAGACAAAAACAAACCCGCAGCCAAAAAAGCTGCCGAAGAAGCAGCAGGAGGCTCACAGCCAGCACCCCAGAAACCAAGCATGCGCGACCGTGTGCGTGAAATTCTGGAAGGCAACGCTGCCAACAACGCCAAACCGGTTGTAAGCAACAAACCTACACCGGCCAACTAAAAAACAAATCCCATCCGCCGCGAACATTACGTTCATAAAACGGATGGGATTTTTTATACCCTTTTTTATTTTTTAAAGTGCCTCTTTAAAAATAGAACCGCCGATAAACTCCCTTAAAATAGAATTGGTCGGTATCGCCGCATCATCCATGCCGCGCACATGGCTTAAAAGTTCAAGCAGGCGCTGCGCGCGTGTGTAAACGGTTTCATCCGGCTGAATCAGCTTCAGCAGCGGCTCAGCATATTTTTTAAGCACGGCAAATTCGTACACCAGCGAAGTATTAAACATAATATCGGCGCTGTCCTGAAACGGAAATACATACTGTTCTTCCCCGCGCCGTACATCATCCCATAATTTCAGCGTCATCAACGCATCGTGCGAACGGAACTGCGAATCGCGTACAATGCGGCGCAAAAGGCGCATATCCGTTGTGTGGATGCGGTTGTAGGAATCAAGCTGCATGGGCGTTAAAGCACTGATATAAATTTTCATTTTATTATTGGCAGGCACAGCTTCGGAAATACGCTCGTTCAGCGCGTGGATGCCTTCAACAACCAAAACATCATTTTCGCCAAGCTGAATTTCACGCCCGCGGTATTCCCTCATGCCGCTGCGGAAATTATATTTTGGCATTTTAACGCACTCCCCTGCCAACAGGCGGCGCAAATGGTCATTAAAAAGCTCCAAATCAACGGCGTCAACGCTTTCAAAATCGAAGGTGCCGTCAGGCTTTCTCGGCGTATCGTGCCTGTCTTTAAAATAATCATCCATAGAAACAGGCACAGGGCGCAAACCATTAACCACCATTTGTATGCTTAAACGCTGGGCAAACGTAGTTTTACCGGAAGAAGAAGGCCCTGCAATAAGCACAAGCCGCACATCTTTATTGCTAGCGGCAATTTTATCGGCAATGCCGGCAATTTTCTTTTCGTGCAAAGCCTCTGCCACCTGAATAATGCCGTTGGCATAACCGCAGCTTATAATACGGTTCAATTTGGCAACAGTGTTGCAGTTAATTTTTGCCGACCAATCCTGCAATTCGTGGAACATACCGTTTAAAGCATCGCTCGGCTCAAACTTATCCAGCCTGTCCATGCAGCATTTATCGGGGTAATTAATAATTATGCCGTTCTCGTAGTTTATCAGTTCAAACTGCTTTAAGTAACTGCAATCCGGCATCATGGCGCCAAAAAAATACTCCATATAATCGCGCAGCTTATACACCGTAAGCGTCTGCGCGCCGGGCGTGTTGCCCAAAAGCTGCAAACGGTCGTCCTCACGGCGTTCCACCAGAATTTTTTCGGCTTCCGCCCTGCTGATAGTGCTGTAAACAATAGGCTCCTGCGCCGCAATAAGTTTGCGCATAAACAAATCAATATCGCGCAAATCGTATTTGCTGAGCACAATGCCGTTGGTAATATCGCAATACAAAGCGCTGCCTATTGAATTGCAAACCTCAAGCTGCACCTCGGGGCGCAGAGTTTTAATGGCATACAAAAACAAAAACAGCAGGCTGCGCACATAAACGCGGCGTCCTTCTTCCGTATCCCAGGTTATAAAATCAACAATGCCGTCGCTGTGCAAAGGCTTCTGCAAGTCGGTGCCTACACCGTTAAAAATACCTTCCACCACCGGCTGGCTGTAAAAACCGTTCAGTTCGCGGCCAACCTCCAAAAGCGTAATTCCTTCTGGATATTCTTTTATAGTACCATTTGGCAAAGTAAGTTTCAGCATAGTTTTTCTCCTTTTATGCAGGCTATAATAATATTATACCGCATAAGCTGTTTTTTGCCAAAAAAGAAACCGCTACTTTTTGTTAACAATTACCGAAACCGATGGCTGGCTCATATTAAACAAATTTGCCAAAAACAACTGCGAAACGCCTTTTTCGTAATATAAACGGCAAATTTCTTCGTTGCGTTCTTTGCGGTTAACAAACGGATGAATTTCAATAACTTCACCGCCGGTTTTATAACCGTAATCGCACAAAAGCACAATCATATATTCTCCGTCCGGCTTTTGTGCTTTAATTTCCCAGCAGCGCATGCCGGTTTTGCCGCGCGGCATATAGTTAACGTATTCTGCCGTGCAGTCCGGCGCAAGCTGTTTAAATTTTGCTACATTAAAAGGTACTTTTATCATTATTTTCTCCGGTATTTATAAAATAATATCAGCTTATTTATAAAACAAAAGGGAAGCTTTGGGCTTCCCTTTTGTTATTTAACTTCGCCTTTAGCTCGTTACTAATTGGCGGGTTAATTAAAAGCTCCACTGCATACCAACGTTAATTTGGTAAGTTTCTTCGTTATCGTTGCCGAAGGACTTTTCAAAATCCATAAAGGCATAGCTATTTTTGCTCATCTTTGCTGCAAATCCAAAGCCAATGTCATACCAAGTACCTTCGTTTTCAAAAGTTTGGCTTCCGTTAAATGTATTATCTCTTACATACATATCCTGCTCACCTAAAAATTCATGCAGTACGTCTGCCTTTAAATAAACAGTATTTTGTTTTTTCGTGCCAAAATCTTTGCCAAGGCGGAAACCTGCACGCCCAATCAAGCTGTTAATGCCGTCAACACTTACTTTCGTGCCCTGGCTGGTTTCGTAATCTGCGCCGGTTACGCGCGCAAGCTGTACCTGTGCCTGCGGTTCAAAATACCAGTCATTACCCATTTCTTTTTTACGCCCATATTCAGCACTTATACTAAATACATTGTTGCTGTAATCGCCGGTAATTTTTTTCTCCTGTTGATTTTGCCATAATGTCAAAATCATTTTCTAAATGTCCCCATTTTGCAACATAGTCTACATAGTGTCCTTTGTTGCCCAGCCATGTATCATACAACCACAAGCCATAACGTTTAATGTCGCCATCGCCTGCAATACCAGTATAAGATGTTTTTCCATCCATATAGTCAATTGCCATGCCTATACGCCGTTCGCCATTATCACATTCCTGCTTTTGGTCATAACCAACTTCGTACATGGTGTTCTGGCTTCTAAACTGTTCATCTTTACCAATACGGTCATGGCGCAGGCGTACCCACATGCCTTCATCTTCTTCACTGTTAATATAGCGTGCTTCACCAAGGCGTTTGTTCAAACGGTCCATATAAATGGCGTTGCTGTAATTAGCGCGGCTCATATTAATAATGGTTTTGCCAGTATCGCTTACTTCGCTTTGGCTTTTATCAATACCAACAATATAATGGTTAATTCCGCCGTTATCAAAGGTTTCATTAACAAATTTATTGCCTGGCTTATCGGTACCGTTGTCAGCTCCTTCAACAGTAACTCCGTTATAATCAAGGTTTTCTTCTGTTTCGTTCACAGTATCGTAAGGGTCGGTATCCGTTAAATAAGCTAAATTAAAAAAGCCTGCGTCACGCGTCTGCGCTTTAAAAGCACCGACATTGCCGTCAGTTGTGGCAAAACGTATGCGCTCGCCTTCTGCAATGGCATTTACGCCATCTTCATTCAACCAGTTTACAACTATCGTTTGTTCACCGGCGTGGCTTCCTAGAACATAAAGCATGTCGCCATTTTCACGGCTTTCTGCATCAAGGTTCATTTTAATGGTACCATTGCCACTTAAATTATTAACCGTAACTGATGACCGTTTGTCGCTGGTCATATCAACAGTGCCATTATTTAACGTAAGTTCCGAAACAAAGTTTTGCCCGCGCGCAGTCCACTGTGAATCGTTAAGAGTTAAATTAATTTGCCCTGCTTCTTCAACATTTACATTCTTGCCGTCTTCATCATGGAACTCGTCCGGACGGAAAACATTATCTAAAGAAGCCTGAAAATAATCATCAACGCGCCCCTCGTAATTAGCTTTATTGTTTAAAGTTATATCAATTTTACCGCTATTTCCTGCCAGCACATCGCCTTTAAAATCAGCGCCTTCTATGCTGTTAATGATTACTTTACCGCCAACCGCATTTTTATCATCATTGCCGCGCCCGGCGATAATATCGCCGTAAATACCGGCCGCCTTATCCAAAGTAATTACAGAGTTGCGGTTGGCACGGATCGCCGAATTTGTACGCACGCCCTGTTTATCTGCGTGGTATTTTTCATCGCCTTGGGAATTGATGAAAGTTTCCTGTTTAAAAAGAATTTCCGAAACTTCTTTTTCATCAGAAGTGGCTGTAACGGCGTCAGAAGTAGTGTGGTTAATTGTTGCCGTACCGGCAGCATCTTCATTAGCGGAAGCAAAGATTGCCGTGCCGCCGTCCAAAACTCTAACCTGCCCGTTAACTTCATTGTCATTTGCAAAGGCGTTAAATTCAGAAGCCTTTACATAAATATCCTCATTATATACTGCCTTATTTGCTTTAAAATCGGCTTCAGACCCGCTAAGCAAGTATACTGACCTGCCATTATCGGCAGAAATAGTTAAAGTATTATTAGCAAGAGTATTTATAGACGAGTTGTTAGAAGCGTAAACACCATATTCACCGCCAAGAATATTTACGGTGTTAGCAGAAATATTTTCAATATTTACTCTATCAGTAGCGTAAATAGCTCGTTGTGAAGCTTCAATATTTACTTCATTAGCAGCAGCTATATTTATATTTGTTGATTTTTCAGCATTATATCCATCTAAATTTAATCCTCGGCCATTATCATCGGCAAGTGCAGAAATAGTAACATTGCTTCCTGTTAAATCTACATCAGAACTGCCAAATGTCTGAACGCCTCTTGAAAATCCGGAAATGTCTAAATTTCCTTTAGCATTCAGGTTTACCTCCATTGTACTGCTGCCGCCATTATTATAAGCCAGCAAATACAAACCCGCTCTTCTCTCAGCACTTGCCAAATCAGTCGTGCTTAAAGAAATATTATTTGCATTAATTGTTAAATTAGTTTTACTATCGCTATAAAAATTCTGATTTGCTATACCAGTACCACCGGCATCGGCAATAAAATCTCCGGTTAAATTAATAGTAGCTCGAGCATTATCAAAAAGTTTTAAATTAGTTTCTGCACCGCCGGTTGACCACATATTAGCCGCATTGACAGTAAAAACGGCGTTTTCTTCAACATAAATGGTTGCGGCTTCTCCGTAATCATCCCATTGTTCTGGTCCAAATTTAATATTTGTTCCTTCACCATCAATGTGAAACTGTGCATTCGCACTAACTTTAACTCCACTGTATTCGCCGACAAGGGTTAAATCATAGTCTTTACCTTCAGCTTTACCGACATGGAAAGTGACATTAGGGGTATCTCCCAGACCAATCAAAACGGCATTACCTGTGCCTCCGTTTTCTCCACCTATCTGTGCTCCCTTATTAAAATAATAATGCTTTTCCGGAGTAGGATTTTCATTGATTTGTACTTCGTCTCCCCAAATCAAAAAATCATTATAATACTTACCTGCTTCCGGTTCTTTATTTATTTCCGCATACACACTGCCCTGCAACAAGCTGAGCATTACCAGCGTTGCCAGCATTTGTTTCTTTTTCATTACGTCCAACCCTTTCCCGTGGCTGTAAGCTAAATACAGCCGTTTTTGCAGTCATATTATTATACCATACTTTTACCCCCCCGCAAGACATTTCCGTTTGCGTATGTCTAACTTTTACTGGTCTTGTTGTAACAGGGTTTGCTTTCGCAGGTTAGCGTTTTTTTACAGGGTGCTGAATCGTTTCCCACAAAAATCAAACTTTTTAATATAACATAAAAATTTTTGCAAAAACAGTCTTGTTTTTTAGCCTGCGTTTTTGTTATTATAGTTTTCGCCGCTTTTTTGGGTGCGCACCGCAAAACGGCAAAATAATTTTTAAGGAGGCTTCACCTTTTTTGATGAAACCTGATTTTACTATTAACAAAAATTTTAAAATTGATGTGGAAGAAACCAGCAATGCACAGCACACCCAAAAGTTAATTACTGCCGCCCAGAACGGTGATAAAGCGGCAATGGAAGAACTTTGTACTGCTTTTGAGCCTTTGTTCCGCAAGGAAATGCGCCGTGAGATTTTTTATAACGGGCTTGGTTTTGAAGAAGGGCTTAGTTTGGCACGCCTGAAATTTATAGAACTGGTGCTTACCTACACCGGAGCGGATTATGAGCATTTTGCGGGTTATGTACGGTGCAGAATACATTTTGCGCTGTATGACGCTGTTAAAAAAGTTTGGGCAGATGAAAATAAAAAAAGCCCCCTGCCCCAAACGGATGAAGCAGAAGGCACGGAATTTACCGATAATGTTATAGAACGCAGGGAACTGAGTATTTTATTAAACCTTGCACTGGCAAAGCTTACGCATAAACAGCGCCAAACCATTACGGCACTGTATTTTGAGGGGCTTAACGGCAAGGAAACAGCCCAGGTGCTGAATTGTGCGCCCTGCATGGTTACAAAGCACCATAAACTGGCACTTAAAAATTTAAAAGCAAAATTGGCTTAATATAAATAAATGAGGCACTGTACTTTTTATGGTACAGTGCCTTTTAGTTTGCTTATTTAATACTTTAACGGCAAGGTTTTTAATTGTTCGCTATTGTATTTACAATGTAAATCAATTATGATACAATTTTATAAAAGAGGTGATAATTATGCCACAGGCAACAGCTGTTATCAATACCAGAATTAAACCGGAAATAAAAAAAGAATTTGAACGTGTAACTTCCCAGTTAGGCTTAACATCTTCTGCCGCTATTAATTTATTTATTGCAGCAGTAATAAGGCGTCAGGGAATTCCCTTTGATTTAGTATTAAATGATGAACCAAACGCAGAAACTTATAAAGCTATGGATGATGCTGAAAACAGGCGTAATTTACACGGGCCGTTTAAATCTTTTGAAGAAATGATGGATGACATAAATGCTTAACCTTGAATATACCAACCAGTTTAAAAAAGATATTAAAAAAATAACAAAGCAAGGTTTAGACATTGAAAAGCTGCATAAAGTAATTGATATTTTACAAAAACAGGAAAAACTTCCGGCGCAATACCGTGACCATTTGTTAGTTAATTCACGGAATTACAAAAATATGCGTGAATGTCATATTGAAGCCGACTGGTTATTAATTTACAAAGTTTATGATGATGCTATGGTTTTAGTTGCCGTTAGAACAGGCAGCCACAGCGAATTATTTTAATTTAATTTTATACAGCAAGAGGCACTGTACCGCAAAAAGTACAGTGCCTCTTAGTTTGCTTATTTAATTTTAAGAGTTTCGCATCATTCTTTAATCATGATGTCGATAATAACTTCGTTGGTTTTTTCCATGCCTTTTTTAGCCAGGGTGCCAACGTTGGCAAGGGTTTCTTCAACATCTTTACCTACAATGCCGTCGCCGGGCTGATAGTTGTTGCCGGTTTTGCACATGTTGTAGCCGATAATGCCTGCTTCAACGGAGTTGGCAATTTTGCCTGCGCAGGATGCTTTTGCACCGTCGCAAATCATGCCGCTGGTTACGCCTACGGCGTTGGTAATGGTGTGGCCGATTTCTTCAAGGGTTGCACCATGCAGGTAAGCAATGCCTGCACCTGCACCTGCGCCTGCGCTTACAGCGCCGCAGAATGCGGAAAGTACGCCGATAGGAGTTTTTTCGTGGATGGTTACGAGGTTTGCAAGTGCAAGAGCACGGTAAAGTTTTTCTTCGGATACTTTAAGTTCCTGTGCGTAAACAATAACAGGAATGGAAGTGGTCATGCCCTGGTTGCCGCTGCCGGAGCAGATTACAACCGGCATTTCGCAGCCGTTCATGCGGGCGTCGCTGCCTGCTGCTGCCATAGCGCGTGCGCGGGTGCGTACATCCGGGTTTTCGCCGGCCATTTTTAAAAGCACGCTGCCGATATTGGCGCCGTAGTTGTTGCGAAGGCCTTCTTCTGCAATGGCCATGTTGCATTTAATCTGCGGGTCAAGAACGTGTTTCAAATCTTCAACGTCTACAGTGTTGGCAAAATCATAAATGTCGGCCAGGTTAAGCAGGGTTCTGTCGGTAAGGCCTTCGTTGGTTTCGCCGTTAACGGGAATGTATTTAAGTTTTTCGCCGTCTTTTTCAATCAGTACAACGTTGGTATGGTCGTTGGCAATGCGCACTTTAACATAGTGTTCGCCCTGATACAGGGTAATGATAATGTCAAAGGTGCAGCCAAGTTCGATATGTTTGGTGGTAATTTCGGTATGCTGCAAAAACTCCTGCATTTTGGCAATCTGTTCGGGGGTAACGTCGGCTAAAACTTCCAGTTCTTTATCCGGGTTACCGGCAATAATGCCTACTGCCGCAGCAACAGGAATGCCTTTCATGTGGTTGGTGTTGGGGACGATTACCGATTTTACGTTTTTAATGATACTGCCGCTTGCTTCAACCAATACTTTGTCGGGCAGGCCGTCCATATATTTTGCCGCAACTGCCGCTGCATAGGCTAAAGAAATCGGCTCGGTACAGCCCATAGCAGGTTTAAGTTCTTCCTCCAGAATCTGAATATAAGCTTTGTACTTCATGTCTGTTTTGTTCACAATCCATCTCTCCCTTTCTTATATTTCAAGATTCCCCTCGCAAACTTCAATGCATTGTTTATTATTTGTGTACTGCGTCCTGTGCTGCTTTGATTTTAGCTGCCATACCGCCGATTTTTTTAAGCGGTACTGCACACAGTGCAATACGGATGCCTGCTTTAAGAGGCACTGCAAAGATGTTGTCATCGTGCAGTTTGTTGCATACTGCTTCCGGGTCGGTATCCGGAATGGAAAGGAAGAAGCCTGCAATATACGGAAGGCATTTCAATCCGCACTCGTTTGCTTCTTTCATAAACAAATCGGCACGGGCTTTAATCATCTGGTAATAGTCGTTGCGTTCTTTTTGTACGGCTGCCAACAGTTCCGGGTCTTTGTAAACGGTTGCCAGTGTTTTCATGGCAGGGCGGTTAATGTTAGACCAGGTTGCGCGGCTGGTGTACTGGTTAATGCCTTTAAATTCGTCAATAACTTCTTTGGAAGAAGAAACGCCTATCATTGCGCCTGTGCGCTGGCCGTACATAGTAAAGCCTTTGGACATGCTGTATGCAACGATTGTTAAAATGTTAGCAGGCAGGTTGGAAATCTTTTTGAAGAATTTGCGTACTGCCTGGCGTTCGCCTGCATAGTCGATGTAGGCAATATCCAAAAGCAATGTTACGGTTTTGCCGGTGCCTTCGGTAGCATTTTTAAGAATGTCAATTACGCCCTGCATATCTTCTTCGCTGAGGCTGTAGCCGGTGGGGTTATGTGCCGGAGTGTTGATGATTAACAGCAGGCTTTTTTGTTTGCTTAAAATTTCTTCTACCTTTGCTTTTAAGGCAGGCAGGTTATATTTGTTGTTTTCGTCCAGCATGGTATAGGTATCGAGCTTACGGCCCATATCGTTGCAGAGCACGCTGTACGGGTCCCAGTACCAGTCGCTGGTAAGGGCGGTTTCGCCTTCATCCATGTAGTTCCAGATTGCATGGTGAATTACGCCGGTGCCGCCGGAGGTGGCAACTGCTGCCATGTAGCCTTCCGGACGGGAATCGCCGAAAGCTGCGTTCAAAACTTCTTCCAGATAATCCGGCAGGCCGGAAATTGGTGCGTAAGCAATGAGTTCATCGGTAGAAAGGCTGCGGAAAACTTTATCTACCGTGGGCAGGCATACAAGTTTTTCGTCCTCGTCCAAAATAGCGCCGATTGTGGCGTTGGTTACGTTTTCTGCGCCTATTTTTTTGGCTGCGGCAACGCACGCTGCGTTAGCGGCAAAAATAGTGTCTTCGGCGGATTTACCTTTTGCGTGGTTAGCTGCAATACTTGTCAGCATATTAATTACCTCCAGTTTTTATATCAATCAGTTTTCTGCTTCCTGCGGGAAGAAGCGGCTGTGGATTGCGTTAACAGCCTCGGCCACTTTCTGTTCGGGCACAAGGCAGGAAATACTGATTTCTGATGTACTGATTACGCCGATATTAATGCCGGCTTCTGCCAGCGCACCGAACATACCGGCGGCAATGCCCGGGCTGCCAAGCATGCCCGCGCCTACAATGGATACTTTGGCTACGTTAACTTCAAGGTCTACTTTATCAAAAGGCATGGCGGCTTTAAGGTTTTCCAATACGCCGAGAGCCTCTGCCATATCGGTTTTGGCAACTGTAAACAAAATGTCGTTTTTATCTTTTTGTACGCTTGCGCTCTGCACAATCATGTCAACGTCGATATTGGCGTCTGCCAGCGCCGCAAAAATTCTGTAAGCTACGCCCGGTTCATCCGGCACACCGCGTGCTGCCAGTTTTGCAACGTTGGTATCGTGCGCTACGCCGCGGATAACAAATTTTTTCTCCTGCACTGTATATTCCCCCCTGATAATAGTTCCCGGAACTTCATGAAATGTAGAACGCACATGAATTGCCACGCCGTTGTGTTCGCCGTATTCTACCGCGCGCGGCTGCATTACGCCTGCGCCGAGGCGGGCAAGTTCCAGCATTTCGGCAAAGGTAATTTCGTCAAGCTTAAGGGCGTTAGGCACAATGCGCGGGTCGGCAGTGTAAACGCCGTCTACATCGGTATAAATATCGCAGATGCCTGCATTAAGCCCGGCTGCAATGGCAACGGCGGTTGTATCGCTGCCGCCGCGGCCCAGGGTCGTGATATCGTCAGAGCGGTTCAAGCCCTGGAAGCCCGCCACGACGACGACGCGGTTGCGGGCAAGCTCACTCTCGACACGCTCGGTGTCCAGCCGCTTGATGCGGGCCTTGGAGTAGGCGCGGTCGGTGTTGAAGCCCGCCTGCCAGCCGGTCAGACTGATGGCGGAGACGCCAAGTTCCTGCAAGGCCATCGTCAGCAGGGAAATCGAAATTTCCTCGCCTGCGGCCAGCAGCATATCCATCTCGCGGTGGGACGGGTCGGACGTAATTTCCGCTGCCTTGGCGATCAGGTCGTCGGTGGTGTCGCCCTGCGCCGAAACGACCACAACAACGTCGTGGCCGGCGTTGCGGGTGTTCATGACGATGCGCGCCACGTTGAAGATGCGGTCACGGTCTTTGACCGAGGAGCCGCCGAATTTTTGTACGATCAAGCCCATTGGTGTACTCTCTCCCCTGTTCCTGTATCAGCTCACCACTGCGCCGACGTTGTCGGCCAGCAGACGATGCACGGTAAA
>ENA-OOWN01001636-OOWN01001636.1-human-gut-metagenome-genome-assembly--contig:-NODE-1636-length-15675-cov-4.393022_pt1 | contig 15675 bp, 13 predicted proteins | sample MGYA00241406_ERZ501319 | MGnify/ENA primary metagenome ERZ501319 (study PRJEB25962, sample SAMEA2042734) | human gut metagenome | biome: human gut; feature: human-associated habitat; material: faeces... | reverse complement strand
CCGCCCGCACCTTACAGCGAGCGGGCGTCCGGGCCTTTGCCGTGGCCTGCCTGGCCGAGGGGATTGCTCTGCGAAAGGCGGGCATCCGGGGGACGATCTTGATCTTAGGTTATACCTCCCCGGAGGGAGCTCCGCTCTTGACACGATGGCATCTGACCCAGACGGTGGCGGATATTGACCACGGGCGGGCCTTGGCAGCCAGAGGGCGGCGTGTCCATGTCCATCTGGCCCTGGACACGGGGATGCACCGGCTGGGCATCCTGGCGGAAAACCGGAAGGAGATCCTGGAGGCATTCCGGCTTCCAAACCTGGTAGTGGACGGTGTCTTTTCTCATCTATACGTCTCGGACAGCCTGGAAGCCGAAGATGTTGCCTACACCCAGGAGCAGCTGACCTTGTTCTATGATACGGTGGCCTGGCTCCGAACTGCCGGATATGATCCCGGCAAAGTTCATATCCAGTCCAGCTATGGACTTTGGAACCTCCCAGCTCAGCCCTGTGACTATGTCCGGGCTGGAATCGCACTCTATGGAGTTCGAAGCGATGATGCGCCTGTTCAGCGAAGCCTTGACCTGCGGCCGGTTCTGTCTCTCCGGGCCAGAGTGGCCAGTATCCGCACTGTGCAAGCCGGAGAGAGCGCCGGGTACGGGCGGGTCTTTCAGGCAGAGCAAGAAACCAAACTGGCGGTGGTCACCATCGGCTACGCGGACGGTCTGCCCCGGGATCTGCCTCAGCGGGGCGGCCAGGTGCTGATTCAGGGCCGGCGTTGTCCTATGGTGGGGTGGATGTGCATGGACCAGTTGCTGGTGGACGTCAGCGATCTTTCGGAGGTCGCTCCTGGCGATACAGTGACTATTATCGGCCGGGATGGCGGTCAGGTGATTCGGGCAGAGGAACTGGCTGCATGCTGTGGGACGATTACCAACGAACTGCTCTCCCGGTTAGGCATGCGGTTACCCATTGTTTCTGGTTAAAGAGCGGTAGGGAATTTTACAAAGATTCCGGTTCGGATTTCAACATGAATATACCTTTAAACAGGAATAGCCACCAACCACGATGAAATGGTTGATGGCTATTCCCGTTTGGTCGACACCAAGAGATTCTCTCAATCGGTTTAATCTGGTGTTTTCAAGATGTCCTTATGAGGAGTCGCCCTTTCGCGTTCCTCTTTTTTTAAGAACCTTTATTCGGCCTTGGGCGCTTCGGCGGCTTTCGCAGCCTCGGCAGCCTTAGCTTCGGCGGCTGCCTTGGCGGCAGCGGCCTTGCGCTCGGCGGCAGCCTTCTGCGCGGCCTTGAACTTCTCCTTCTCCTCGGGGGTCGGGATGGGCTCGATGGCGTTACGCGGGCAGGCCTTGGCGCACATGGTGCAGTTTTTGCACTTGGTGTAGTCGATGACGGCCACGTTGTTGACGACGTGGATGGCGTCGAACTTACAGGTGCGCTCGCACATACCGCAGGCGATGCAGGAGTTGGCGCACACCTTCGGCCCTTGTCCTTGTTGGAGCAGTTGACGAACACCTTCTTGGAATAGGGGACCTCCACGATCAGCTTCCGGGGGCAGGCCTCGCGGCAGGCGCCGCAGTTGGTGCACTTCTCCTTGTCGACCTCGGCGACGCCCTGTGCATTGATATGGATGGCGTCGAACTGGCAGGCGGCAACGCAGGTGCCAAAGCCCATGCAGCCAAAGGAGCAGGCGGTCGGCCCGCCGGCGACCTTCGTCGCGGCGACGCAGTCGTGAAGACCGACATACTCGAAATTCTTCACAGAGGCCTCGCCGCCGTTGCACAGCACGTGCGCCACCATCTTGTCGCCGGAGGGAGCCTCCATGCCCATGATGGCGGCGATCTTCGCCGCGTTCTCGGGGCCGGCGGGGGCGCAGGCGGTGACGGGGGCTTTACCGGCCAGGATCGCCTCGGCGCAACCGCCGCAGCCGGGATAGCCGCAGCCGCCGCAGTTGGCGCCGGCCAGACATGCCTGGATCTCAGGCAGACGGGGATCGACCTCGACCTCGAAGACCTTAGCGGCAACAGCGAGGATCAGACCGAACACAATGGCGAGTACGCCCAGAACGGCGATCGCGTATACAATAGTCATAGTTCCTTACCTCCTTACCAGACCTTCAGGCCGCTGAAGCCCATGAAGGCCAGAGCCATCAGGCCGGCGGTGACCAGCGCGATGGGGAAGCCGTCAAAGGCCTTGGGGTTGTCGCCGGAGACCTCCAGCTGCTCGCGGACCGCCGCGAACAGGAAGATGGCCAGCAGGAAGCCCAGACCGCCGGTGATGCCGTAGACCACGGACTCGATGAAGTTGTAGTCATTCTGGGTATTCAGCAGAGCCACGCCCAGCACGGCGCAGTTGGTGGTGATCAGGGGCAGGTAGACGCCCAGGGCGGTGTACAGGGTGGGGATGTTCTTCTTCAGGAACATTTCCACAAACTGCACCAGACCAGCGATGACCAGAATGTAGGCCACGGTCTGCATGAACTCCAGATGCAGGGACACCAGCACCATGTTGATCAGGTAGCAGAATGCGGAGGCCAGACCCATAACGAAGGTCACGGCGGCGCCCATACCGATGGCCGTGTCGATCTTCTTGGACACGCCCAGGAAGGGGCAGATGCCCAGGAACTGGGCAAAGATGAAGTTATTGGTCAGAATAGCGCCAAGAGAGATGGCGAGCAAGGTAGTCACACTCATAGCTTACTTGGCCTCCTTTTTCTTTTCGCTCTTGGCCAGAGCCCACTGCATCACAGCGATGAGGCAGCCCAGCGTCAGGAAGCCGCCCACAGGCAGCGTCAACACGCTGACACCGTACTCGGCGGGGAAGATCTCAACGCCGGGTGCGCTGCCCAGTGCGCCGCCGCCCAGCAGACCGCCGCCGAACGTGCCGGCGCCGAAGAACTCACGGAATACGCACATCACGATCAGCACGAGAGTATAGCCGATGCCCTGGCAGATGCCGTCCACCGCGGAGGCACCCACGCCGTTCTTGGAGGCGAAGCCCTCCGCACGGCCGAGGATGATGCAGTTCACGACGATCAGGGGGATAAACACACCCAGAGAGCTGGACAGGGCGGGAACGAACGCCTTGAGCAGCAGATCCACGCAGGTGACGAAGCCGGCGATGACCACGATATAGCAGGCGATACGCACTTCGTTGGGAATGATCTTGCGCAGCAGGGAGATGAAGATGTTGGAGAGGGTCAGGATAATGAGCACGGACACGCCCATGCCCAGGCCGTTGAAGAACGACGTGGTGATGGCCATGGTGGAGCACATACCCAGCACCTGCACCAGCACAGGGTTCTGTGTGATGAGGCCCTCTTTCAGTTGCTTACCGAAATTCATAAATGCAGCTCCTCCTTTCTTAGCCCAGCAGCTCGGCAACAGCCAGAGCGGCATTGGCGCCCATGTTGATGCCCTTGGTGGAGACGGTAGCGCCGGAGACGGCGATGATGTTCTTGCCTACCACCAGGGAGCCCGCGCCGCTCTCACCGATGAACTGATCCAGGACCGGCTCGCCGGCGGCGTTGGGCTCGTTGCCCACGACCTTGGTGCCGATGCCGGACGTCTCGGCGTGGCTGACCACGGAGATGCCGGTGATGGCCTTGTCGGCGTCCACGCCCACCATCATCACGATGCTGCCCTGGGAGCCGGAGGCGGAGATCTTCATAACATAGCCGTTGTCGGCGCCGGCGGTGGTCATGGGATACAGCTCCACCAGCTTGCCGCCCTGAGAGGCAGCCGCCGCGGTCATGTCGTCGGTGATGTCCAGCTTGTCGCCAAACTCGCTGCCCTCGGGAGCCACAGCGCTCATGGCGATGCGGGTGTTCTCCGCATCGATGGCGGCGATCTTGTCGGCGGTCACGTTGTCGACCAGACCCAGCAGGGCGGCCACAACGAGGGAAATAACAGTCAAGGTGCCGGCGACCTTGAGAATAAACTTACCGGAGATCTTCATTACTTCGCCGCCTCCTTCTTTTCTTTCTTGGGCGCACCATAGATGACGGGACGGATGTACTTATCCAGCAGCCAGGTGGTGCAGTTCATGATCAGGATGGAATAGCAGACGCCCTCGGGATAGGAGCCGAAGCGGCGGATAAAGCAGGTCAGCAGACCGCAGCCGAGGCCGAAGATCAGCTGGCCGGGCTTAGTGACGGGGGAGGTGGCATAGTCGGTAGCCATAAAGATGGCACCCAGCATCAGGCCGCCGCCGAACACGTTGTACAGCATATACTGCACGTTGTCGATACCGGCGGGCGCCGCGATTAGGGTCAGGATGGCCACGGTGCCGATGTACGCCACGGGGATCTGCCAGGAGATGACCTTGCGGATGAGCAGGTAGACACCGCCCACCAGCAGACACAGGGCGGAGACTTCGCCCAGGGAGCCGCCGACCTTGCCCAGGAACATATCGCCGATGGAGTAGTTGCTCATCAGGGTGGTGAACGCCTCCTCGGTGCCCTCCTTCATAATGGCCATGGGGGTGGCGGCGGAGGTGACATCGGGACGGATCTGGGGGATGGCCCAGGTGGTCATCCATGTGGCATAGCTGGCCAGCAGGAACGCACGGCCCGCCAGCGCGGGGTTCAGGAAGTTGCAGCCGATGCCGCCGTAAAGCTGCTTGACCACAACGATGGAGAAGAACGCGCCGATAATGATGACCCACCAGGGCAGATCAACGGGGCACACGAAGCTCAGCAGGATACCGGTGACCACGGCGGACAGATCGCCCACCATGCAGGACTTCTTCATGGCCTTGCGGTAGGCCCACTCAAAGAACACGCAGGATACCACGGAAACAGCGGTCAGCAGCAGAGCCTTCCAGCCGAAGCAGTACACGCTCCAGGCCAGTGCGGGCAGCAGCGCGATGATCACGTCCAGCATGATGCTGCGGGTATCCTCGTTGGAACGGATGTGGGGGGAGGAGGACGCGATCAGCTTGAGATTCTTGTAATCAGTCATGGTTTACGCCTCCTTCTTTTCGGCAGCGGCCTTTGCTTCGGCCTCCGCCTTGGCCTTGGCGGCCATTCTCGCGTTGTTGACCTCCTGCTTGCCCAGACGGAACGCATGGGTCAGGGGCAGGCGGGCAGGACAGGTGTAGGTGCAGGCGCCGCACTCGATGCAGTCCATGCCGTGCAGCACATTCTGCCAGGTGTCCACGTCGCCCTTCATCAGGTACTTGTACATGAAAATGGGCTCCAGACGGATGGGGCACACGCCCACGCACTTGCCGCAGCGGATACACTGGGGATCCTCGACGTACTGCTCCTCCTTGTCGGCGAAGGCCAGCATGGCGCCGGTGCCCTTGCCCACGGAGACGTCCACGTCGTACTGGGCCAGGCCCATCATCGGGCCGCCCATGATGAGCTTGTAGGTCTCGTCCTTCAGGCCGCCGCAGGCGTCGAACAGCTTGGTAATGGGGGTGCCGATGGGGCACTCGATGTTCTTGGGCTCGATGACGCCGGAACCGGAGACGGTGACGATCTTGTTGACCACGGGCATACCCTCATACACCGCGCGGTAGATGGCGCAGGTGGTATTCAGGTTGAAGATGCAGCAGCCCGCGTCGGCAGGCAACTTGCCGCTGGGCACCTGACGGCCGGAGACGGCCTGGACCAGCTGCTTCTCAGCGCCCTGGGGATAGCGGGTGTGCAGGACCTCCACCACCACGGGGGCGTTCAGCTCCGCGATCTTGGCGTTCAGGACGTCAGCCGCGTTCTGCTTGTTGGCCTCGATGCCGATGTACACCTTATCCACGCCGAAACACTTGGCCAGCAGGGTCGCGCCCTTGATGACCTGCTCCGGACGCTCCAGACAGGTGCGGTGGTCGCCGGTGATGTACGGCTCGCACTCCGCGGCATTGATGATCACATAGTCCACCTTGCCCAGACCGGAAGAGATCTTCACATGGGTGGGGAACGTCGCGCCGCCCTGGCCGACGATGCCGGCGTTCTTGACGATCTCCACCAGCTGCTCGGGCGTCAGGCTGTCGGGATCCGCCACGGGCTTGACTTCCTCGGAGACCTCATCCTGGAAATCGTTTTCAATGACCACGGACATCATCTTGCCGCCCATAGAGAAGGGACGGGGCTCCACGGCCTTGACCGTGCCGGAGATGCTGGCGTGGATGGGGGCGGAAACAAATCCGCCGGGTTCGCCGATCCTCTGTCCAATTTTAACCTTGTCGCCTACCGCTACAATAGGCTTGCAAGGCGCACCGATGTGCATAGACATGGGAATGACCACCTCAGCCGGCGCCGCCAGCTTTTCGATGGCCTTTTCATTGGTTGCGGCCTTCATGTCGTTGGGATGAACGCCGCCAAAGAATGCTTGTGCCATTGTCTTCACCTCATCTTACTACCGGGTGGCGCTATGCCACCGCATACTGTCTTAAATATTACAACAAAACTTTTCTCTTGTCCAGCCCCGCGTTGAAATTCCCACGTTTTTTTGCGGTTTTTGTCAGAAACTTCACCGGCAAAGACCGCCTCTTGTGTTTTTCGGGCAGCTGTGCTACACTATACGGTAGAGGGACGGACGCCGTCGGAAAAAACTTCCTGCACTGCGGCAGACGGTCCTCCGCCGGATATCAAACTCTATTCCGAAAGGATGGTATTTTAGTATGGTACTTGACCGTGGTTCCCTGAAGCGGGAGTCCAAGATGCTGCTGAAAACCGCACAGGTCAGCCCTTACCTGTTTACGCTGGTGCTGCTGGCCATCATGTTCGTCATCAACGGCATCAGCGACTATGTGCAGATGGACGACGAGTTCGCCTATGTCTACTCCCTGCGGTTCGATATGGATCTGAGCTTCCTGGCACTGCACCGGGCGTTCCCCGCTTTTGCGGTGTGGTTCGTGTCTATCGTGTGCACGCTGCTGGGCGTGGTGCTAAACGTCGGTGCGTCCCTGTACCACCTGGGCATCCGTCGGGGTGAGGAGATGCCCTTCGTCACCCTGTTCGATGGCTTCGCCTTCGTCGGGAAGATCATTCTGCTGTATGTCGTGCAGGTCATCTTCATCTCCCTGTGGACGCTGCTGCTGGTGATCCCCGGCATCGTGGCGGCCTACCGCTACCGCTTTGCCATGCTGAACCTGTGCGAAAACCCGGAGATCGGCGTCATGGAGGCCCTCAGCATGAGCAAAGCCCAGACCCTGGGCTTCAAGTGGCAGCTGTTCGTGCTGGATCTGAGCTTTATCGGATGGAATATTCTGGTGGGTCTGACGCTGGGCATTCTGGATATCTGGGTGGCGCCGTACATCGCCCAGAGCAACATCGCCTTCTTCCAGGAGATCAAAAAGATCAAGGGCGTAGGCTTCTTCCCGCCGCGGCCGGAGGATGACGATCAGTTCCGCCCCCATGACCCCTTTGGCGAGGACAACTGGTAATATGCAGAGAACAAGCCCCGGGGCATCGCTCCGGGGCTTGTTGTATTCACGCTTCGGCGGGAGCCGCTTCCTCCGCCTGCGGCATCTCAGTCGGGGCGCTGCCGTCGAAGGGCGTCTCCAGGCAGGTCAGGTCCCGCAGGCACCTGCGGAAGTCGTGACAGAAGGCGGCGTACTCATAACCGGTGCAGATACGCTCGTCCATAACGATGCCCAAAGGCATCATCTTCTTGGTCAGGTCACCGTTCATGTAGTTAGGTACCGGCTTGCCCATGCAGACGAACACGCTGGTGGTGCCGAATTCATAGCAGTGGTGGTGGATGTAGCTGGTTTTGATAGAAGCCAGATTGGTGATGAACATACTGGTGTGGAAGGGGCTCAGGTCGATGATCTTCCGGGGCAACAGGCCATGCTTGTCCAGATGGTAGGCCAGCCAGATCACGAACTTGGGCAGGCCGGGGATGGAGAACATCATCTTGGCGAACTTGTCGGTGCTGTTCTTCTGCTCCGTCTGGCTGTTGACGGCGATGGCATCGGCGATCTTCTGGTTGATGGTGAAAATAGTGTCCTTGGGCTCCAGATAGATCTTCAGCGTCGTCTCATCCGGGCTGCCGTCGGCCCGCTTTTTCAGGATGACAAAGGAGACGCAGAAATGGTTGCGCTCATAGAGATGACTGTTGACCACAAACCAGTTGAGCTTGGGGTTGGTCTGATAGGCCTTGTAATAGGCGGCGATGATCACCGCCATGTGGTTGATGCGGATCCCAGCGCGCCGTTTTTCGCGGATATAGGCCTTGATGCCCTCCTCGTCAATGTTTTCGGTGATGGTGTTCCAGGCATCGTACCGCTTGGGCATGATGTAGGGAATGGCTGCCACGATGGGGGGCAGGTCCTTTACTCGCTTTCCGTCAGGGCGCATGAGCAGTTCCTCGATTCTGTCTGTATTGTATCCATCATAGACCATATGGCCGCGGATTGCAAGCTGTTGTTTTCTTTTCCGAACAGGTGCGGAAAAGAAATTTTTTCTTTACCTTTCCGCACGATGTTGATATAATAAAGTATTAGTAATGTTATCATGGGATGAAAGTTCCATTTATCATGCAGAGAGGAAGGTGACCGCCGTGCGGTTCAGCAAGTGGCATATCGCGCCGGAAAAGCCGGAGGCGCAGGCATGTCTGCGCGCGGCAGGCTATCCCTATCTGGTGGCCGCCGTGCTCTCCGCCCGCGGCATCGAAACGCCGGAGCAGGCCGCCGCCTTTCTGGAGCGCGAGGACAAGCTGACCATCAGTCCCTTCCTGATGCGGGACATGGACAAGGCCGCGGCGCGTGTGCAGCAGGCGATCGCGAATGGCGAGAGGATCGCCGTGTTCGGTGACTATGATGTGGACGGCATTACCGCCACCTGTATTCTGGTAGACTATCTCAAGAGCCGGGGCGCCGACGTGGTGCACTACATTCCCCGGCGCATCGAGGACGGCTACGGTCTCAGCCGTGACGCCATCAAGGGCCTTTTCGACCAGGGCGTGCGCCTGCTGGTAACGGTGGACTGCGGCATCACCGGTGTGGAGGAGGTGGACTACGCCAACTCACTGGGGCTGGACGTGGTCATCACCGACCACCACGAGTGCCGGGAGGTCCTGCCCCGGGCCGTGGCTGTGGTGGACCCCCACCGGGCGGACTGCGGCTATCCCTTCAAGCATCTGGCCGGCTGCGGCGTGGCGCTGAAGCTGGTGCTGGCCCTGGGCGGGCCGGACCGGGAGGAGCCTCTCTTTGCCCGGTACTGCACGCTGGCGGCCATCGGCACGGTAGCGGACGTCATGCAGATGTCCGGCGAAAACCGCACCATCGTCTCCCGCGGGCTGGCCACGCTGGAGCACTCGGACTTTATCGGCCTGCACGCCCTGCTGCGGGAGGCGGGTCTGAGCGGGAAGGAGATCTCCTCGGTGCAGATCGGCTTTGTGCTGGCGCCGCGGATCAACGCTGCCGGACGCATGGGCGCGGCGGACAAGGCGGCGGAGCTGCTGCTGTGCACCGATCCCGCCGCGGCGGAGGCCATGGCTAAGGAGCTGTGCGCTCTGAACCGGGAGCGCCAGAACGTAGAGCAGGATATCTACACCCAGGCGGAGGAGATGATCGACCGGATGCCGGAACGCCAGCGCAGCGCGCTGGTGCTGGAGAGCAGCCGGTGGCACCAGGGCGTGGTGGGCATCGTGGCCAGCCGCCTGTCGGAAAAATATTCCCGGCCCAGCTTTATGATCCATCTGAACGGCAGCACCGGCAAAGGCAGCTGCCGCAGCTGGGGCGGCTTTAATCTGTTCGCCGCGCTGGAAAACTGCAAGGACCTGCTGCTGGGCTTCGGCGGACATGAGCTGGCGGCGGGCTTTACCATCGACCGCAGCAACATACCGGCCTTCCGGGACCGGATGAATGAATATGCCCGCAGCTACTGCGGCGGACAGCAGCCGGAGTCGGCGCTGGAGATCGACGTGGCCATCGCCCACCCCGCCGCGGTGACGCTGGAGGAGCTGGAGGCCCTGTCCGTGCTGGAGCCCTATGGCAGCGGCAACGCCAGACCGCTGTTCTGTCTGCTGGGCGCCACGCTGCTGCGGACCCAAAACGTGGGCCAGAACCGACACCTGAAGCTGCGGCTGGGCAAGGGCTGCGCCCAGTTCGACGGCATATTCTTCTCCACCGTGGCCGAGCGCTGCGGGTGCCATCCGGGCGACCGGGTGGACGCGGCATTTTATTTGCAGATCAATGAGTTCCGGGGCAGCCGGACGGTGCAGCTGCAGATGGTGGATATCCGGCCCTCCCTCTGCGCCAGCGGGCGGGAGCAGGAGGCGCTGACACTGGCCCACCGGTGCGCCGCCGGAAAGGCCGTTTCTCTGCGGGAGGCGCGGCGGGCGCTGCCCACCCGGGAGCAATTCGCCGCCGCCTGGCGGTTTTTAGACCGGACAGTGCCCGAGGACGGGCTGACCACAGACCGCTTGCCGCTGCTGCGGCTGATGGCGGCGGAGCTGGGCGGCGCGGAACCGGTACTGCGGGCAGCCATGTGCGCCGCGGTGTTCCGGGAACGGGGATTGCTGGACTGGCAGCTGAACGGCGACGCCATCACGCTGCACCTGCGGCGGGGACAACACGTAGCACTGGATCAGTCGCCGCTGATGAACACGCTGCAAAACGATAACGAGAAGGGAGGCGGTGCGCTGTGACACCTCAGGAGCAATACGAACATCTTGTGGAGACGGTAAAGGGCTACAACCCGGCGGCGGGCTTTGACCAGATACGCGCCGCCTATGAATTCGCCGATACCCACCATGCGGGGCAGAACCGCAAGGACGGCTCGCCCTTTATCACACATCCCCTGGCGGTGGCACAGATCGTGGCGGAGGAGCTGCACCTGGACACAGAGTCTATTGTGGCGGCCCTGCTGCACGACACCATCGAGGATACCACCGCCACCCACGAGGAGCTGGCAAAGCTGTTTTCCCCTACGGTGGCGGATCTGGTGGAGGGCGTCAGCAAACTGACGCGGGTACACTACACCTCCAAAGAAGAGGAGCAGATGGAGAACCTGCGGAAGATGCTCATGGCCATGGCCAAGGACATCCGGGTCATCCTCATCAAGATCTCCGACCGGCTGCACAATATGCGGACCATGGAGTACCAGACGCCGGAGAAGCAGAAGCAGAAGTCCTTTGAGACTATGGAGATCTACGCTCCCATCGCACACCGACTGGGTATGCAGAAGATGAAATGGGAGCTGGAGGACCTGTCGCTGAAGTATCTGGACCCGGTGGGCTACCGGGAGATCACCGAGGCGCTGGACGAAAAGGCCGCGGAGTACGACGGGTTCATGTCCGCCGTGCACGACCGCATCGTCACGCGGCTGAAGGAGGAGGGCATCGACGCCACGGTCTACGGCCGGATGAAGCACCCCTACTCCATCTACCGCAAAATGTACACCCAGAACAAGAGCCTGGACGATGTGTTCGACCTGTTCGCCTTCCGGGTCATTGTGGACACGGTGGCGGACTGCTACAACGTGCTGGGCATTATCCACGACCTGTTCAAGCCCATTCTGGGGCGGTTCAAGGATTACATCGGCACGCCGAAGCCCAATATGTACCAGAGCCTGCACACCACGGTGGTGGGCGAAAGCGGCATCCCCTTCGAGGTACAGATCCGGACGAAGGAGATGCACGAGGTGGCGGAGTACGGCGTGGCCGCCCACTGGAAGTACAAGCAGAACGGCCAGGGCGCCGGGGATGAGCGCAGCTATGAGTGGGTGCGCCGCCTGCTGGAAAATCAGGAGGACGCCGACGCCGAGGACTTCATCCACTCCCTAAAGGTGGATATGTTCGCCGACGAGGTGTTCGTGTTCACGCCCAACGGCGACGTGATCAACCTGCCGGCCGGCGCCACGCCCATCGACTTCGCATACACCATACACTCCGCCATCGGCAACCACATGGTGGGCGCCAAGGTCAACGGGCGGATCGTACAGTTCGACTACCATCTCCGCAACGGCGACGTGGTGGAGGTGATGACCAGCAAATCCGCCCACGGCCCCAGCCGCGACTGGGTGAAGATCGCCCGGAGCAGCAACGCCCGCAGCAAGATACGCCAGTGGTTCAAGAAGGAAAAGCGGGACGAGAACATCGTCAACGGGCGGCAGAGCTTCGAGTCGGAGCTGAAGCGCACCGGCGTGACGCTGAAGGAGCTGACCAACGAGGAGAACCTGCCCGGCGTGCTGAAGAAGCTGTGCTTCACGTCACTGGACGATATGTACGCCGCCATCGGCTACGGCGGCATTTCGGCACTGAAGGTCGTCGGCCGGCTGCGGGAGGACATCCAGCGCATCATCCACCAGCATCAGACGGAACGGCAGGCGGAGGTCCCCGTGGCGGACCAGCCGCAGCTCATGCGTCCCGCTGTGCCCCAGCGCGCCAAGGGCGAGCAGGGGATCGTGGTGGAGGGTCTGACCAACTGTCTGGTGAAGTTCTCCAAGTGCTGCACCCCCGTGCCCGGCGACGACATCGTGGGCTTCATCACCCGCGGCTACGGCATTTCCGTGCACCGGGCGGACTGTCCCAACGCGGACCCGGCCCGGCGCAAGCCCAGCGAGGCGGGCCGGTGGATCAAGGTCTCCTGGGGCAGCGACACGCGGGAGAGCTACCGCACCACGCTGGAGATCACCGCCAAGGACCGCATCAACATCATCATGGACGTATCCACGGTGCTGTCCAGCACCAAGACCCACGTCTCCTCCATGAACGCCCGCAGTACGCCGGACGGCTTCGCCCTGCTGTCGCTGGACATCGACGTGCCGGACAGTGAGCAGCTGCGGACCGTCATGCGGCGGCTGGAGCAGATATCGGGCGTCATGCGGGTGACAAGACCGGCGGGATAAGGCCAATGTGAATACAAACAGTATAAAGGAGATAGAATTATGCGTGCTGTATTGACCCGTGTAAAACACGCCAGCGTTTCCGTGGACGGCAAGGTCATCGGACAGATCGGCGAGGGCTTTTTGGTGCTGCTGGGCGTGACCCATGAGGACACCGAGGCACAGGCGGTAAAGCTGGCCGACAAGCTGACGGGCCTGCGTATCTTTGAGGACGAACATGAAAAAATGAACCGCAGCCTGACGGATGTGGGCGGAGAGCTGCTGATCGTGTCCCAGTTCACGCTGTACGCCAACTGCAAGAAGGGCCGGCGGCCGGACTTTCTGGCGGCGGCGCGGCCGGAGGTGGCCATCCCCCTGTACGAAAAGTTCGTGCAGCTGTGCCGGGACAAGGGCTTTCACACCGAGACGGGTGAATTCGGCGCCTATATGCAGGTGGACAGCCTGAACGACGGACCGCTGACCATCATTCTGGACACCGACACCCTGTAAGGAGGACACCATGACCATCAAAACACTGCAAGTGGGCCCTATCATGACCAACTGCTACCTGCTGTGCGACGAGGACGCGAAGGTCTGTGCCCTGATCGATCCCGGCGACGACGAATCTCGGATAGAAAAGCTGGTGGGACAAAGTGGCTGCGCACTCAAGTACATCCTGCTGACCCACGGACATTTTGACCACACCTCCGCCGTGCGGCCCCTGTTGGAGAGATACCCGGACGTGCTGGTGTACATCCACGAGAAGGACAGCGTGACCGGGCGGGGCGGCGAGCTGCTGTTCACCCGGGTGGACGAGCAGCACCAGCGGTATTATAAGGAGGGCGACGTGCTGCCCCTGGGCGGGCTGTCCCTGCGGGTCATGGAGACACCGGGCCACTCCGAGGGCTCCGTGTGTCTGCTGCTGGACCGGGAGCACGTGATCTTTGCCGGGGATACCCTGTTCCGCTGCTCCTGCGGACGATGCGACTTCCCCGGCGGCAGCTATCCCAAGATGCTCGCCTCCCTGGGCCGTCTGGCGGCGCTGGAGAGCGACTGGCGGGTCCTGCCCGGCCATGACCGGGAAACGACGCTGGACTTTGAGCGCCGCATGAACCCCTATATGCGGCAGGGGACGGCGCAATGAAGCTGAACCTGCGCGGTCACGAGGACCGCTACGCCATCGAGCAGAGCCTGCTGGCCTTTTTCCCGGAGGAGCGCCCGGTATATGAGGGTGAGGACGGGGACAGCCACGCGGAGGTCACACTGCATGAGGGCAATGTATATGCCACCGGGGTCACGACACTGACCTATGGCGGCAAAACGGCGCGGGGCGAGGCCCGCGTTCGGACCGCAGGCGTTTCCGACGCATACGAACGGGAACGCCTGCGTCAGCGTGCGCTGAAGCTGTCCTTTTTCCGGGCGGCCCGGGACGTCACCGGCGTGACGCCCAGCTGGGGCGCGCTGACGGGCATCCGCCCGGCCAAGCTGGTGCGGACCATGCTGGAGGACGGCATGACCCCCGCCCAGGCGGACCGGGTGCTGCGGGATACGTACTGTGTCTCCCCGGCGCGGCGGCGTCTGGCGCTGGAGAGCGCCGAGGCGGGCCTGAAGGCCAGGAGCGACCTGCGCCCCGAGGACATCTCTCTGTACATCGGCATCCCCTTCTGCCCCACCCGCTGCGCCTATTGCAGCTTCGTGTCCCAGTCGGTGGAAAAATCCCTGGGGCTGGTGGAGCCGTATCTGGATGTGCTGTGCCGGGAGATCACCGACGCCGCGCAAATGGTCCGGGAGACGGGCCTGCGCATCAAGTCCTTCTATATGGGCGGCGGCACCCCCACCACCCTGTCGGCCCAGCAGATGGACCGGCTGCTGACCCACCTGAACCGCAGCTTTGACCTGTCCGGCTGCGTGGAATACTGCATCGAGGCGGGACGGCCGGACACCATCGACCGGGAGAAGCTGCAGGTGCTGCTGGATCACGGTGCGGACCGGATCAGCGTAAATCCCCAGTCGCTGGAGCCCCGGGTGCTCTCCGCCATCGGCCGGAAGCACAGCCCGGAGGATATCGAAAAGGCCATGGAGCTGGCCACGTCCATGGGCTTTCCCCATGTGAACATGGACCTGATCGCCGGGCTGCCCGCCGACACACCGGAGGGCTTTCGCCGGACGTTGGATACGTGCCTGACCTTCGGCGCGGACAACATCACCGTGCACACCCTGAGTCTGAAGAAGGGCAGCCGCATCCTGCTGGAGGGCCTGCCTATCCCCTCGGCGGAGGACGTGGCGGCCATGCTGGACTACGCCGATCCGGCGCTACGGGAAAAGGGCTTCGCCCCCTATTACCTCTACCGCCAGAAATATATGTCCGGCAGCTTTGAGAACGTAGGCTGGTGCATATCCGGGGCGGAGGGCCTGTATAATATCTACATCATGGAGGAGCTGCACAGCATCCTGTCTCTGGGCGCAGGCGGCTCCACCAAGATGGTGGACGCAAAGCGGAACCGCATCGAGCGCGTGTTCCACCCCAAATTCCCGCTGGAGTATATCCAGCGGCCGGAAAAGCTGACGGAGAATTTAGAGGCGTTCCGCCGCTTCCATCAGGAGATGGCGCGGTGAGATAAGGAGGCACCATGACCCACCGGCGGCAAAACTTCATGGGCGGCGCGGCCATTCTGGCCGGGGCTGTGGCGGTGACAAAGCTGCTGGGTGCCCTGTACAAGATCCCGCTGGGGAACCTGCTGGACCGGGAGGGCATGGCGCATTTCTACGCCGCGTACAACATTTACAGTCTGCTGCTGGTGCTGTCCACGGCGGGACTGCCGGTGGCCCTGAGCCGCATGGTGTCCCGTGCCGCCGCCCAGCGGCGCTATGGCGCCGTGCGCCGCTGCCTGCACCTGGGC
>ENA-OOWN01001628-OOWN01001628.1-human-gut-metagenome-genome-assembly--contig:-NODE-1628-length-15801-cov-3.404230_pt1 | contig 15801 bp, 10 predicted proteins | sample MGYA00241406_ERZ501319 | MGnify/ENA primary metagenome ERZ501319 (study PRJEB25962, sample SAMEA2042734) | human gut metagenome | biome: human gut; feature: human-associated habitat; material: faeces... | reverse complement strand
GCCGACGTAGACGTAGAGCTGATCCACGCCATGTCGATCCGCGCCATGCCGATCCGCACCAAGTCGATCCGCGCCATGCCAATCCGCGCCATGCTGATCCGCCATGTGGTCCGCAGTGCACCCTGCGGTATACCCCGCCGTTTGGTCAGCCATGTGCCCGACAACTTTGGATTTCCGACGCTTCTTAAGACTGTCGATACAGAACACCAACACGCCCAGATATAGAACATTCTGCCATGCATTGCACCATTCGATATATCCCCCGCTGAGAGAACCTTCATAGACTTCCTTGAAAAATGCACTCCGCCCTCCATAGGTAGCCAGGGTAGCCTGTCTACTGGCATAGGTGCCGTCCGCCCACTGGGATAAATGTTTGTGAAGATAGAAGTCCGCTGTGTAGCCGGGATGTTCCCGGAAATAGGTCAGGCGCTCGTCGATCGCCAGACGGCTGATCTCGTTGGCGAGTGCAGTATCCATGCCGGCGGTATCGTAAGTATCGATATTGAAGCCGTTATACCAGCCACAGCCGCGGGAAGCTTCCTGCATTCCCATGGCGAGATAGGACATGGCGGTGACTCCGGAGCTTAACGTGTTCCCCGCCTTTTTCTCATAACATTTCTGTACCAGCGGCAGAATCCCCACAGAAGTAACAGCAAGACATACCGCCATGATGAGCAGTCCCAGACGCATCTTACCGTTCCGCCCCGGACGCAATGCCTCGAACAACAGCACTAGCAGTACCGCGATGATCGGGATCAGTGAATTCTTGCGCAGCATCACAGACAGTGTGAGGAACAGGATACTGCCGAAGCCTGTGAAAAGTATCTGACGGAGCATGCGGGGGACGTAATCGTAGGCGGTGACTGAGGGCGCATCATTTCGGGAGACGTTGTCCCGGTAGGAGCTGTCCGGAGAGGAGCCGCCCAGCAACCTCAACAGCAGATAGCATCCCACCGACAATGCAGCGAAGGAAGGAATCTCGCCGTAGACGAAGGAGCTGTACATGATCATGGGCAGGTTACAGCATACCAAGACGAGATAACAGCAGGAGATATTCTTGTAATTCTCCGGCCACAGATATTGCAGCGACAGATATTGGAACCAGATCGCCCCACACAACAGACAGACATAGACCAGCTTGATAAAGTGCCAGGCCGGTACGGACAGGCCGGTGAGATTCCAGATCCGGAGCAACAGCTCCAAAAAAGCCATCAGCCCGATCTGCTGTGGATAATAAGACAGATAAGAAACGGTGGGGTGGATAATATCAGTATTTCCCAGGATCCACTCCGCAGCCGCATTGTATACAGACAGAGCATCCGCTGCGGGAACCGTGCGTCCGAAGAGGATCAGCAGGATACCAAGCCCAAATACAAAGGTCAAAGTAAAAACGAGCAGTCCGCGACGGAATTTCTCTCCTATTTTTTTATACAGATACAGACATCCGCAAAACAGTAATCCGAAGCCTGCCAGCTCCAACAGATTCCACAGGGGATTGTCAGGACGCAGCAGAACCTGCTGGGTCTCCATATTGTCGGCATAACAGGTCGTGAGAAAGCTGCCGGCGAACAGCAGCATGGAAAGCAACAGTGTCAGAAGCATGACAATGTTAAGCCCCAGGCGGTAAATGATATTGCAACAAGATCTGTTCTGAGATCCACTCATGGAAACAATTCCTCCGTAACCACAACAAATTTCAATTATGCAAGCATATTGGCTCACTTGCGCTCATTATATCATAAGCTCACGAATTCGTGCTTTCGCACTCTACATCCTGCTTCGCAGGATTATTCGTTCGCTAATGAGCCCAGAAAACCAAATGTCTGCTTCGCAGCCGCTTGGTTTTCCTTGAGGCTCATTATATCATCAGCCCTGTCTTTTCCTTGCTCTTCTCGATCCTGTGGTTCAATTTGCGGAATGGCGGTTCCAGTGCCAGTCCCAGTAATAATGCGATGATCAGGAACAGCACCATTTTGCCCACATTGATCCAGTAATCCACACCGTACATTCCCGCAATACATTCTTTAAACGCTTTCATGCCAAACTGGAACGGCAGGAAAGGATAGATCCACTGAAACACCTTCGGCAGCGCCTCAATGGGGAAGGTTCCTCCGCTTCCCGCTACCTGAATGACCATGACCACGATGGCCAGTGCCTCTCCCACATTGCCGAAAGCAAACGTCACGGAATACATGAAACAGCTGAACGCCGCACTTGCCACAGCTGCTGCCAGCCAGTATAGAAATTTATGCTGGCACTGGATCTCAATGTAGTAGAGATTGCCCAGGATCGTCAGCAGTGTCTGTGCCTGTCCGATGAGGAAAAACAGCAGATATCTGCCAAAGTATCTCTCATATTCTTTGTAATGATCTCCGGGATCAATGGGTTTCACACTCACATGGATGATAGCCACTAAAAACAGTGCTCCCACCCAGATCGCCAGGATCGTGTAAAACGGCGATGCCGCGGAGCCGTAGTGCTCCACCGGATAGACCGGTACCGTCTGAAGCTTCACCGGAGATGATACGAATTCCGCCACGGAAGTCGGATCGCTGGCCATGGCTTTCAGAATATCTTCATAAGAATCCGCCCCGGTAATCCGTTTTATATTATCCGCTATTTTACTTACCTTGTCCAGCAGTTCCTGTGCAATTATCAGGGAATCCTGCAGGCTTAAATTGCCTTCCCGGATGGTCTGCTCATATTCTCCCAGAATATCCGAGATCTCATCCATATTCACATTCGTTCCGTTCATCATAGCCGCGGCATTTAAAAATGCCTGCTGCATGGATTTCCCGGTATTCCGGAAAGAAGGTCTGACATTATTATTGTAATCATTCATCAGGTTGTTCAGCTGCTTATTGCAGATCTGAATCTGTTCCCGGATCTGTGCCCGCAGCGTATTCACATCCGTGTCTACCTGACCCTTGCTGTTCTGCAGCTGTTTTAAATCCGCCTCGATATTTTTCAGAGACTGGTTGATCGACTGAATCTGCGCATCCTGTCCGGTGACCAGGCTTCCCAGCACATCCATGTTGGCCTGCATTCCCTGTACCAGACCGATCGCCATACCCAGTCCGGTATCGGTAGTACTTCCGATATTGTTACTGCCCATCTGATCCAGCAACCCATCCGAGAACACAGACAGATACTGTAACGCTTCCGTCACCATATCCATACTGCTGCTCACCATATCGCCCATAACATCCACTGCATCTACGCTGGAATTGATCATGGTCTGCATACCGATCATGGTATTTCGTCCGTTCTCCAGTATATTGTCCATATCCGGAAGCATATTCCGGCTGGTGGCCATGATCATCTCCGCAGAACTCATAATACTCTGGAAGGACTGCAGCATTACCACATAATCCTGCAGCTGTGCCTGTACGGAATCCAGTGAACCTGTCACACTGACCTGTCCGCTTGCATTCGCCATGGACAGTGCATTTCCGGCTTTCATGACAGCTTCTGCCACGGTGCTGACAAATGTGGCATTCACCTGCTCCTGCACGGCATTTTTCGCTTTTCCGGTAATCTTGGGTGCGATACCGTTCTTTTTCTCGTTTTCATAATAGTAAATGGTAGGATGATCCACTTCTCCGTCCAGGAATCCCAACATCTCCTGTGTGAAGTTCTCCGGAATGATCAATGCCGCATAATAATCACTGTTCTTAACTCCTTCCAGGGCTTCTTCGGTAGTCCCCGGGAATACCCACCCGATGGTGGTATTGGCCCCCAAAGCCTCCAGCACACTGTCTCCTACATTCAGGGAAAGTCCCATGATCTCCGCTCCGGCATCATCGGAAGCCACCGCCACCTTCAGCTGACTGGTAGCCGCAGGTTCATAGGGATCCCAGTTGGAGAAAATATTGAACCATGCATACAGTGCCGGGAGAATACTCAGTCCCATAATAATAACAACTGCCACCACATTATTGCTGATCCGACGGATGTCGGTGGTAAATATTTTCCAGATGTTACGCATATTACTCGCCTTCCTCCCCGTCTTCTGTTTCTTTTATTTCTTCTGCTTTGTCTTTTTTCTCTGTCACTTCTGCCTGTGTCTCCGCCGGGGAGTTCAGTCCCTCACCGATCATTTCCCGGGTCTTGCGGATGATCTGTGCCGCTCTGTCAAAATCCGCAGGGGTTACTGCTTCGATCGTTCCCTCTTCCCCCTTTAGTTCCATGATCTTTTCCTGCAAGTTATGATCCGTATATTCCACAACGATCAGATAGATCGACAGGGCGAACAGTGACACGATCCACAGGATCAGGAAGATCACTTTATTGCTGCCGGTCAGGAACAACAATGCCAGGAAAAACAAGGGCACGATCCAGATGCACTTCAGACCGATCTTGATTCTTTTTCTGTTTTTTTCATGAAGGGTCTGCTCATAGTCCAACACCTTCTGAAAAATCTCTTCGTAGTCTCTTTCCATGAAATTTCCTTTCTGTCCTACTTTCTGTCTTATTTTCTGCCTATTTGGTACTTCATTCGCAAAACCGCTCCTGCGGAGCTTTCCTTTTGCAATGTTTACATGGCTCCGAATAGGCGTCACATGAGTTCCGTGTCTTCCATTCTCTCTTCCACAAAGTGATTCAGTTTGACGAAAGGGATCCGGATCACCAGGCCGATCAGCAGGCCCTCCAGCATAAACAGGATCAGCTTTGCCAATGCTCCCATATAGGCCGTTCCGTACATTCCCGCCAGCGCCTCACGCATTGCCGTAATGGCATAGGGGAATGGGAAAAAGATATATATTTTCTGATAAGTATCCGGCAACAGTTCAATCGGGAACGTGCCGCTGGATCCCGCGATCTGCAATACCATGACAATGACGCAGACAGCCTTACCCACATCTCCGAATGCCAGTGTCAGAGAATAGATCAACAGGGAAAATGCCGTAGCCGTAAAGCTTGCCGCCAGGAAAAACAGCCCCGGTTCCACAATGTTTACTTTTAACAGCCACAGATCTCCGGCCACAATGATGGCTGCCTGAATCTGTGCCAATAAGAAGAACAGCAAATATCTGCCGAAATACAATTGATAGCTCTGTACATTTTCAAGCCCTTTCGGAGAGGCTTTTACTTTCACCAGTGCCACCAGGATCGTAGAACCTACCCAGATCGCCAGTGTGGAATAGAACGGTGTCATGGCAGAACCATACGTAGCCACCGGATACATGGCTATGGTCTCCATGGTTACGGGAGATGCAAAATATGCCCCCAGACTATCCGGATCTCCTCCAAGGAAACGCACCAGAATATCCATCATTTCCTCTTCGGATGCACCGTCCAGCTTCTCTGTCAGATCTGTAAGTTTGGCGCTGATATTATCTACCACATCTTTGATCTGTCCCAGACTCTCACTGGTTCCGGACACAGTGTCACCGACACCTTCCATGACAACTCCGACATTTTTCACCGTATTGCTCAGGGTATTTACCAGATTAGTCACCTGATTCAGAGAATCTGACATATTTGTCAGAACCTTCTGCATCTGGGGCACCAGATTATTCTTATAGATTCCCTGCATATTACTTACAGAAGTCTCGCAGCTGTCAATGGCGCTCCTTAAATTATTCATGGCATTGTTGACATTGACCTTTGCATTCTCCGCAGCCTTGTCGTCCGTGGATTCCAGAACGCTGCCCACTACGGTATTCATCAGATCCAGTTCCTTCTGCATGGCTTTCAATGCTTCCATAGCCGCATCAGTTGCCGCTGCGTTGATATTGCTGCCGGTGCCGCCGTTCGCAGCATTACCGTCAGAGACGCTTTCCAGCTTTTGTTGGATCAGTGCCGCCAGCAGTGTATTTACTTGTCCGTTCAGCGTATTGGTATCTCTTGCCACCCGGTTCAGATCTCTCGTCATCTGGGCGGTATCCTCCGCCAGTTTGCTTTCATCCAGAGCCTTTTTGATACTTTCCAGAGAGTTATTGATATTGCTCATGGAAGTATCGATGTTGTTGCTGAAATTGCCCAGGGTGTCTCTGGTAGAAGACAGATCCTGACTGCTCTGGTTCAGACTGGCTGTGGTGCTGTCCAGTTTCTTCTGCATCGCGGGAATCTCATAGTTGACATGGGTGATGGCAGACTCCAGCCGCGCATTGCCTGCCTGAAAGGAGTCGATCATGGCACTGTATTCCTTCAGATTGTCATTCAGTTCCTCCAGTTTGGAACAGAATTCCTCTACATAACTGTCCCCCTGTACCTGATCCGACACCGTATTGCCCTCTTCAAATACCGTGGTAGCCGCCACCTTGATAAAGGTCTCATTGATGGTATTCTGCAGAGTTCCTGCCACCGTATCCGTGATTTTGGTGGCAATGGCATTGCTCTTCTGATTCTGATAATAGATCAGCGCCGGATTCTCAAAATCATCCGAAAATACATTGTACATACTATAAGTAAATTTATCGGTAATGACGACGGCTGCATAATATTTTCCGGCTTCCACGCCCTCTTTTGCTTCTTCCTCGGTATCCAGAAAGATCCATTTTACACTGGTGTTGGAATGCAGGCTTTCCAGTACGGATTCTCCCATATTTACCACCGATCCGTCTTTCAGCGTATAGTCCTGATCCAGGGATACTACCGCCACAGGAATTCCTCCGGTATTGGCATAGGGATCCCAGTTGGCAAATATATTAAACCACGCATACAGCGACGGTATCACGCACAACCCGATAATAATAACCAGCGCAAAAGGCTGCTTCACCAGTTTTTTCAGATCTCCGGTAAAAATCTTCCAAATATTTTTCATATAGCTTCTAGCAACTCCTCATCCGTATCCATTTGATTGGTTTTGGTCTTTTCTCCCCGGGCCGCCGCTTCACACAATCCCAGTATCAGGAAGAAAAGCGGCGCATTCAGCACCTGCTGAAAGCTGATCAGGGAATGTATCCCGTAGGTAAGCAGTAACAATACTGCGAGAAAATTCTTCCTGTATGTCTGCAGCGCCGTGATAAAAACAGCTGCATAGGCAGCCACACCCAGCAGTCCCATATTGACCAGTGTGGTGAGCCACTCATTATGTGCATTGGTAAAAACAGAACCTTCAAAATATCCTTTATCAAAAAGCACCGTGCCTCCCGGCAACAGTTCTCCCAGATACGATGCAAAACAATCCGGGCCTGCTCCCAACAGCTTCTGATGCAGATTTCCTTTCCGGAAACCCATCCATGCCATCTGCCACAATCTTCCCCGGCGATTGCCCCATTCCGCAAAATCGATTACCAACAACCGATGCAGATACCATGCCAGCACTACCGCTATTCCTGCCAGTGCACAACACAATACTCCCTCTTGCAATATTTTTTTCTTATTCTCCGGAATCCTGCGACAGGCTCCCCAAAGCAGCAGACACCCTGCTGCAACCGGAATCCATCCCTGCCAGGCTGCCAGTTTTTTGGCGATGCCATCCTGCAGGAGAATGTCAAACGTTCCCAGATATAACATCCATTTACCCCAACGGCACATTCCCAGCGCCACCGCTGCAAGAAAAAGGAAATATACTTCCCAATGTCCGGTTTGCTTCCGGTCGAGCCAAAAGCACACCCCCATGACTGTGCATGCCACGATCACACCGCTGTCACTTCCCTGTAAAAGCAGAAGCATCATGGCCAACATATTGCACGTTCCTGCCAGCAGTGTGGGACCTTTTTTCCCTGCTTCCACTGCCCGGTGAAACAGCGTCATGGAAAAGGGAAACATCACACTGTAATACCCGCTGAGCCAGTTGCTGTTCCCCAGCGTGGTCAACATATGGGTAAATTCCCAGTCCCCCACAACGTAACCCTTGAGAAGTCCCAGAGGATCATAGCCCAGCTTCTGCAACAGACCGATCAGGGTGACCGCCACAAAAGCCGCCTCTCCTAACCATATCGCCGTTTTACAACTACCTCCGTACTTCGCCGTCAGTAAAAAACCTCCGATCATCAAACAGATCGTGACAGCTCCCATGTACCATTCCCGCTCTCCGTTCCACGCGATACTGCCATAGGGGCTGCAGATTGCAGAGAGTAACGCACAGATTCCGTACAGGCAGACCGCCGTCGTTACCGCATGTGTTCTGCATTTATCGACCGATTTTTTCACTACTTCAGCCAGAGATCTGGCAAAAATCCGATGTTCCCCTGTCCACCGGCTGCTTACAGCAAAGACACACATTGCCAGCAATGCGATCCCCTGGCAAAGCAGTGAAACATTGCGATACAGGTAATATTTGGTATCACCCAGTTTATAATATCCATTCCAGGGAATATAATAAAGAGGCAGCACTGCCAGAATAACGATCAGATAACTCTGACATACAATTTTCAGAAATTCCTCTTTCCGGTTCTCCATCCTGCAGGCTCCTTCGTGTCACAGACAGCATAACTACTTGAATTGTAAGCGTTTCTGCCCATTCTGTCAAACCGTTCACCCTGCCTTTTGACAAAAAAACCAAACTGTATTCTATATCATTGGCCTTCAAAGATACCTTTAACTTTTTCCCAACAAACCAGTAGCCCCGGCTGGGTGTAAGAATAAGCAGTGCCGCTACGCTCTGCGATAGAGTGCGAGCGTGCCGCGTTTCTTACCCCAGCCGAGGCTACGGGGAATTTTATTTATTAACTTTTACTTCCAAAACTTTTTCTTCTTGCCGTCCCTGGAGTCATTCTCCCTGGTCTCTCCCTCTCCGCTTTCCGTTGCTTTCTTCACAGCATTCAGGGAATCTCCGGTCAGTACATCGAACTGCTTTAGCAGTTCCTTTGCTTCCGGTTTCAACTTGTCGGGAGTCTGAACCACCAGTGTTACATAATGGTCACCGCGGACATCCTTATTTCTCCAGGAAGGAACACCCTTGCCGCGCAGACGGATCTTGGTGTCGGTCTGGGTTCCGGCCTTTACATCATATACCACCTTGCCGTCTACCGTATCGATCAGCACTTCGCCGCCCAATGCCGCTACTGCAAAAGAAATAGGTACGGTAGAGAAAATATCGAAATCCTGTCTCTGGAAGATAGGATGACGACCTACGATCACTTCTACCAGCACATCGCCTCTGGGGCCACCGTTGACACCTGGCTCACCCAGTCCCGGCATACGGGTAGACTGTCCGTTGTCGATACCTGCGGGAATATCCACCGCATAACGTTTCTTCATAGGAATATATCCGGTACCACGGCAATCCGGGCATTTGTCCTTGATCACCTTACCGGTACCCTGACAGTCGGGACAGGTCTGTACATTACGCACAGTACCGAAGAAAGACTGCTGGGTAAATACCACCTGACCCTTACCACCACACTTGGTACAGGTCTCAGGGCTGGTTCCGGGCTTCGCACCGGAGCCGTTACAGGTCTTACAGGTTTCCTTTACCGTAAGATCGATCTCTTTCTTGCAGCCGAAAACTGCCTCTTCAAAAGTGATATGAACACTGGTACGGATGTTGGCACCTTTCATGGGGCCGTTATTTCTGGCACCTCTGCTTCTGCCGCCGCCAAAGATATCTCCGAAAATATCTCCGAAAATGTCTCCAAAATCAGCTCCATTGAAATCGAAACCACCGGCACCTCCTGCGCCACCGTCAAATGCCGCATGGCCATACTGATCATACTGACGTCTCTTCTCGGGATCACTCAGCACGGCATAAGCCTCGGAAGCTTCTTTAAACTTCTGTTCTGCCTCCTTGTCTCCGGGGTTCATGTCGGGATGGTATTTTTTCGCCAGTACCCGGTATGCTTTTTTAATTGCAGCATCATCTGCATTCTTATCTACACCGAGGACCTCGTAATAGTCTCTCTTTTGCTCTGCCATTTCTGCACCTCTATCACATAAATCTTAAGACGGTTATGCACAGGGCACGCTTTCGCATACCCTGTGCCGCCTGTTATCACAATCACTGTTACACAGCATTTACTGTTATACCACGATTTGCGTTATTTGTGAAGTTTAATTATACTTCTCTGAAATCTCCGTCGATCACATCATCGTCTGCGTTAGATCCAGCATTGCTACCGGCCTGTGCATTCATGTCAGGGCCTGCTGCACCCTGTGCACCCTGCTGTGCCTGAGCAGCCTGCTCATACATCTTGGTGAATACAGACTGAGCACTCTGGGTCAGTTTCTCTTTTGCAGCCTTCAGCTCATCTACATCGCTGTCGCTCATCTCCTGGTCTTTGGTTCTCTCCAGAATTGCCTTAACAGCTTCCAGATCAGCCTGTACCTGAGTCTTGTCACTCTCGGGTACCTTGTCACCTACTTCATTCAGAGCCTTCTCGGTCTGGAATACGAAAGAGTCTGCTTCGTTTCTTGCCTCGATAGCTTCCTTACGCTTCTTATCCTGTGCTTCGAATTCAGCTGCTTCCTTGACAGCCTTCTCGATATCGGAATCGGACATGTTAGAGCCTGCGGTAATGGTGATGTGCTGCTCCTTGCCGGTACCCAGATCCTTAGCGGATACATTTACAATACCGTTGGCATCGATATCGAAGGTAACCTCGATCTGAGGGATTCCTCTGGGAGCGGGAGCAATACCGTCCAGACGGAACTGTCCGAGGGACTTATTATCCTTGGCGAACTGACGCTCACCCTGTACTACGTTGATATCTACTGCGGTCTGATTATCAGCAGCGGTAGAGAAGATCTGGCTCTTCTTGGTAGGAATGGTTGTATTTCTCTCAATCAGTCTGGTAGCAACACCACCCATGGTCTCGATAGACAGAGACAGAGGAGTTACATCCAGTAACAGAATATCACCGGCACCTGCATCACCGGCAAGCTTACCACCCTGGATAGAAGCACCGATTGCTACGCACTCATCAGGATTCAGAGACTTGCTGGGCTCTTTACCGGTCAGGGCTCTTACCTTATCCTGTACCGCAGGAATACGTGTAGAACCACCTACTAACAGTACCTGACCCAGATCAGAATAATTCAGGCCTGCATCCTTCATAGCGTTCTGTACGGGGATTGCGGTCTTGTCAACCAGATCTCTGGTCAGTTCATCGAACTTAGCACGAGTCAGGTTCATATCAAAGTGCTTGGGTCCTTCTGCGGTTGCGGTAATGAAAGGAAGGTTGATATTGGTGGTCATTGCGCTGGACAGCTCTTTCTTAGCCTTCTCAGCTGCTTCCTTCAGTCTCTGCATAGCCATCTTATCACCGGACAGATCTACGCCTTCTGCCTTCTTGAATTCATCCAGCATCCACTGAATGATCTTGTTATCGAAATCATCACCGCCAAGGTGTGTATCACCGTTGGTAGCCAGTACTTCGATGACACCGTCACCGATCTCGATGATAGATACATCAAAGGTACCGCCACCAAGGTCGTATACCATGATCTTCTGTTCTTTTTCATTGTCCAGACCATAAGCAAGTGCTGCTGCGGTAGGCTCGTTGATGATACGCTTTACATCCAGACCTGCGATCTTACCGGCATCCTTGGTAGCCTGACGCTGGGCATCATTGAAGTATGCGGGAACTGTGATAACTGCCTCGGTAACCTTCTCACCCAGATAGCTCTCGGCATCTGCTTTCAGCTTCTGCAGGATCATTGCGGAGATCTGCTGAGGAGAGTATTTCTTGCCGTCAATGGTACGGCCGCGATCGGTACCCATATCTCTCTTAATGGAAGAAATGGTCTTCTCTGCGTTGGTAACTGCCTGACGCTTTGCAGGCTCACCGACCAGTCTCTCACCGGTCTTGGTAAATGCTACAACAGAGGGTGTGGTTCTTGCACCTTCTGTATTAGCGATAACGGTGGGTTTACCACCTTCCATAACAGCTACACAGCTGTTGGTTGTACCTAAGTCAATACCAATAATCTTACTCATAATATTTTCCTCCTGTTTTTATTCTCTGTTTTCATTTTATAGTTTCTATTCTCAAAAATATGTGATAATCAAATTATTGAACAACGCCTACCATGCTGTGTCTTACGACCATGTCATGATATGTGTAGCCCTTCTGAAGTTCCTGGGCTACCACACCGGATTCATACTCATCGCTCTCCACCTGCATCACTGCGTTGTGAAGGTTCGGGTCGAATTCCTGTCCGACTGCCTCGATGGGTTTTACACCGATATTCTCAAGCTCTGTCATCAGCTGTTTGTAGATACGGTTCATACCGTCTACGAAAGGATCCTCTTTGGATTCCTCGGGAACCGTTGCCAGGCCTCTTTCAAAATTATCTACTACCGGAAGGATCTTCTCGATCACACTCTTGGCACCGGTATCGAACATTGCCTGTTTCTCTTTATCGGTTCTCTTGCGGAAGTTCTCGAACTCTGCCATCTGACGCTTTACTCTGTCTTCCAGCTGATCGATCTTCTCCTTGTAGGAATCTTCCTTTTTGTTCAGCTTTGCCTGCTTCTTTGCTGCCTTTTTGTCTTCCTTGCTCACGGGTTCCTCATCTTCTGTCTCTTCTTCCTTCAGTTCTTCGGCATCTGAAAGATCCTGTTCCATTTCTTCCTCTAATATTTCTTTTTCCTGATCTGCCATTCTTACTTTCCTTTCTGGAATCTGTCTATTCTTTGCGGTAAAGGTCATCCAACTGGTTCTGCACCGTCCGCAGCGTTCCGATGACCTTGTCATAATCCATTCTCTTGGGACCTATGATTCCTATGGTTCCCTTCATGCCTTCGCCTAATTCATAAGTAGCAGTCACAACACTGCAGTCCTTCATGCCCTGCACCGGTGTCTCGTCTCCGATGTACACCTGGATACCTGTGCTGCCCTCGTCTGCCAGGGATTCCTGGATCAGACCGCCTAACTGCTGCTTCTCCTCGAAAGCATTGATCAGTTCACTTGCCTTGGACTGATCTGCCAGTTCCGGATACCGGAAAATATTGTTGGCCCCGCTGGTGTAGATCTCCAGGTCCTCGTCTGCCTTGATGGCATCCGCCACAGCATCGATCACCTCACTGACGATCTCACTGTGGATTCCGGCCTGCTGCTTCATTGCTGCGATCATTCCCAGATTGATCTCCTCCATGGACAATCCATTGAGGTGGGTATTCAACAGAATGTTCAGCTTCAGCAGTGTCTCATCATCCAGTTCCTGATTCACCGCCAGGATATTGTTCTTGATCACATTACCTTCGGCAACGATGACCGCCAGAATCTGTCCGGCATCTACCCGGGACAGCTGGATGAACTTTACCTTGTTGCGATGTACCTGCGGAGCACTGATCATGGTGGCGTATTGTGTGTTCTGAGCCAGGGTCTTCACCACCTGTTTTAACAGGTTCTCCAGCTTATCCTGCCTCTCTAAGAGCATATCCTTTATCTCATTGACTTCCTGCTCTCTGGTCGCCATCATGGTATCCACATAGAAGCGATATCCCTTATCGGAAGGAATTCTTCCTGCGGAAGTGTGGGGCTGTATAATATAACCCATCTCCTCCAGATCTGACATCTCATTCCGAATGGTTGCCGAACTTAGATTCAGATCCGTATATTTCGAAATGGTCCTGCTGCCTACCGGCTCTCCCGTTTCCAAGTAGTTCCGGATAATGGCTTGCAATATAATTGTTTTTCTGTCATCCAATTGCATTCCATCACTCCCTTTGGGATTATTAGCACTCATCTAAAAGGAGTGCTAACATCTTCTTACCCTAAAATATCACTACCGGGTATTATTGTCAACCGATTTTCCGGAAAATAATTCTAAAGATTATTAATAAAATATAAAAACAGGACCGGCACTATTCCAGTACCAGTCCTGTCTCTAAATACACGGGAAGTGCCCGTATATATACCATTTCTATCGCGCCTCCGATAATGATCAGGAAGCATACCGCAATGCCTGCATTTACCAGCCATCTCGGAAAAGTCCTGCCTCTGAAGCTGATTTCCGAAAGCTTCTGAATCCCTTTTGTCATGTAATACATTAGCGGGATCAATGCCGGGAGCAGGTAACGTCCCTGGTTCTGATAATCTGTGGTATATGCATAATAAATTGTCAGAAAAACCGGCATGAAAATGCAATACAACATATTGATATGAAAGAACCATTCTTTTCCGGATATTTTACGCCGCTTTTTATAACGGATCAGATACAGAAGCGCTCCCACAATGCCTGCTGCAAAAAATACTTTATATGCCCGGTACAGCCAGATGGAGCCATATATGGACATGGAACCAAATGCCCCCACAAAGCTGTGGAACAGTCCGGACAAGGTATATCGTTCCCGGAACATTTCGAATACTGTATATCCCATGGAGTGATAGGTCTGCATCGTCAGGGGATTTACGCTCTCTACCGCATACTGTATTGCCATTTTTTCCCGGGTGGCAAGTCCTAACAGATCTCCGTCCAGTACTATATAACTTCGAATGAACCACCATCCGATTCCTATCAGGACCACCGCCGCAATAAAGCAGCCGTATTTTAACATCTTCTTCCAGTCATAAGAATAACCGCCACTCTCCTTTTTCTGTAAAAAGAACATTACAAACAGTAAAATGCAGCTTACGATATATCCATAAGCATTATAATAAGAAAGTGCGCATAAAATAATACCTCCGCTCATCCACAGGCTGTTCCGGACGTTGATGCCGTCCCTGTAGACACAGACCAGCGCATATACCATCATCGCCGTGGACAGCATGCAGCAGGAATCCGTATTCACATAGGTATGCATAAACAGTCCTTCCGGCAGATAGGTCACCGCGAAACAGAACAGCCAACGGAATCTGTCATCCTGAAATACTCTCTTCCCGATAAAGTATACAACAACTGCCATCAGCAGTCCGAAAGTCACATTCACCAGGCGTGCCGTGTACAGCAACGCGATCTCAGACTCCGTGAACAGGCTGACAAAACGCATGATATACCCCTGTACAATATAAGGAAACACGTTATACAACGCATAAGAAAATCCATACGCCGGAATCCGCACTTCTTCCTCCAGTCCCGTGGGGATTCTGCCGTATCTGCAGATAAACTGCGGGATCAGATATCTCGCATGCTCATCGGGCGGGTTGCCGAACAGGGGCGGTGTATTGGCCAGGGGCTGCAACAGGGCGATGGTAAGCGCCAGTGCCAGAAAACCCAGCAGATATAATGTGAGAATAATCTTTTCTGATTTTTTCTGCATTCTGTCATCCTTTAACATTGTGATAATAATGATACAAAGACCCCAAAGTGATTATTCAACTTTGGGGCCTGGTAAACTATTCAGACCCTATTCGCAAAACCGCACCTTCGGTGCTTTCCTTTTGCTCATAGGGTTACTTCGTAATATAAAAATAAGTATATATCCTTATGAATGCAAGCATTCAACGTATATATACTTATTTTTTATTACTCTGAATAGTTTATATGTAGAAGCTTCCGGTGGTCTCTTTGTTCATTACATAGTAAACCATGCTCTCTTCGGGTTTTACATATAATTCTACGCTGGTCAGATCAGCTGCCTTCTGCTTCAGGTCGTATTTCCATACATCCTTTGCAATCTTCAGCAGATCTTCCTGAGAATAGGACTTGCCGCCGAACTGAACACTGATCTCGCTCTTTAACTCTGCTTTTTTTGCTGCGGGTTTCTTAGCGGGTGCTTTCTTAGCGGTTTCCTTTTTTGCTGTCTCTTTCTTAGCTGCGGGTTTTTTAACCTCTGCCTTTACAGGTGCTTTTACTTCAGCCTTTGCTACAGGTGCCTTCTCAGCTTCCTTCACAGCGGTCTTAGTTTCTGTCTTAACTGGAGTTGTCGGTGCTGCTTTCTTCACTTCTGCCTTAGGCGCTTCCACTTTCGCTGCTGCTACAGGTGCTACAGTTTTCTTAACTACTGCCATGTTACCGTCTCCCTTC
>ENA-OOWN01001626-OOWN01001626.1-human-gut-metagenome-genome-assembly--contig:-NODE-1626-length-15811-cov-3.552298_pt1 | contig 15811 bp, 18 predicted proteins | sample MGYA00241406_ERZ501319 | MGnify/ENA primary metagenome ERZ501319 (study PRJEB25962, sample SAMEA2042734) | human gut metagenome | biome: human gut; feature: human-associated habitat; material: faeces... | reverse complement strand
ATGCCGATTCTATGTTTAATTTTAATTTATCGGTAAAAATTTACCGAAGTATTGTATGATTAAAAGAATATATAAATATACATCACTTTTTTTTAGGGACTTTTTCCTATTATTCGGAATGATGTCAATGTACTATATGTTCACAGAAACTTCAACGAAAAGTATCATCAAACCTTGTTTGTTTTATGCATTAACTGTGGCTATTCTTAATCTAATAAGGACCATATTTAAAGATAAAAATAAAAAAACGAGTAAGCTTCAAACATTATTTTGTTGTAAGCGGCATGACATTCTCAGCCAGACTACTATCCAAAAGCAAGTGTTCCCCAGAAATTTATCATGTTGTTCCTTCATATAAAATAATACTTTTTCCGTAGCACGGATGTCTCTAATACGTTCCAGAAGCTCCTTCCAGTAACCACCTCCACCCAGTTTTTTCAAACGGTCATCATCTAATATAAACCCCTTAATCATGTATTCTTTCAACCGTTGGGTAGCCCACTGACGAAAATGGGTGGCTATACGCGATTTTATTCTGTATCCCAATGAGATAATCATGTCCAGATTATAAAACAGCATCTCTCGTTCTACCTGTCTGGAACCTTCGATGCGAACCTGTCGGAAATTCCGACAGGTTGAATTTTCGTCAAGTTCCTGTTCTTCGTAGATATGTTTAATATGTTCCACTACATTGGTCCTCGATGTCTGATATAGTTCAGCAATCTGTTGCTGTGTAAGACACAAGGTTTCATCTTCCAGCCTGACATCTATTTTAGTTTGCCCATCGCTCTTTCACATCTTGACGATGAGTTTCCGCTCTGCTCTTGTTCTGATTTTAAACTATTCGGGAAATTCGAACAGTTCGTTCTTTATGTAAATCAACAGCTTATCTTATTAATTGCAATCGATTCCGGAAGTTCCTTCATACAAGATTCTACATCGAAACCAATTATCTCTTTCAAACCGATAAACAGTATTCTTAATCTTGAAAGACAATCTCAACCACCCGTATATTCCATCTCAGGCTCAGCGGCCATCGGTGTATCCTCATCTTCCGATATCGTATAAATCTTGATTTTACGGTCTTCCAGAAAGATATGGTTCAATGTAAAAGCCAATGATTCGAGAGTCTGCGCACGAACTTTAGGTTTCAACTGGCACTCCCAGATTGTAATGCAATGCCACCCCATTGCGGCAAGTTGACGCTGTTCCTCCACATCCCGCTTCTTGTTTCGTTCTACTTTCTTCCGCCAGAAATCTACATTCGTTTTAGGAAGACGATAATATTTGCAATTATCATGCCCATGCCAGAAGCAGCCGTTGACAAAAATAACCGTACGATACTTGCGAAGTACAATATCCGGATGTCCAGGCAGACGCGGATGGTTCAACCGGTAACGGAATCCCCTTCCAAACAAGAACTTACGCACCACTATCTCTGGTTTCGTATTCTTTCCACGTATTGCCGACATACAACGGTGGCGCTGTTCCTTCGTCAGTTTGTCCATCTGCCAATTTTATCTTCAAATTAAAACACCGTAGCCATACTACCTGAATTCAGGATAAAGATACAGAGATTTAGCATACAAAAGAGTGATTTCTTAAAAAATTTATACCCATAAACTAATCTGACACAAGTTCTAGCGTGCAAACGACACCATATTTATTCGACATTATCAGACAAAATCGTCTGATTAAATTCAGAATTCTTCAGAAACAAACTTGAGAAATTCCTCTTTTATTTGCCTCCATTTTATTTATTTTGCACACCAATATTAAGACGGAAGATATTAACTGAATTTTAATTGAGAATCAATTCAACCCTTAAACGACTGATAAAGAAGCTGAAGCGAAAAGCGATTAAAACAATTTACTCTATACTTGGAAGTATTCGGAGTAATATATCAAATAAAAGACTAAGAATGGAGCAAACAAACAAAATAGCGAACCTCATAAATAACTTATCATACGACAAAACTTCCGCCATCAGTATATTTGAATATAGTAAAGGATTACTAGGCAGAAGTTTACGTGAATTCATCAAAGAAGACTACTCCCCCAAGAAAGGGAAAGGCAGTATCGGCCAGATGGTTGAAAACCTCTATTTTCTTCTGGAAACCAACAACAATCCCGAAGCAGACTTTTCGTCTGCCGGCATGGAATTAAAATGTACTCCCGTCAAACTGGGCAAAAACGACACTTACCTCATCAAGGAACGGTTGGTGTGTAACATGATAAATTACTGCGAGGTCGTAAAGGAAGATTTTGAACAATCACACTTTTATCTGAAGTGTCAGTTGATGTTATTGCTTTTTTATTTATACAGGAAAAATTGTGACAACCTCGATCTGAAATTTATTTTCTCCGTTCTTTGGAAACTCCCTGAAAAAGATTTGCTTATTATCAAGCACGACTACGAGACCATACTTGAAAAAATCAAATGTGGCAAAGCCCATTTACTTTCAGAAGGAGACACCATGTATCTCGGAGCATGCAGAAAAGGTCAGAAAGGCGACAGTCTGATGAAACAGCCTTTTTCAGAAGAAGGAGCACCCCGCAGGGCTTTCAGTTTGAAGATGTCTTATATGCGGACTATCCTGCAATATGTAACGGATAGTGGCAAAAAGGCGGTTTCCAATTTCAAGTTTCCTGCCGAACAAATTGTTTCAGAGAAGGAACTTGACAAACATAATTTTGAAGAAATCATATTAAACCGGTTCAAACCTTACCTTGGCAAAAACTTCCAAGTAATCGCTAAAGGAAAAAAGATAGACATTTCCAATAATCCCAAGAACAGATTTGCGATGATAGCCAATGCTATCGCCGCAACTGGGAAATGTGCCAATGTCAACCGTTCTGAAGAGTTCATGAAGGCCGGATTGACAATGAAGACAATACGTGTCCAACATAACGGAAACATAAAAGAAGCGATGTCTTTTGAAAATATTGACTACATGGAAGTTGCGGAATGTGACAACTGGTATGAATCCCGTCTGTATGAACTGTTTTCAAGCCGTTTCATGTTTGTAATATTTAAAGAACAAACTGCAAATAAAGAAGATTATATACTGGATAACGTATTCTTCTGGACAATGCCTCCAGAAGATTTGGAATGGGCAGAGACTTATTGGATGCACATAAGAAAAAACGTATTGGACGACCATATTTCTGAAGAATATTGGTGGAAAGGACAAGACAAAAAGAAATTCCACGTACGCCCCAAAGCTCAAAGATCAACAGATTTAGCTCCAACTCCCAGCGGAAAGTCGGCTAAAAAGTTCTGTTACTGGTTTAATAATGATTACGTAAAACAAATAGTAAACAACAATGGCTCAAAATAATCATATAATTCGTGTAGTAGAACTATTCGCTGGTGTAGGTGGATTCCGTATCGGCCTGGAAGGAGCGTCCGACGCTTACGAAACAATCTGGAACAACCAATGGGAACCTTCTACCAAACATCAAGATGCCTCTTTAGTATATCAGGCCCGATTTGGAAAGAAAGGACATTCAAACCAGGACATTAATCTTGTAAAAACAGCTGATATTCCGGACCATGACCTGCTGGTGGGTGGATTTCCTTGTCAAGACTACTCTGTGGCTGCTTCACTCAGCCGCTCGGGAGGTATTGAAGGTAAAAAGGGAGTGCTATGGTGGCAAATCTACCGCATCTTGCAAGAAAAGGGTGATGCAAAACCCAATTATATATTTTTTGAGAACGTTGACCGCCTATTGAACTCTCCAGCCTCCCAGCGTGGACGCGACTTTGCCATTATTCTAGCCTCATTAGCCGATTTAGGCTATATCGTAGAATGGCGAGTCATAAATGCCGCCGACTACGGGATGCCACAAAGAAGAAGAAGAACCTACATTGTGGGCTATCTTGAGAATTCTCCAATAGCTAACCGTATCCAAAAAATGAAAGACTGGGTTCTATACGACGGAGTAATGGCACAGACCTTCCCCTTTGAACAAAAGTCGGGTATCTCGGATTTTGAAATAGAAGGTTCCATAAAAGAAGTTTCAGATAACTTTAACAAGGAAGGAAAAGCAAGCCCATTTGGAAATGCAGGTATGATGTCACATCGTCAAGTTTTTTCTGTCGATGCCTCACCTGTTTATAAGGGTACCAGCCAAAACTTAGGTGATATTCTTGTGAACGAAAGCTTTATTCCTGAGGATTTCTTCATTTCTGAAAAAGATTTGCCCAGATGGATTTATGAGAAGGGAGCCAAAAAAATAGACCGCGTTTCTAAAGAAGGGTTCAAATATACTTTCTCTGAGGGTGGAATGGCTTTTCCCGACCCGCTTAACAAACCCTCAAGAACCATGATTACAGGAGAAGGAGGAAATGCCCCTTCACGTTTTAAACATGTCGTATTAACCCCATCCGGCAGATACCGCCGACTGATCCCTATAGAATTAGAACGGCTGAACATGTTCCCAGATAATCACACCTATCATCCGGAAGTTTCAGACGGACGCAGGGCCTTTCTCATGGGAAATGCATTGGTGTGCGGTATCGTAGAGCTGATTGGAAAAAGTTTATATCGTTTCATGTATGATGAAGCACCTGTATCTTCACGACCGATACATACCTTACGGGAAGCACGTCCGACATTGAATTTAGACTTGTTTGCTTTTGAGAAAGAGCAGTTGATATTCAATAAGCCCAAGAAAAATTATGTGCTAGACAAGAACAAACGTTTGTTGATAGGATTTGTCAAAGAAGACAATCAAGACTATTTCCTGAATGAAGAACCGACTAAAATATATTATACAGGAAAGACGAAATCATTCCCTTCCACGATTGCATTAAATAAATTGTATTATTTCATGCCTTATATCAAAGGGAAAGGTGTCAAAGACTTGTATCTAATCCGTATTGCAAGAATTGGAACAAAAGCAGAAATCCATCCAGAAACCAACGACAAAGATCCAAGGTTAGTCTTCGAATTGGAGTTTTTAGAAAGTTTATCCGACTATCTTCCTATTCGTTTAAATATCAATCACACATATACAGATACATTCCTGAGCCGAATAATCGACAAGGAAAACTGATTCAAGCAAAAATTCAATCCTCATCCGCATATTGAGAAGCATGCAGATGAGGATTTTTAATACACCCAGAGAAATACATCTCATAAGAAAAATCCCTTCGAGAAAATCTTATTGTATTTTCTCAGTATCTATCAAAATGTCACCCCACTCCATTGAAAAATAAAATCCGTAAATTCAGAAAGACAGCCAAACACCATATCAACCAACAAAAAGAAATAAATCAAATCCAATCGGTTACACTAAAGGATCAAGACTTCACCCCCTCCAAAATCAGAAAATGCCCCAAAAAGTTTGCTCGTTCCGCAAAAAGTCGCGTCCTTTGTACAAGTAAATTCACAAAACTATGGCAGACAATTACATTGAACGACAATATGAGGCATATCAGGCACGGAAGGCGGCCTGGGAGAAAGAACGGAAGTACAAAAAGAAAAAGCCGGCAGCTCCGGCCGAGGCTCCCCATCGCTCGGGGGCTTTCCTGCAAAATCAGGTGAAGAAGGTGGTGGCTGTGCACGACCTGTCGGGCGTGGGTCACGTGTCACTGATGGCGGTCATTCCGGTGCTCTCGTCCATGGGCTTTCAGGTGTGTCCGCTGCCCACGGCAGTCCTGTCCGCACATACGCAGTACCCCACGTACTCGTTCCTCGACCTGACCGACGAGATGAAGCGCATCATCGAGAACTGGGAGAAGATGAACGTGCACTTCGATACTTTCTACACGGGTTATCTGGGTTCGCCGCAACAAGCACAGATTGTGGAGGAGTTTATCCTGAAGTTCCGTGGGGAAAATGACATGGTGGTGGTGGACCCGGTGCTGGGCGACAACGGCCGTCTTTACAAGGGTATCACCGAGGAGATGGTGACGGAGATGAAGAAACTGATTCACCTGGCGGATGTCATCACGCCCAACCTGACGGAGCTGTATTACCTGCTGGACATGCCGTATCAGGAGCACATCACGGACGCGGAACTGAAGCAGGCGCTGAAGACGCTTTCCGACCGGGGTCCGGCCATCGTCATTGCCACGAGCGTACCGGTGAGCGGCGATCCGCGTTCTACGTCGGTCTATGCCTACAACCGCTTTGGCGACCGTTACTGGAAGGTGACCTGCCCCTATCTGCCGGCACACTATCCGGGCACGGGCGACACGTTTACGAGTGTCATCACGGGAGCACTGATGCAGGGCGACAGTCTGCCCATTGCACTCGACCGCGCCACACAGTTTATCTTGCAGGGCATACGGGCCACATTCGGCTATGAGTACAACAATCTGGAAGGTATCATGCTGGAGAAGGTACTCCACAATCTCGACATGCCGATTCAAATCAGCAGTTACGAGCTGGTGGAATAAGCGGCCACGCGAATCAGTACATACGTATCAGCCCGACGGGGAGTTCCACTTCGCCAAAGGGTATCAGGGCATTGAACAGACGGATATGCCGGTAGTTTCCGAGGGAGGCGACCGGGATGTCCGTTTCTTTTATCTGTCCGGTGTCGAGCAGGTATCGGCGCTGGGTACCGGCCAGCAGAGGCTGTGCGGGGGTATGCCACTCGCATCCGTCCCAAAGGGCGATGTTGGCGATAGAAGTATCGGTGAGGAGTCCGTGGCGCACGATGAGCACGTCGTCGGCTGTATCGCGCAGAGCAAAGGCTTCGTCGAGCACGTGGCGGTCAGCCTGCTTATAGCGGTAGTCGATGTCGTCCTGCACCACCAGTTGCAGACTGTGTACAGGGCGGACGTGGTAAGGAAAGTATTCCACGCGAATCACGTCGCGGGCATAGGTCAGACGGCAACGGGTGCGTACGGTATAGGCTTCCGGACGGAGATAATCCATTACATGGAGGTCGGGCACAGGACCGAAAAAAGCACGGCGCGTATCGTTCATGCGGCGGTCATGCAGCGAGGCATGCCACACCTTGCCGTCTTCAATGCGGAGCGTTTCAATAAAGAGGCACATAGACTTTCTGTTTCATTTCTTCATATTCGTTTCGGGCATCGCTGCGGAAGGTGATGCCTCCCCCGCTCTTGAACACCTTCGTGCCGTCGGGCTGCTGTTCCAGGAAACGGATAAGCACGGCGCTGTCCAGGTTGCGGCCGTCAAAGTAGCCGGTCACTCCGGTGTAGAAACCACGGTCGTACGTCTCGGCTTCGCGGATAATCTGCACGGTGCGGGGCTTCGGGGCTCCGGTGATGGAGCCAGCCGGAAGGAGACTGAAAAACAGGTCGCCCAGTTGTGAAGGATAGTCTTCGGGCAGACGGCCACGGATTTCGGAACTCATCTGGAGCAACGGACCACGGTGTGTGTGCAATTCGTCGAGGTAGCGGTAGCGGGTCACGGTGACTTCGGTGGCGAAACGGCTCAGGTCGTTGCGGATGAGGTCGGTGATGGTAGCATGTTCGGCCGCTTCTTTCGGGTCGGCCAGCAAGCGTTCGCGGGCATCAGGCAACGTGGCATCCATCGTACCTTTCATGGGATGGGAATAGATAAAGCCGTCGATTATCCGGACAAAAATTTCGGGCGAGAATACCACAAAGCTATCGTTTACCCACAGTCTGTAGGGAGCACGGGCATGGTCGAACACCTGCCGCAGGGTGAGGTCGGTATCGACGGGTGTGGCACAGGTGTAGTTCACCAGGAAGGAATTGCCGCCATGTAAATGACGGTGCACGATTTCAAAGCCGCGGCGGTACTCCTCAAAACTCATCGGATGAGGCTCCCAGCAGAAAGAATCGGGGCGCGGAGTAGCGGACATTCCTTGCGGCATGTTCGTGGCTCCCGGAAAGGCAAACAGCAGTTCCGAAGAAGGCAGACGGTGGGGTTCTTCCACCAGGCATTTCTCGACAGTATAATCTATCAGGAAAAAGAACGGGCGGCCTTCGCTGCCAAAGTAGTTCATGCGGGTGATGGCTTCCTCACGGCCACAAAAAGAGAGGGTATCAGTCATTTCGTTTGGTTTTGAGGGAACAAAGATAAAGGGTTACTCCCACGGCTACGGCAAGCATCATCGCTTTCAGCCAGAGGGCATCGAACATCAGGAAGATGCAATGCAGGGAGGTGAGCCACAGCAGGCTCAGGGCGAGGATCTTGGCACGCAGAGGGATGGCGCGCGACTCACGGAAATCGCGGATATAAGGTCCCAGCAGCTTGTGGTTCAGCAACCACTGGTAGGCTCTCGGCGAACTGCGGAAAAAGAGGGCGGCCGAAAGCAGCAGAAAGGGCGTGGTGGGCAATACGGGCAGGAAAATACCGGCCACACCCAGTGCCAGCGACAGGAACCCGATGGGGAGGTAAATGTATTTCATGGCGCAAAAATACAAGGTAAACGGCACACCGCAGGCAGGAGTTTAGTTAATAACCTCAAAATTGGAAGGGCTGCACGGGGATAAGCTTGCAGAAAAAGAAAGTTTTCATCATATTTGTAATTGTTACAATCTTGTTAAACCATTCAACTATCAAAGAATCATGAAAAAACTAATCTGGACTTTATGTGTGATGGTGTGGAGCCTGGCAGGCTTTGCACAGGAAAAGAGTTACCAACTTTCCAGCCACATCCTGGACATTCAGCAGGGGCAGCCTGCGGCGGGAGTGAAAATCAGTCTGTCGCAACTTCAGCCCGACGGCAAGACATGGGTGCTGCTGGAGGAAAGACTGACCGACGAAAACGGCCGCGTGAAGGATTTCCTAGAAGAAAGCACGACCGACCACAAGGGCATCTACCGCCTGACGTATCACGTGGCGCCCTACTTCGAGCGGCTGCAGCAGGATTCGTTCTACCCGTTTATCGAAGTGGTGTTCGAAATCAAGGACGGCAAGCACTACCATGTACCAATCACGCTTTCACCCTACGGATATTCTACGTATAGAGGAAACTGAAAAAAGAATGGGAGCCTTTTCAAGCTCCCATTTTTCGTGCCTTGCGGGTGCAATATCGCTTGCACTGGGCACAGATGTCATAACCCAGCATGGCTCCCAATATGAAATCTTCTTCCGGAGTGAGCAGGTTCAGGGGACGTGTCACCATCATGCGAATGGCTTCAATGCATTCCGCCTTGCCGAAGAAGAGATTGATGCGCTCGTCGTCCACCGGCTGAATCACAAACTTGATGCGCTGGCTTCGCAGACGTTTCACGGCAAAGTCTTCATATCGCTTGTTCGTGGTGTACAACACCATCTGACGCACGCCTTTCTTCAGCTCATAGATGTGGTTGAGAAAGACTTTCAATTCTACGGGATTGATATCGGGAGTCATCATGGGCTACGGATTTAGAAGATAGAGAAATGAGGTCGGAAGGAATCAGGCCAAATCGGCTTTGAGCATCTCTGTCCAGGCCGACACGCGGGCATCGGTCCGGTCGCTTTCGTTCACGTCGTCAAGAGCCAATCCCACGAATTTTCCGTCGGCAGCGGCCACGGAAGATGCGTAGGTGTAATCGCTGTCGGGCACGGCTCCCACGAAGGTACATCCGCTGTCTTTCAGGTCTTCAAAGAGGATACCCATACCGTCGCAGAAGGTATCGGAATAGGATTCGGAATCGCCGCAGCCGAAGAGGGCGATGGTCTTGCCGGAGAGGTTGGCGTTTTTCAGCACCTTGATGCCGTCGTACCAGTCGTCCTGCAACTCTCCGTCACCCCAGGTAGAGGTACCTAAAATCAGGGCTTCGTAACTCTCTACCAGGGCAGTATCCAGCTTGCTCACATCGTGTACGTCTTCAGTGGATACTCCTAACTTTTCCGCTATCAGGCGGGCCACAGACTCAGTAGTGCCTGTGGTAGAACCATAAAAAATACCAGTTTTCTTCATTTTCTACATGTTTGATTTGACATCGCAAAGAAACGGCATCCGGCGCGGATTTGAAATACCTAAAAATTGGGATTTTGAAGGCGGCATCTGCGGGTTATTTACTAACTTTGGGCAGAAAAACAAAAGGCCGGCCCTCTGCCGGAGATAAAGTATGAGAAGAAAGGAAGAAAAAAATACCATTATCGAGATATGTCCGGTGCGGAACGTGATTGCCCGCTTCGGCAACAAATGGGCTTTGCTGGTCATTCTGATTTTAAGTGAAAACAAGGTGCTGCGTTTCAGCGAACTCAAGAAAATGATTCCCGACGTATCGTCGCGAATGCTGTCGAGCACGCTCCGTACGCTGGAGGCTGACGGGCTGGTAAGCCGGAAGGTGTATCCCGAGGTACCGCCCAAAGTAGAATACAGTCTGACGGAAACCGGACTTTCGCTGGTCCCCTTCATCGTCCAGCTGACTGAATGGGCACAAAAGCACATGAAATCCATCGTGAAACACCGGGAGGAGTTTGAAGCTGCCGAAGAAGAGTAGCAGCTTCTTTCCTCGCGGAAGAATTACTTGCTTCCCGGTGCTGGCAACATACCGAGCTGCATCAGCATGCTGAAGAGGTCGGGTACACCGTGTTCGCGGACAATCTTGCCGTCCTTCAGTTCGTAGATGTTCATGGCCGTCACACAGACGGGTTTGCCGGTGGCGGGCATGCCCATGAAAGGCTGGGTCTGAGTACCGCTCATCGTGAAACGAATCATCACCTTGTCGCCTTCTGCAATGACTTCTTCGGCACTCCACTGCACATCGGGCATGGCACCGCGCATCATGCGTAGCACATCCACGTAGCCTTCAAAGCCGTGCAGCGGCTCTGGCGAAGTGGGGGCATAGAAAATCACTTCGGGGGCAATAATGGTTTCACCTATCGAGCGGTCGCCCGTGTTGATGAAACGGATAAACTGTTGCATGACTTGTTTGTTTTTTTCCAGGACGGATGCCTGTTCGGAAGTTACTTCATTTTTCATCATCTTACTTGTTTCTTTAAAGAGTCAGACCGCGGAGGTTTCCGGTTCAGGAAAGGCCTGCCGGAATCGGTCTTCTCAGCATTTACGGTGCAAACTTAGAACTTTCTTTTCTGACACACAAGAGGTTACATTTCTTCTGCTTAGTAACCTTTTTCTCACTTTTGCTGGATTTCAGCTGGTTTCAAAGGAAAATTTTGCTGTTATTTTCTGCGGAAGAAGACAAGCGACCTTTCGACATTTCTTTCTACCTGCACTATGAGGATAGAAAAGACGTCTCAGCACAGCCAAATTAGAAAAATGCTGTGTTTTCCATTTGCTTTGATTTTTGTATATTTGTCGCATAAAAATAAGAAACAACTATGAAACAGACTCTTTATGCGTGGGCCAGCATCGTAGTGGGATGTACCATCTTAGCGGCCGGATTCGTATTCTTTATCAATCCCTATAACATTGTGCCCGGAGGAGTGTACGGGGCCAGCATCGTACTCCACAACCTGTTCCCGTCTATTCAGGTGGGTACGTTCGGCTATATGTTCGACATTCCGCTGCTCATCCTGTCGGTGTTGTTGTTGGGAGCAAAGTTAGGGATACGCACCATTGTGGCGGCCTTGCTTACTCCGTTGCTGATGAACACCATGTCGCGGCTGGTCTACCCTACCCGCGAAGCACTGGAGAGTCTGGACGCGGCACAATTGTTAGGAGGCAGCATGAACATGACGGACCACCTGATGCTGACGTGCATCATCGGAGCAGTGGTCATCGGTGTGGGTACGGGCATCGTGATACGCAGTCAGGCTACCACGGGCGGAAGTGACATCGTGGGGATGCTGCTACAGAAATATGCGCACATCCGTTTCTCACGGGCCATTCTGCTGGTGGACGGGGCGGTAGTGTGCTTCGGACTGGTGGTTATCGGTTTCGGACTGGGTACGGCGAGCGACTCTACGCAGCCTTCGTGGCACCTGTCATTCTATTCGCTCATTTCCATCTTTATCATCTCGCGGGTCATTGCCTACATGATTAACGGGGCGAAGAACGACAAACTGATTTTTGTCATCAGCGATCATGAGTTGCAGGCTCTTCACCAGTACATACTGAAGGACCTGGATCGCACGGCTACCTGTATCAAGAGTTCGGGACTCTACACGGGCAAGGACAAGGAGATGATTTTCCTCGTGGTGAGCTACCAGGAGGTGCAGGGTGTGAAACTGAAAATCAAGGAGGCCGACCCGCGGGCGTTTGTGGTGGTGACAGATGCGTACGACACCTTCGGCGAAGGGTGGAAACAACTGCCTTCTCCACACGAGATTTATCCGGAATAATTCATTTTCCGACTTTTAAGACAGAAAATCCGACATTCCGAAAAACGCACGATTGCCATTTGTGCCGTACCTTTGCATAAACAAAAAAACTTGCTTATGCCCACTCTTTTTACACATTGCCATCGTCTCCGATCCGGTTTCATACAGGTGTGTTTCTGCCTGGGAGTTTTGCTGCTGGGCGGATGCGACATGATTGAATATCACCCGTACGACCTCGACATTGACGGGGAAACGGACGTGAACCGCCGGAACATCGAACGGATTGAAACGGCTACCAGAGGAAAAGAGGAAATCCGGTTTGCCGTAATCAGTGACACACAGCGCTGGTACGACGAAACGGAGGATGCCGTGGAGACACTGAACCTGCGAGACGACCTGGATTTCGTGCTTCACACGGGCGATATGTCCGACTTTGGTCTGAAACTGGAGTTTGAGAAACAGCGCGACATTCTCAGCGGACTGAAGGTTCCTTTCGTCTGTCTGTTAGGCAACCATGACTGTCTGGCTACGGGACTCGACGTGTTCCGCAAGATATTCGGCACGGAAGATTTCGCCTTTACTGCCGGTAACGTGCGTTTTCTGTGTCTGAATACCAACGCACTGGAGTTCGATTACTCATCGGCGGTACCCAATATCCAGTTTATCCGCGACGAAGGTGACCACGTGCCCGAAGGAGTGGAAAAAACCGTGGTGGCCATGCACGCAGGTCCTTTCTCCGAACAGTTCAACAACAACATCGCCGAGTATTTCCATTATTATCTGAAGGAAATGCCCGACTTGCAGTTCTGTGTCTACGGTCACGGGCACAATGTAAGCGTAGACGAGTTCTTCGACGACGGCATCAAGTATTACGAATGCAGCTGCGCCAAAGACCGTTCTTATTTATTTTTCACCCTCAACTCAAACGGCTATACCTATGAAGTGGTCAATTTTTAAACTGCTGCTGGCGGGAGGAATGGCCGGAATGACACTCCTGCCTCTTTGCGCACAAAACGACAGTATCGCTCCGGCCGTCAAGGAACGCCGCTGGGACAAACGCGAGCACCTGCGTTATGATGAACGGTGGGAACGCCTGAAACCCACTCACCTGAAATGGCAGTACGCCGGAGGAATGGGACTCAACTCGGTGGGCGTGGGCTGGGATTACGGGCGACGCTGTCAGTGGGAAACAGATGTATTGCTGGGGTATCTGCCCCGCCGCTATGCTGAGAAATTCCGTCTCACGCTCACCGTAAAGCAGAACTACATTCCCTGGAGCATCTGCTTCAAGGAGCACTGGATGGCCGAACCGTTCTACTGCGGCCTGTACCTAACCGCCATTGCGGGCGATGAGTTCTGGAAGAAAGAACCGGGACGCTATCCCAACAAATACTATAATTTCAGTACCAAGATACGTCCTTACATCTTTGTGGGACAGCGTTTCGGCTTCAGTCCTCGCCACGACCTGGTACGCCATGTCTCACTGTTCTACGAACTGAGTACCTGCGAGCTGTATCTCATCAGCAAGGTGACCAACAAAAGCCTCTCGATGCGCGACATTCTCCGTCTGTCATTCGGCGTGAAAGTACAGCTGTTCAGAGACGAATAAGCACTGCCTGCAAAAAAAGATAAAAAAGGAACGGCAGCCGTTCGCCGTTCCAAAGTTTTCGTTACCTTTGCCGGAAAGTAAACAAAGGGGTGCCCCACGGATGTGTCCGGGCTGAGATTATACCCTACGAACCTGATGCGGTTAATACCGACGAAGGGATTGTTGATTCTGACATCTATTTCCTTTCCCCGCCCGCGGGATGCTCTCTTTGGTTTACACGCTAAAACAGTATGCTTATGAAACTATTGGTAAACAACAAAGAGACGGAACTTACACAAGGTCATACAATTGCCGCACTGGCACAGCAGCTGGAACTTCCGAAGCAGGGAGTGGCCATCGCGCTGCACAACCGCATGGTTCCGCGTGCGGAATGGGAAAACACCGTCCTGAACGAGGGCGACAGTCTGGTCATCATCAAAGCAGCTTGTGGAGGATAAGACCATGGACATGAATCATTTCAAGCTGCAGTTCATCACACATTTCACCGACACGTATTCGTATCTCGACTCGGCCCGGATGGCCCTCGAAGGGGGATGCCGCTGGGTACAGTTGCGCATGAAGCACGCCTCGGACGAGGAGACGGAAGCGGTGGCCGTGGAGGTACAGAAACTGTGCCGCACGTACGGAGCCACTTTCCTCATCGACGACCGGGTGGAACTGGTGCGCAAGCTGAAGGCCGACGGGGTGCACCTGGGCAAGAACGACATGCCGATAGCCGAAGCGCGGAAAATCCTCGGAAAGGACTTCCTCATCGGAGGTACGGCGAACACGTTTGACGACGTACGGGCACACTATGAAGCCGGAGCCGATTACATCGGTTGCGGACCGTTCCGCTTCACTACTACGAAAGAAAAACTCAGCCCCATCCTCGGACTGGAGGGCTACCGTTCCATCGTACAGCAGATGAAGGAGGAAGGCATCCACCTGCCCATCGTGGCCATCGGCGGCATCACCCTGGAAGACATCCCTGCCATCATGCAGACCGGCGTGACGGGCATCGCCCTGAGCGGCACCATCCTGCGGGCAGCGAATCCGGTGGAAGAGACGAAGAAAATCGTAAGTCAATTAAGAATGAATAATGAAGAATGAAAAACGGGAAACGAAGAATTTGTGGATGTGTTCATTTTTAGACAGAAGAACAAAAGAAACATATTTTTCAAATCCTCTTATTTTCAGAATTTCATCACAAACTCCAACTCACCTTTGCTGGTAAAGAAATTCCAACTTTACCACAAAGAATAACGAGCAAAGGAACCACAAAAAGGACGAAGCTCCGAAGCGATTTCGCCAAAGGCGAAGAGCGACACCCCCCAAAAATCCCGTCCTCAGTTTCGGACCGAAAAGCGGAGAAGCAGAGCACGGCGAAAAGAAGCGCAGGCTGTTTGAGCGAAGCGAGTTCCTGCGCTTCCGACGAGCGAAGCTTCACAGCCGGTCCGAAACTGCAGACGGCGGTTTTTCTTTTTGTTACCTTTTTCTTTTTGCCGCCAAAAAGAAAAAGTAAGAGCAAGCAAACAATAAACAAAATAGATAAAACAATGGAAAAACTAATCATTGCGGGAAAAGAATTCGAATCCCGCCTATTCTTAGGAACAGGAAAATTCAACTCCAACCAACTCATGGAAGAAGCCATCCTGGCTTCCGGCACAGAAATGGTGACCGTAGCCATGAAACGTATCGAACTTGACAACAAGGAAGACGACATGCTGAAGCATATTATCCACCCCCATATCCAGTTGCTCCCGAACACCTCGGGCGTGCGCACCGCAGAAGAAGCCGTGTTCGCCGCACAGATGGCCCGCGAAGCCTTCGGCACCAACTGGCTGAAACTGGAAATCCATCCCGACCCGCGCTACCTGTTGCCGGATTCTACCGAGACCCTGAAGGCTACGGAAGAGCTGGTGAAACTGGGATTCGTGGTATTGCCTTACTGCCAAGCCGACCCGACCCTGTGCAAGCGTCTGGAAGAAGCCGGAGCAGCTACCGTGATGCCACTGGCTGCCCCCATCGGTACGAACAAGGGATTGCAGAC
>ENA-OOWN01001618-OOWN01001618.1-human-gut-metagenome-genome-assembly--contig:-NODE-1618-length-15875-cov-5.526865_pt1 | contig 15875 bp, 16 predicted proteins | sample MGYA00241406_ERZ501319 | MGnify/ENA primary metagenome ERZ501319 (study PRJEB25962, sample SAMEA2042734) | human gut metagenome | biome: human gut; feature: human-associated habitat; material: faeces... | reverse complement strand
CCGCCGCTTGCCCGTTGTTTATCGTTACGGGGAAACTTTTGAAAAACTCTGCGGTTATTACATGAGTCTGGGTATGGGCTATCACGATTACTGGGATGGTGATTGTGAGATGGCACGGTACTACAGGGATATGGATGAAAAGGTCAAAGAGCGGCAGAATGAAGCCCTCTGGCTACAAGGTCTGTATTTCTATGAAGCGTTGGTTGACGCTTCCCCGGTACTGAACGCTATGAGTAAAAAGCATAAGCCTATTCCTTACAGACAGGCTCCAATTCCTCTTACCGAAGCACGTCATAGACAGCAGCAAGAGGAAGAGAATCACAAGAAGCTGAATGCAGGTAAGGAAGCTATGAAGCAGATAATGGCAGGGGTCAATTCAAAATTTAAACGGAAGGAGGAATAAATCATGGCAGTTGAGATTGAAGGTCTTGAGTTTCAAATTGAAGCAAAGTCTGAAAATGCCGCTAAAGGTGTAGACGCTCTGATTAACAGCTTCAATAAGCTGAAAGCAGCAACCAAAGGCGGCGCAGGTCTGAACAATATCAGCAAGAAACTGGACGCAATCAGCAATGCAAAGCTGAGTATGTCCGGGATTGAGAAGATTAAAGATTTGACAAAAAGCCTTAATTCTCTGAGCAATGTCAAGATTTCCTCCACAATCTCTAAGAGACTAACTGAAATCGGTGCTTCTCTGGATAGTCTGGACTGGTCTGGTGTGGAAAAGGTTGAAGCACTCAGCACTGCTCTACAGAATATGCAGGGCATTCAGATTCCGAATATGAGAAACCTTACTGGGAACCAGACAGCTACGCCTGCCGGGACTGCTACCCCTGCTGCGGCAGCAACGAACGCTACTTCGGCGGCAACCTCTGGTGTTACTCAGTATACTTCACAGGTTACGGCAGCAACCAGTGCCACTCACAATTTCGTATCTTCGCTTGGTAAAGTGGCAGGTGCAGTGGGTGGATTTACGGGTATTACATATCCGTTCGTACAGGCGAAAAATGCACTGGGCGCACTTCCTGCCAAAATCAAAGAAGTGGTGGGAAACCTGGGAACGCTCTATCAGCAGTTTGTTAATACGGGCGGTGTTCTGGGTCTGTTCGGGAGAAGTATCAAAGCGGTTGCTTCTACGCTGGGTTCTAAGTTGGCTGCGGGCATGAAGAATGTAACCTCTAACCTCAAGAAGATGAACCCGGTGGCTCAGATTGCGAACGGGAAGTTGGGTCAGTTGTTCTCTTCCTTAAAGCGTATTGCAATGTACCGTGCAATTCGATTCTTCTTTGCACAGCTTACGGCTGCAATGAAGGAAGGTATTCAGAATTTGTATATGTACAGTTCCCTCATGGGCGGTACGTTCAAAGGAAGCATGGACAGTCTGGCAACCAGTTTTCAGTACCTCAAAAATAGCATGGGTGCTATGGTTGCTCCGCTCATCAATATGATTGCTCCTGCGGTGGACGCTCTGATTGATAAGTTTGCAGCACTGCTGAATATTGTCAATCAGTTTTTCGCCCGTCTGTCTGGTGCAACTACCTTCACGAAAGCGAAGAAAGCGGCAGCTTCCTATGGTGATTCTATCTCTGGTGCGGGTAAGTCTGCGAAGAAAGCAGCGAAGGATATTAAGGACGCTACGGTTGGCATTGATGAATTGAACATTATCAGTAAGAACAATAGTGGAAGCGGCTCTGGCGGTAAGAACTATGGTGATATGTTTGAAACCGTGCCGATTGACAGTAGCATTTCTGAATTTACTGATAAGCTGAAAGCAGCACTGGACGCAGGTGATTGGAAAACCCTGGGTACTCTACTGGGTGAAAAGTTCAATGAGATTGTGGATAGCATTGATTGGTCTGGTATCGGTCACAAGATTGGATACGGACTGAACGGTGCAATACAGACAGCATACTGGTTCCTAAAGACAGCGGATTTCAAGAACCTGGGTAACCATATAGCAGAACTGCTAAATGGCGCAATGGAGGAAATTGACTTCACATACCTGGGCAGACTTCTGGTTCGTGGTGTCACGGTAGCCCTTGATTTTATGATTGGTTTGCTTGGCGGTTTGAATTGGAGCCTTGTGGGAAAGAGCATTGGCGATTTCTTGAAGGGTGCATTCAATGAAGCCCAGGAGTGGATTGCAAGCTATGACTGGAACAAGATGGGCAAAAACCTGTGGAAGAATCTCAAGGCTTGTATTAAGGGCATTGACTTTGCAGGTGTGGCACAGAGTTTCTTTAAGTTACTGGGTTCGGCTCTGGCGGCTGCGGTTAGCTTTATCGCAGGTTTCGTGCAGGGTATCTGGGAGGACATTACCGGGTATTTCCAGGAATATCTCACCAATGATGACGGCACGAAGAAGTGCGGTCTTGACTGGGTAGCGGGTCTGCTTGAGGGTATCTGGGACGGCATTAAGAATATCGGCAAGTGGATTAAGGAGAAAGTATTTGACCCGTTCATTGACGGATTCAAAGAGTGCTTCGGTATTCACTCTCCTTCTACAGTAATGAAGGAGATGGGCGGTTATGTTGTCGAAGGTTTCTTACAGGGACTCAATAAGTTCAGTGAGATTGCAGGCAAGGTTAAGGAATGGGCAGGCAAGGTTATTGAGTGGTTCACGAAGGGTGAGGACGGCAAGGGTATTGTTGAGCATTTCAAGGAAATTGGCGGCAATATCGTAAGCAGCTTCAAAGACAAGGTTGGTGGTACTTATACCACGGTCAAGTCTAATGTGACCACCTGGGCAGGCAAAGTGAAAGACTGGTTCAGCAACAACTCTTTTGGTGGAGTGAACAGCGATACTTTCAGTACTTTTGCGAACAACACGATTGAAGGTTTCCGAACCAAAGTCGGTAGTGCCTATACCAATACCAAAGCGAACGTGACCACCTGGGCAAGTAAGGTCAAAGAATGGTTCACCAATAGTTCCTTCGGCGGCGTAAATTCTACGAACTTCCAGACGTTTGCCGGGAATGTCATTGAGGGCTTCCGTACAAAGGTAGGTTCCACCTATACCACTACGAAGTCCAACATGGTTACCTGGGCTACGAATGTGAAGGAGTGGTTTACGAACAGCGGCTTCGGTGGTGTGAACTCTACAAACTTCCAGACCTTTGCGAATAATGTGGTGACCGGGTTCAAGGATAAGATTGGTTCTGCGTATGTAAATACGAAGAGCAATATGACCACTTGGGCAAGCAATGTGAAGAACTGGTTCTCTGGTATTGCTTCCGCTTCTGCATTCTCTGGCTTCGCAACCAGTGTGGTTGATGGATTCAAGAACAGAATCGGTGGGTACTACACTGCGGCACAGGGTAACATGAGTACCTTCGGTAGCAGCGTGAAGAGTTGGTTCACAGCATATTGCTCCTACAACGGTTTCTACAATGTAGCTTCTAATGTAGTGAGTGGTTTTAAGAACGGTATCGGTGAATTGTACCATACTTGCAAAAGCACAATCTCTTCCTGGGGCAGTTCAATTATTTCCTGGTTCAAGGACAAGTTGGACGTAAACTCCCCGTCTAAGGTCTTTTATGAGATTGGTGGTTTTGCCGTTGCAGGTTTCAATAATGCGATTACCCAGGTGGGTAAGAGTACGAAGTCTGTAGTTGGCACATGGGCTGATTCCTTCACGAATTTCAGTCCGACAATGGCACTGGCAGTTGATACTTCTGCTCTGAAATATTATGACTCTGCCGCATTCTCCCGGTCTATTTCTTCTAACGTACAGAGCAGCACGGAGATTTCCGCAACGGGCTTCCGTGAAGCCATGGAGGATTTCTACCATGAGTACGTTGAACCGACCATGGTTCAGATGGCTGATGATATGCGTAGGCAGGCTGATAAGGAAGAGAAAACCGTGGTGCAGGTTGGTAACCGTGTGGTGACTGACGCTGTGACCACTCAGAAGAAAGCCAATGGCTATAGCTTTACGGGATAAGGAGGTAATGTGTAATGGCTTATCTGGCAATCAACGGTTATGCGTTACCTCCCTGCAAGAGAGGTGTCACCCCTACGGTGACCACTCTTGTAGATTCCGGGCGTAACGCAAACGGTACGGTGGTGGGTCAGCGTATCGGACGTGACCAGTACAAGATTGACAATCTGGAATGGTCATGGCTCACTGCCGAACAGTGGTCAAAGATACTGAGTATCCTTGATAACTTCTTTGTAAATGTAACTTTTATTGACCCTGTAAGCAATGCACCTAAGACCATCAAAATGTACTGTGGTAACCGAACGGCTGAACCCTACTGGGTAGATGAGGACGGTCACCCGACACACTACAGGAATTGCAAGGTGAATCTGATTGACGTAGGAGAGTGATTTTATGCAAAAGGTATCCAAAGAGTATAAGGCAAGCATGAAAGACTCCCTCCGTGAGAGAGCATACATAATGATTTCTTTCGGAGTTGTCAACCAGGAAGCGCAGGCGAAAGCCAAAGTTGACAGCGGGGAGTTTGCCTACTTCTCCAACCCGGACAACCTGTTCAATGAAGGAACTGACGATGTGGTGTACGCCACTTTGGAAGAGAACTTTACCAGGGTTGACGGTTCCATGTATTTTCTCCCACGGAACAAGCCGGGAGCAATGTTCTACAACACAGGGTTGGTAGGAAAGAATCTGGTATCAGACGGACTGTATGAAGTGACCATAAACCTTCATGCGGCTCCGACTGATTTCAGAGGTATCACGATTAACTTCGGTGAGAACTATCCTACTGATTTCGATTTTGTCACTAATACTGGGCAAAAGGTTGAGTTCCGGGATAATGACAAAGCTGTTTTTACTACAGAGGAAGTGCTTGAGAATGTAACCACACTGACTCTGGTGATTCATAAAATGAAGAACTTCCGAAGCAGGCTGCGTATTTACTCCTTCCGTTTTGGTTACGGACTGGTGTACTACAACGATTCTGTTATGAGTTCTTCACTTGAGAGTTATGTCAGTCCGATTGGTGCTGACATTCCTCAGATTGATTTCTCAGTAACGCTGAAAAACTATGACAAGTATTTCAACGTGGACAACCCGAAGTCGGCTATCAACTTCCTGGAAACGGGACAGGAGATGGACATTTACTACGGGTATCAGCTTCCGAACTCTGATGAAATCGAATGGGTTAGAGGAAATCACTTACTCTGTTCTGAGTGGGAGTCCGATGACTACACGGCAACAATCCGCTGCCAGGACGTGTTCCGTAACATGGACACTGAGTATTACAAAGGATTGTATGCTCCGAACGGCAAAAGCTATTATGACCTGGCGATTGAGGTTCTGAAAGCTGCCGGGGAGAAAGACTACTATGTTGACCCCAGACTCAAAAAGCTGTACACGAAGAATCCTATCCCCCGTGTTTCCTGTAAGGAAGCATTGCAGATTATAGCCAATGCCTGCCGCTGTGTTCTGTCACAGTCCAGAGTTGGTACGATTCAGATTAAATCCTCTTTCGTCCCGGAAGCTGCGGCAAGCAGCAATGGTGAAACCGATTACTCCCACGTTGCGAAGATTCTGACGGATGACACCAAAGATGAGTACGCAACATTGGCAAGTAACTACACCACGGCAGACGGGACAATGTTCTTCCTGCCACGGGCGGCAAGTAAGAGAACGTTGAACACAGGCTTTATTTCAGAACAGCAGTCTGACGCTGACGGTAAGTTCATCACAAACCCTATGGTGACAATCGTGCAGAAAGCTGCCTGTATGTACTACGGTGTGAAGTTCGTGTTCGGTAATGCCCTTCCTTCGGGAATGGTCATTCGCACCTACAACAATAACGAATTGGTTACTGAGTATGAGGTGGAGGAAGAGATTACAAAGACCCTGGTTATCCTTCGGGACTTTGACGATTTCGACACTATGAAGATTGAGTTCACGGGAACGGCAGAGCCGTACAACCGTATTGTGCTTAACAACTTCGCTTTCGGTGATGTGACTGACTTCACTATGGAGCGGCAGGACATGACTTCTTCCCCGAAAGCTATCAAGCAGGAGTTGGTCAAAGAGGTTATCGTTCCTTGCTACAGTTATCAGCCGGGTAATGCGGAAGAAAGTCTTGTCAGTGAGGATATTACCGTGAAGTCTGGTGATGTGGAAACATTCTATGTGGGTGAACCGTCCTACAACTTCCGGGCAACACTGGACGAAAGTTCCAGTGGTGTAAGTATCGCGGCATGGGGTAACTACTATGTGACAGTCAAGTTCTCTAAGACAGGAACCTTCCGTCTGGAAATTCTGGGCTATCGGTACAAAATCGTGGAGCGATATGCCACGAAGTCACTGAATAGCAGAGGTAAGTCTGTAAAATGGGCGAACCCGCTTATCAGTGATATGGCGATTGCTACGGAACTGGCTGGATGGATTGGTGATTATTATACCGCAGGTATTGAGTATGAGTACGATACCAGAGGTAACCCAGAGATTGACGCAAACGATATTGTGTACCAGGAGAATGAGTTCCATGACGGAATGAAGGTAAATATCTATCGGCACACAATCAACTTTGACCAGGCGTTCAGCGGCAAGGTAACCGCAAGACGTGTATCCAGTTAGGAGGTGACGGAAGATGGCATGGCAAACACCTAAAACCGATTGGCACGGAAGTACAAATTCAGAGGGTGTTTATACGGGTGACAGATTCAATGCTTCGGATTTCAACCGTATCAAGAACAATCTGACGTTCCTCCGGGATATGGCAATCAAGCTGTACAAGGAGTTCTCCCTTGTAAGCCTGGGTGATGACAGAGTACCAGGTGATTATTTCTACGCTGATGAAATCAATCAGCTTGAAGAAAATCTGGAAACCCTCAATACCAACACTCTCAGAATGTCTTATGGGTCTGCACCCGTTTATAACGATAACGGCACTACGATGGATTTCAATGAACTGAATCGTTTGGAGGGTGCAACCTTAGACCTGTATGACAGACTCACGAATGAGAGTGAAGGAAGGAGGATGTTTACATGGAATTTCGGAATGAAGGGAGGGGACTTGTAAATGGCATGGGAACTTTTACCTGTTGACTATACGGACGCTGTGTGGGCGGGCTTGAAGCGATACAACCAGATTAACAATGAGGATGGTTCGGTATCCTTCCAGGACATTACGTCTTATACCGGGAAAGAGAAATCTTTCTTCGGGGCAAAAGACGCTAACCGCATGAACGAAGCCCTCAACACCATTATGAGCATGGTGGAGAATGGAACAGACCTGTATACCGCTTTCCAGAATTATTTTGCAGAGCAGAAAACTTTGTTTGAGCAGGAAGCTGATTCTAAAGCAACGGAGTTTGACAACTATACGGATAATCTGGAACAGGAATACAAGGTAAGCATGGCGGCTTTTGAGAGTCAGCAGCAGCAAATTTACAACGCCTGGTTCCAGGCTATGAAAGACCAGTTGAGTAAGGACGCTGCGGGCAACCTGCAAAATCAGTGTACTGAACTGGATGAGCGTTTGACTCTGCTTGAGCAGATGACAATGCAGAATGACTTCTCTGCTCCGCTTGCTACAGATGATGAAGCAATCACGCTGATTGTAGATGACCTGGACTATGCGATTTTGGCAGATTGGAAATACAAGGAGGAATAAAAGATGGCAACTATTAGTGTTCAGACGAAAAAGTTTGCAGACCTGGAAGCGATTTTTTCCGTTACGGGTACTGAACAGATGTTGATTCACGATGGTAACGGCGTGAAGGTCATTACCGTGAAGAATCTTCATAAGGGTTTGCAGACTGACATTGATTCAGTCAGAAATGTACTGGCTGATGGTGCAGCGGCACATAACTGTATTTACCGAGGTAAGAACCTGGGTACTTCTGTTACAGCAGCGCAGTATGCCGCAATTTCAAGTGGTAAGTTCACAGACCTGTATATTGGTGACTACTGGGTTATCAAGGGTGTGACTTATCGTATTGCAGCATTTGATTACTACTATAACTGTAGTGACACTAACTTTACAAAGCACCATGTAGTCATTGTTCCCGATACGTCTCTTTATAAAGCACAGATGAATACCAGTAATGTCACCACTGGTGGTTACACTGGTTCTGCCATGTATAAGTCGAATCTGGCGCAGGCTAAGACTACTATCAAGGCAGCGTTTGGTTCCGCTCATGTTCTTACAAAGAGAGAACTTCTGACCAATGCTGTAAATGGAAACACCCCTTCGGGTTGGGCATGGTTCGACTCTGATGTTGAGTTAATGAACGAAGTGCAGGTTTATGGCTCTGTAGCGTGGGGCGCACATGATGGTAACGGTTACAACGTGGCTTCGGGTGACGGTCAGTTTCCGCTCTTCATGTTTGACCGTACTAAGCTGCATAATCGAGAGGACTATTGGCTGAGAGATGTATCTTCCGCTACTTACTTCTCCTTTGTCGGCAACTACGGTTATGCGAGCACCGGCAACGCTTCTGGCTCTATTGGCGTTCGCCCCGCTTTCTGTATCGGTTAATCTAAAATCTGCACCCCCTTGTGGGGTGCAGTAGAAAGGAACTAATGAAATGTCAGTATTGAAAAGCAAACGGAAACCCTCTCAGTTTGAGGTGTTTCACCATCTCAATAAAGTTAGGAAAGAGGTTACTGATTTGCTGCTCCGTGACTTTGGCTACAGCAAACGAAAGGCGGCACAACGTCTTGAAAAGAAATTTAGCGGGCGAAGCTACGAAGAACTTACTGACGTTGAGAAAGAGATTTATGACCATTTCCGCAAACAGCAGGAAGCCTTTGACACCTGGTTCATTGAGGATGAGCGGAAAGCTGTAGTCGATTGTCTGAGGTCTATCGGTGAACACGTCTACACTGCGAACAGCATTTATCCCACCTACTATGAAGAGTTGGTGGAGCGGCGTGTTCATCAAGACCTGGCAATCGGTCAATGTTACCGACTGGTGCAAGAACTACAGTATGCAATAGAAACTCTCCCAGTGGATGTTAATTCTTTCTTGAGGTTCGGTGAGGACATTCAAAGAGAGATAGACCTTATCAAAGGTTGGCGTAAATCGGATAACAAGTTCAAAGGGGCAATCTCTGCTTCCGCTACTAACTTCTCCAATGTCAACAACAACGGTAATGCGAACAACAACAACGCTTCTAACTCTAATGGCGTTCGCCCCGATTTCGATACTCCGATTAAATAGCCACTTGAGCGTTTCGGAGTAAGAGAAAGGAGAGATTGTCCTTCCTATGATGGTAAATACCAAACACGATACTACTTCTTACGAGAATTGTAGTTGTCAACGTGAAATATATGACGGCAATGCGTTGTATGACGCTTATCTTAGAGCAAAGAGTGGGAGTGATTGGAAACCGCAGGTTCAGCGGTATGAAATGGCATACCTTCTGGATTTGTCCAAAATGCAAAGAGAGTTGAAAGAACATACCTACGAATTTCAACCCTGTAGCAGTTTCCCTCTTAATGAACGGGGTAAGACCCGCTTTATTACGGGCGAACAGATACGGGACAGAATTGCCAAACATTCTTTATGTGATGAAGTCTTGACTCCCGCAATTAAAGACCACCTCATCTACGATAATGGCGCAAGCCAGAAAGGTAAAGGAATTGACTTTACCCGCCGCAGGTTAGAAGCGCACCTGCATAGGTTCTTCCGGGAGAATCAGAGTAACGATGGTTATATCTTGCTGATGGATTTCTCAAAATACTATGACAACATTCGACATGACAAACTCATGGAGTTGTTTGAAAAGTACGTTGATGACGATACAGCACTCTGGTTCCTGGAAAAGATTGTAGACAATGAGAAGGTGGATGTGTCCTACATGAGTGATGAAGAATATGAGTCCGCTATGGACGATGTATTCAACTCACTGGAACACGAAAAGGTTGATAAGAGCCTGCTGACCGGGAAGAAGTTCTTGCGAAAACACTTGAACATAGGTGACCAGGTAGCACAGGACGCAGGGATTGCTTATCCCATACCGATTGACAACTACATAAAGATTGTAAAAGGCGTGAAATTTTATGGCAGATACATGGATGACAGTTATGTGATTCACAAAGATAAGGAGTTTCTGAAAGGGCTGCTTATAGAGATTGTGGAAATCGCACATGACCTTGGTATTACCGTGAATCTTCGGAAAACCAGAATATGCAAACTGTCTGAAATGTGGAGGTTTCTACAGATTCAGTATTCGCTTACCGATACCGGGCGGGTGATTCACAAGATTCATCCGAAGCGGCTTACAGGTATGAGAAGAAAGGCTAAGAAACTGGCACTCATTCTCTCAGAGAAAGATTTCGATGACTGGTTTAGGTCATGGTTCAATGGTCACTGCCACTACATGAGCAAGCTACAGAGGTCAAATATGTTAGACCTTTGCAAGAAATTAAAGGAGGAACACTACTATGGTAAAACTGATTTTAGCTGACGGCACGGAACTCAAAGGTTTCAAGCAGAATGGTAACAACTATGTCAGTCAGACTGAGGTTGATGTGTCCGTATTTGAGGACAATCTGTCCACTCTTACGATTGTGGACGGTGACACTCAGATGGTCATGCGCAACGCTGAACTGATTCAGCAGGTTCAGTATACTGACGGTTGGTATCTCTGCTTCCGTGAAAAGACTGAGCAGGAAATGCGCTATGCCGAACTCATGGGCAAACTTGAGTACATGGCAATGATGACTGGCGTGGATATGGAGGTGTAAATCATGGCACATAGCAAGAATTATGAGAAGGTAAAGAAGTTCTACAAGATGGGCATTTGGTCTGAAAAGATGGCGTGGAACGCAGTAGGAAAGTGGATTACCCCGGATGAGTACAAGGAAATCACCGGGAAGGATTACAGCAAGGAGGGCTAAGATTATGAAAGAATGGATTTGTACTGCAATCGGAGTAGTGGGTAGCTTCATTGCTTCTCTGTTTGGCGGTTGGGACGCTGCTCTGGCAACCCTGGTTATCTTCATGGCGATTGACTATGTTACAGGTCTGATTGTCGCAGGCGTGTTCCATAACAGCGGCAAGACTGAGAATGGTGCGCTTGAGAGCCGTGCAGGTTGGAAGGGGCTGTGCCGTAAGGGTGTTTCCCTTCTGGTGGTTCTGGTTGCCTGCCGCCTGGATTTAATTACTGGCACTAATTTTATTCGTGACGCTGTGGTTATTGCATTCGTGGCAAACGAAACTATCTCCATTGTGGAGAACGCAGGACTCATGGGTATCAATATTCCCCCGGCTATTACTGCCGCAATCGAAGTACTCAAGAAGAAGTCCGATACTGACAGCGGCGCAAATTAAGGCGGGAGAGAGGGTTCGCCCTCTCTCCTATAAAGGAGTGATGACCTATGACTACCCAGGAGTTTATTGACAATATTGCCGGGTACATTAAGGAATATGCTGCCGCTTACAATGTATGCGTGTTCAGTCCGATTATTGCCCAGGCAATTCTTGAGAGTAACAAAGGTACGTCTGAACTGGCAGTCAATGCTCATAACTACTTTGGCTTGAAGTATCGAAAAGGACGCTGCAAGACCTGCGTGGGTGTTTACCACAAAGTAGGCAGTGAGCAGAACCCAGACGGAACCTACACCAGTTCCGCTATGGAATGGTGCAAGTTTGGAAACATGGAAGAAGGTGTCATCGGGTATTTCGATTTCACCAACATTTCTGCCTATTCCAATTTGAAGGGTGTGACTGACCCCAGACAGTACCTTGAGAATATCAAAGCTGACGGGTATGCAACCTCTCTGAAATATGTGGACAACCTTATGGCTGTCATTGAGAGGTATGACCTTACCCGATATGACAAGGAGGAAATGAAAATGAGTAACAGTTCTCTGGTGTCCTACACCAAAATCTCACCTAACAAAAACAGTCCCCGCAATCATGCGATTGACCGTATTACCCCGCACTGTGTAGTTGGTCAGCTTTCTGCGGAGAGTATCTGCGGTTGTTTCACCAGTCCTTCCCGACAGGCAAGCTGCAACTACGGTATCGGTTATGACGGCAGAATCTCTCTCTGCGTAGAAGAGAAAGACCGCTCCTGGTGTTCTTCCAGTCCTGCGAATGACCATCGTGCCGTGACCATTGAATGTGCGTCTGACAAGACTCACCCTTACGCTATGACGAACGCTGTATATGCTTCCCTCATCAACCTCTGCGTGGACATTTGCAAGCGCAACGGCAAAAAGAAGCTGCTCTGGTTTGGTGACAAGAACAAGACTCTGGCGTACAGTCCGAAGTCTGATGAAATGATTCTGACGGTACATAGATGGTTTGCAAATAAGTCTTGCCCTGGTGATTGGCTCTATTCCCGTATGGGTGACCTGGCGGCAAAGGTTACTGCCCGTCTGGGCGGCAACACTGCCGAAGAGAAGCCTGCAAGCACCACTACACTGTACCGTGTCCGTAAGACCTGGGCTGATAGTGCTTCTCAGAAGGGTGCATTCGCTTCCCTGGCGAATGCAAAAGCCTGTGCAGACAAGAACCCCGGCTACAAGGTGTTTGACGGTTCGGGTGATGTTGTGTACCCTGCGGAGAGCAAGCCTACGTTCTCTCCATATAGAGTGAAGGTTACAGCTTCGGTTCTGAATATCCGTAAGGGTGCAGGTACGAACTACGCTCTGGCAGGCACTATCCGTAACGGTGGAGTTTATACCATCGTGCAGGAAAGCACTGGGCAGGGCGCAACAAAGTGGGGCAAACTGAAATCTGGCGCAGGGTGGATTTCCCTGGACTACACCACGAAGGTGTCATAATCCCAGAATCGCTTCTGGGAATGGGACTTCAATCTACAGTGGAACGTGTGAATTAGCAGGTTTCCTGTGATTGTTGGATTTGCACTCATACCTGGAGCGACAACAAGGAAGAGGAGCATATTGTTTATAAAGTGATTCCAACCGCCGTGGCCAAGGACATGACCGAACAACCGGACATAGAATAGCGGATCCGTCATCGACGAGCGATACACACTAAACAGGTGCGAGGTTGTCCAGTTGTTTGTTAAGTAGTCCAATACCAGAGAGGCGAGGGACAAAAAGAAAAAGGTCAGTGTGACGGGGGCATTGTATTGGAGTCGGATGCTGCTGCGTTTCATAGAAGTTCCTCCATCATTATTGGATATTATTAGTATAGCACATTAGAGCGAAATATGTTGCAGAATAGAAAATAATCTGGAAGAGTAAAAGAGAAAGTAAATAAAAACCATTTAAAGATGATTGGATATTTCACAGGGAAGATACGCAGCAGTGGTCAAATAGTAGTCAGCAAGGGCTGCCCCTGCAGCGGGATAATTTGTGTACTATCCTTTTATAATACCGGAAGATGAGCACAATGACGCGTCAATTAGATAAATATTTTTATCTAATAATATTGACATTCGAAGCAAATGTGCTATAATGACCTCATTGACAATTACGTCAATTTATTTAGTTAAATTATGTGAGGTACGTAGTATGAACTTTGAAGAATTGAAAGAAGTATTTGTTGACACCCTGAGCTGCGATGCTGACAAGGTCACAATGGATGCCAGCCTGACCGAGGACTTGCAGGCGGACAGCTTGGATGCTGTAGAGCTGAACATGGCGTTTGAGGACAAGTTCGGCGTTACGATCGCCGACGAGGATCTGGGGACACTTAAAACCGTGGGCGATATCTTCAACTATCTGGCTGCACGGGCAGCCTAAAGGGTATTGCGGAATGAGTGCCATTGAAAAGCTGTTCCCGACCAGCCCGCAGGAGCGCAGCTTTCAGATGAAAGCCCGCCGCGATGCCGGTACGGCTGCGCCCAACTGGGTGCCGCCGCAATTTGTCGCCTGCAAAAAATGCGGCCGCCGCGCCACCCGTCAGGTTTGGACCAAAAGCCTGTATGTTTGCCCCAACTGCGGGGTGCATCTGCCCATCGGGGCCTATTATCGGTTTAGTACGATTTTGGATCACGGAACCTTTAAAGAACTGAACCCGGACATTGCGCCCAACGATGTGCTGCATTTTCCCGATTATCAGGAAAAGCTGGCCGCTGCTTCGGTCAAGACCGGCCTGAAAGAAGCCGCCGTTACAGCAACCGGCAAGATCGGCGGCGTGCAGGCGGTGGTCGCTGTGCTGGACAGCCGTTTTTTTATGGGCAGCATGAGCACCGCTGTTGGTGAGAAAATCACACGTGCGATCGAGTACGCTGCCGACAAGCACCTGCCGCTCATCATTTTTTCTGCCAGTGGCGGCGCACGGATGCAGGAGGGCATTTTCAGCCTGATGCAGATGGCCAAAACCAGCGCTGCGCTGGAACGGTTCAACCGCAGCGGCGGGCTGTACATCAGCGTGCTGACCCACCCCACCACAGGCGGGGTCACGGCCAGCTTTGCCAGTTTGGGTGATATTACGCTCGCCGAACCGGGGGCACTCATCGGCTTTGCCGGGCCGCGTGTCATTGAACAGACCATCGGTGAAAAACTGCCCGACGGGTTTCAGCGCAGCGAGTTCCAGCTGGAACACGGCTTTGTGGATCAGGTCGTGCCGCGCACCGAGTTAAAAGAGGTCTTAACACGGCTCTTGCAGCTCCACACACAGGGGAGGAAGCGCAGATGATCAAGGAAGTTTTGCAGCAATTGGAACCGCTGGACGCGCAGATCGACGCGCTGTGCAGTCGTGCCGATGACGCCGAAATGGCGAACACGACCGCCCATGCGGCCGAACTGGCCGAGCTTTCCGCAGAGGAAAATGCGCTTTTACAGCGCTGCACCTCGCTGACAGCGGAGGACCGTGTTTTTCTGGCCCGCCGCCCTGACCGCCCGCACATTACCGAAATAATCGATAACTTGTTTACTGACTTTTTTGAGCAGTGCGGCGACCGACAATGCAAAGAGGATGCGGCTATTTTATGCGGAATCGCACGGTTCCACGGGATGCCCGTTACCGTTTTGGGGCACCGCAAAGGGACCACGCTGGAAGAAAACCTGCGCTGCAACTTTGGCATGCCGGGACCGGAGGGCTACCGCAAGGCCCTGCGCGTGATGAAACAGGCAGAAAAATTTCACCGTCCCATCATCACTTTTATTGACACTCCCGGTGCTTACCCCGGCAAGGATGCTGAAGAACGCGGTCAGGGGGAAGCCATTGCCCGCAACTTGATGGAGATGAGCGGCCTGACCGTCCCGGTGTTGGCCATTGTCACAGGCGAGGGATCCAGCGGCGGCGCACTGGGGCTGGGCGTTGCCAACCACATTCTGATGCTGGAAAATGCCGTGTACTCAGTGCTCAGCCCCGAGGGGTTTGCCAGCATTTTGTGGAAAGATGCTTCCCGCAGCGGTGAGGCCTGCACCATGATGAAACTGACGGCACAGGACCTGTACGCAGATGGCATCGTGGAAGAGATCATCCCCGAACCGCTGGGCGGCGCACAGCGTGGGCGGCAGCTGCTTTTCAGCCGGTTGGACACCGCCATTGCGGTACACCTTGCTGCCTTATGCAAGATGAGCGGTAAGGCCTTGGCCGACCAGCGATACAAAAAATACCGCCGCATCGGAGAAATGAGGGGCGCATGAAAGGTTTACAGCTGCTGGCTACCGGTGGGGCATTGCCCAACCGTGTGGTGACGAACGAGGATCTGCGCCGGCAAGTGGACACCAGCGATGAATGGATCACGACCCGCACCGGCATCTGCCAGCGCTATTACTGCACCGAAAACGAGGATGCCGCCACGCTGGCCATCACCGCCGCCCGTCAGGCCCTGACCCGCAGCGGTCTGGCGCGCATCCGCGGCAATATCAAAACAGAATAAGCGCTTTCGCCCCGACCGCATAAGAGCCCTCCGGCGGTGCAAGAATTTACTCCGCCAGCGCGATGATTCGCCCCGGCAATCCGCCCCCTCCCCCGACTGCGCAAGAAGCTCCCGGCAGTCCGAGAAATCGCCCTGACTG
>ENA-OOWN01001611-OOWN01001611.1-human-gut-metagenome-genome-assembly--contig:-NODE-1611-length-15932-cov-2.562197_pt1 | contig 15932 bp, 10 predicted proteins | sample MGYA00241406_ERZ501319 | MGnify/ENA primary metagenome ERZ501319 (study PRJEB25962, sample SAMEA2042734) | human gut metagenome | biome: human gut; feature: human-associated habitat; material: faeces... | reverse complement strand
GCGGTGACGATCAGTGCAGTGACGGCCAGCACGGCCACGAGGGCAAGGGCGAAGACCCAGGGGGTGATGTGGACGCGGTCGACGAAGTTCTGCAGCCAGCGCGAGGTGATGACGGCCGCTATGGGGCAGGAAAGCGCGAAGCAGATGAGGACAATGGTACCGTAACCGATATTGGCCCGCTCGAGAATGGAGGCGACGCTGGCTCCGAAAATCTTGCGGACGGCTGTCTCTTTCCTGCGGTACTCGGTGTCGAAGAGCACCAGGCCGATGACTCCGCATAGGGCCAGGATGGCGGCGATGACGCTGAACGCCACCACGAGGCGGGATGTGCGGATCTCATTTTGGTACAGATTGTTCTGTATGGTGTCGTAGAACTCTACCTGTGATGGCCAGTAGGGGTCGGCCTCGCGTATGAGGGACTCTATATCGGACGCTGCCTGGAACGCATTGCTGCCGGCAGTGATGCGGAAGTAAAGCACTCCGTTGACTCCGCTATATATACCGGAAGGTATGAATGCAATGGGGGTATTGGGCTCGCGTACCGAGTTGAAGCGGACATTTTCGCATATGCCTATTACCTCACCGGCCTCCGGAAGGATGTCGCCGGGCATGATTCCGAACTGGTCCATCATGTACCGGGTCACTACCGTGACTCCGGCTGAGTCATACTGGTTGAAGTTGCGCCCTTCCACCATTTCTATGCCCATGACATCCATGAACTGCGGGTCCACTCCGATAAAGAACATCTGGATGTTCTCCCCGTTGTAATCGATGCCTTGTGTGCTGTAGGAGTCCGAGGCGCCGACTTTCTCTGAGGAATAGGCTATGCCGGCTATCGAGGGGTATTTCTGTGCGGAGCTGCGGAGCATATCCATTTTTGCGGTGATGGTGGCACTGGCGTTGGCGACAGCTATCTCGTCCTTGTCGAATCCCAATATGGTGTTGCGCATCAGCCGGTTCTGCAGCAGCACGAAGGTCATGAACACCAGTGTTACGAAGGCTACTGTGTACTGGATGCCGCTCATCACGTTGCGGAACGTGCGTCCGCCCTTAGAGAGGCCGAAGTCTCCCTTGAGCACCAGTGCAGGAGCGAACGAGGTGGCGTACCAGCTCGGATACAGTCCGGCAAGGATTCCGGCCGCAATGGTGATGACACTGACCGTGACGATGATACCGATGCTGTGAGCCGTGAACAGCCCTTTCAGGATGTTGGCGCTGACCAGCATCGGGGATATCCAGCCGGCCAGCAGGAAGGAGATGATCAGGGCGATGAGCGCAATGACGACTGTCTCCATGGTCAGCATCCAGCGCAGCCTGGAGGTGGATGCGCCCACTACTTTCTGGGTGTTGATGCTCCGGATGCGCACCGGGGCGAGGGAGGTGAAGAAGTTGGCGAAATTGATCACTCCCGAGAGGAGCACCAGTATGCCGATGGCCGTCAGCAGGATGGTCGTGCTGCGGCTGCCGCTGTAGAACACCCTGCCGTCTCCGCCCTGCTCCATGAAGTATATGTCCTCCATCGGCACGAGCTCTATGGGGCTCATCCAGCTCAGTGAGAAGTCGAAGTTGGAGTTGAACTCGTTCTCTACCAGCGACGCGGATTCCCGGGAATCCAGCAGCAGGTAGCAGATGAAGTTCGCCGCTCCGTAGGTGTAGGGCGTCACTCTTTCATCCACTGCGAAATAGATGCTGTTCTGCAGGTTGCTGTTGGAGGGAAAGTCCTCGTAGACGGCTCCCACAGTCAGCTCCCCACCCGGAAAGAACCAGTTGCCGTCGGTACGCATGGTCTTGCCGACAGCATCCCCTTCGAAGAGATTCTCGGCCATGCTCTGGGGAATGATGGCGGTCTGGGGGCGGGTCAGGGCCTCAGGATCTCCGCTTGTCAGGCGGACTCCGAATACTTTCATGAAGTCCGGCTGCACCATGTCGCATCTCAGTTCGTATCCGTGCGGTTCACCGGCAGCATCGTCGATGTAGAACGGCAGCTTGCCCAAGTAGGGCATGAGCATCGTTCCGGCCTCGATGTGGGCCGAGGAGTTGATGACGTCCCGGGCGAAAGCGTTGGGCAGGATACTTCGGAAAATCTCGTCGTTCCCGGGGCAGTCCACCCTGAAAATCCTCCCGGAGGTAGGGTAGGAACGGTCGAAGGTGGTCTCGTACTCCACATGGGACATGATGATGATGAATGCGGTGAGGGCCACGACCAGACCGGCGAGATTGATGGCCGCCGGGAGAGGGTATCTTCTGAGGGTATGGCCCAGATTTCTGAGAATAAGTCTTAGCATAGTAGTGTGTTTGCCATACCGTTAATCAATAATCGTGCCTGTGAGATTATCTGAATGGTTATTAATAACTTATATTGTTGAGCGAGATTCGGTTCTGTGTGATTTTCATACAATGGCTGTATGAAAAATGGGCATTGGCTTGAAGCATGTAAAAAGGGGCTGTGTCAAAATGAAAGTTTTGAAACAACCCCTTTAGGATGTGAATTTTGACTTCGCCCTCTATGGGCGCGGTTGTGTGTTAGTAGCCGAACATGTCCTCAGAGGATACGTACTCTACATCGCCTAAGGTCTTCAGGTACTTGATGTCCAGATCCTTGGTCCTGCCCAGGATGGCAAAGTCATAGGTGCGGTCCTTGACCCACTGCTGCTGGGTGGCGGCAACATCGTCCAGAGTAAGGTTCTGTATTACCTCGAATATCTGTTTGTCACGCGGTTCGTTCAGTCCGAGCTCACGTGCGCTGCGGTAACTCCAGAGGACGCCGTCACCGGTTACTCTGTATGTCCTGATTCTGGATATAATGGCCTTTTTGGCGATGTCGAATGCCGGCTGGGATACGGGCATGTTGTTGATAATGTCCTCGAAAGCCTCTATGGCCTGCTGCATCTTGTCGTTCTGGGTGGCGATAAATGCGATGTACATGTAGGGCATGTCGAGATCATAAGGGGTGGACAGGTATGCCTGGGCGGTGTAGGCCAGGCCTCTTGCCTCGCGCATCTCCTGGAATACTATGGAGTTCATACCTCCTCCGAAGTATTCGTTGTACAGAGACACATAGGGGTCAGCGGCATAGTCGAATTTCTCCCCTCTGTTGGAATACTGCAGATAATACAGCTGATTGGCATCGTATTCGGCCAGGTATACCTTGCTGGTCTTTCCGGGTCTGCGATACTGCAGCGGCTCTTTCTTCAACGGCTCCGGATTATCGGCTATACGGTGATTTTCGGCTAAGTCCGCCAATACTTCGGAAGTGTTTTCGGGACCATAGTACAGTATCTCATGCTGTTTGTCCATAAGGTCGCGTATCTTGCCGAGAAGGTCCTCGGAGGTGAGGGCGTCAAGTTCCTGGTTGCTGAGTGTTATCCGGTCTATGGCCTCTTTGCCGATCATCATGTATGTCTGGAGGGCTCCGAAGCAGCCGCCCTGACTGAGCTTGCTGTTCCGGCGTCTCTGCAGCAGGTCGTTCTTGACGTTGGCAAGTACAGCCTCGTCAGGAACTGCATTGTAGATAAGGTCTTCCATGACGCTCATGGCCTCGGGGATGTTCTCGCTCAATCCGGATACCTGGATTACAGTCTGGTCGGTGGATGCGGAGAAGTAGAAGTTGCATGCAAGCTTGTACATCTCCATGGCGATGTCAGCCGCGCTCTTGTCAGCGGTTCCGAGATAATTGAGGTAGTTGAAAGCCAGTGACAGGGCAGGGTCGTTGTTCACTCCCTTGTCGAATACATAGATGACGTATGCCAGATCGTTGATGTCGTTCTGCTTGTAGAGTACATCGATGCCGGAGCCTGCATCCAGTACGGACATCTCTTTCTCATAGTCTACGAAGACGGGCTCGATCTCCTTTACCGGGGTGTTCTGTATTCTGGTAAGGAATTCGCTCTGCTTGTCCCTGTTGGTGACTATAGGTGTGATTTCGGGAGCGGAGATCTTCTGGATGTTCTTGTCCTCTCCGGTCCTTTTGTAGATGGCTACGTAGCCTTCGGGTGTAAGATATTCGTTCGCCCAGTCCATGATGTCCTGCTTGGTGACTTTGGCCATGCGGTCAATCAAGGTGACGACATCGCCCCAGTCCTCGCCCTCGATGAACGCGTTGACCTGGTTCATGGCCCTGGAGTAATTGCTGGTCAGGGAGTTCATCATGGACAGTTTGAGGTTGTTCACTGTGGCTTCGATGAGGTCGTCGTCGAACTCGCCGTTGCGCAGCTTGTCCACTTCGGCCATCAGCAGGTCCTTGACCTCATCCAGTGTCTGTCCCTCTTTTGGCTTGCCGTACAGCTCAAAGCTGCCGTAGTCAGGCAGAAGGCTGGCATATCCGTATCCTGAGAGAATTTTCTGGTTCTGCAGGAGATCCAGGTCGATGAGTCCGGCCGTTCCGTTGCTCAGGATAAATCCGGCCATCTGGGCTATGTCGTTGGAACGGTCCTTTGAGGCCGGCAGCCTCCAGCCGATGGATATGCTTTCCGATTCCAGACCGTAGATATCCTTGACGATTGGCTCGGTGATTGGCTTTTCGGGAGTGAATTCCAACTCAGGCAGGTCGGGGTTGGGCTGCATGTCTCCGAAATACTTGTCGATGATCCGTATCACCTCGTCCGGGTTAAAGTCTCCGGACATGCAGATTGCCATGTTGTTGGGCACGTAGTAGGTCTTGTGGTAGTTCTTCACGTTGGTGATGGACGGATTCTTCAGGTGCTCCTGAGTGCCGAGAACGGTCTGGGTACCGTAAGGGTGATTGGGGTAGAGGGCGGCGTTCATGGCTTCGTATACTTTCCTGGCATCCTGGGTGAGGGACATGTTCTTTTCCTCGTAGATAGTCTCCAGTTCGGTATGGAAAAGCCTGATGACGGGATTCTTGAACCTGTCGGCCTCTATCATTGCCCAGTTCTCTATCTGGTTGGAGGGGATGTCCTCGGTATAGACTGTCATGTCCGTGGAGGTGAAGGCGTTGGTACCTGAAGCTCCGATGATGGACATCAGCTTGTCGTACTCGTTGGGAATGGCCAGCTTGGACGCCTCGTAGCTGATGGAGTCTATGGTGTGGTAGATGGCTGCGCGCTCAGCCTCGTCCGTAGTGACTCTATAAGTTTCAAACAGACGCTCGATTTCGTCCAGCATAGGTTTCTCGGCCTCGTAGTCGGATGTGCCGAACTGCTGCGTGCCCTTGAACATCAAGTGCTCGAAGTAGTGGGCGAGACCCGTGGTCTGGGCCGGGTCGTTCTTGCCGCCTACCTTCACGGCGATGAATGTCTGGATTCGGGGTTCCTCGTCATTGACGCTCAGGTACACCTTCAGGCCGTTGTCAAGTGTGTAGATTCTTGTCTTGGTCGGGTCTCCGTCCACCTGCTCGTACTTGTATTTAGAGCAGGATGAGAAGGACAGCAATGCGATAATGATCGCAAAAATACAGGTTTTTCTCATGTCAGTATAAGTGTTTTGTGGTAATAAAATATCTATGACCAAAGTTAGCATAAATATCCGAAGGATGCTCACATGTGCCGGAAATTATACGTGTTTTTTGTGTTGTTGAGACGAACTACGCGGATTCCGCCCTTTTTCACGTATTCCACGAGGGTGCGGGTCTCCAGAACCACTTTCCCCTCCCGCATGGAGGCGTGGATGAAGTGCAGCTTGCCGTCCGGGGTGCGGCAGGCGATGCCCGTATGGGTGATGTCCAGGCCGGGAATAGTACTTACGATGCAGATGATGTCTCCGTCCAGGATTCCGTCTTCCGCCTCTCCGATTTTTCCGGCGGGAATAAAGCAGTAAGAGGCAGTCGTGTCCAGTCTCCGCTCGACTTTACGGATTAGCTCAGTTGCCTCAGGATCATCGCGCAGCTGTGGATAATTGTCCCTGTGGGAGGACATGAAGGAGAATTCCTGCTCCAGCGGGATGCCGCCGAGCGCCTGAGTCACTTCGCGGAGAAATCCGTTGGAGCTGGCCTGCAACAGCCATTCCGAAGTGTAGTGCAGCCTGGACGGGTAGCCGTTGATGATGCCGTCCCGGTAGCGCAGACTGCGCAGCATGGCGCAGAAGTCCCTGAAAGGTGGAATGCCGTCTCCGGCATTGTCCTTCAGCAGAAGAGTCATCGCGGTGCAGGCTTCCACCAGAAGAATGCAGTCGGTCTCGTGCAGGTTCACGGTCAGTTCCTCCGGGACGCTTTCCAGAGTACCGCTCTTGTAAGGCGTGCCGTAGAACAGCTCTGCTGTCCTGACCATCAGTTCTCCTGCAGGCAGTCCCGCATACGGCATCAGCTTCTGCATGGTCCGGGCATAGATGAGAGAGTCCGCCGGGGTGGATCGGATGGCTGCAGTGGCGTTTACTTGACTTGCAGATAAGACCGCAGCCGTCATCATGGTAAGAATCAGATTCCGTTTTCTCATATACATAAGCATTTCGGAGGCAACCGTTTTGTCTCCAAAATGCAAAAATACGCTTTTCTTCTTTTTATTTCCGCACAGGTGAACCCGAATCCTGTATTTTCGCAGCGCCTGTGCAGTGGCTGGCATGACCTGCTAATCCCACCCGAAGTTGAATGACAGGCCTAGGACATGGACGTACTGCTGTTCCTTGTTGAGGTAGATGTGGTATAAGTCCCCGATGTCATTGTGGGTATAGCTTACATCGCGGGAGTTCTTGATGTCGAAATAGTAGTAGAGTTCCATGTTGCAGAAGTCGGAGAAATCCCATTTCATGCCTATGCAGAAGCGCAGGCGGTCCACGAAGGGGCCTCCGCCGTAGTCCACGGTATTGAGGGTGTTGGACAACTCGAAGAAGGCATAGGGGGTAAGCTCGGTCTTGGGAATATCGTAGTCAACCTTGAGTTTGGAGCGGATAAGCCATTCGTCCAGAGGGTCGTGTATGCCGTCGGCCCATGGACGGAGGTTGACCAGGGGACGCTCGGTCAGCGAGATCTTCCAGTCATCCAGTTCTATCTGAGCCTTCAGGTCCAGGAACACCCTGTGACGGTACTGCCATTCCCTTTCATACTCAACGTCTCCTATGTTCAGTATTGACTGGAAGATATACCCGGCGTCCAGTGAGAAGTAGTCGCAGGTCTCCCACGAGAAAGAGCCCTGTAGGTAGTTTCGGTCTATCCGCGTGCAGTTGTCGCGGAAACGCAGCTCGTTGTTGATAGTGAACGAGAAGTCATCCGCCAGCGGAATCTCGAATCCTACGTCCACTCTTGGCTGGAAATCGGACTCCTTCATTTCCTCCGATACTTCGTAAATGTTGTCCTGGGCCGCTGCGCAGAAAACCGGAAGCAGGATGGCGCAGGCCGTCAGTGCATGTCTGAATAGTCTCATTATGTGCTGTGTTCCGCTATGTTTCATGGCTAAATCTGTCGGGATGCAAAGATGAGTAATAAATCGCCCTGCCCCTTGACAGATGCGTTACAATGATGTTACAAAAATATTAAAAATAAAAGGCGGGACTGTAAGCCGGGTTCTGTACCGTCGGGACGCACCCTGACGGCCTCTATCATTTATCTGAGCAGCCTACCCCCCGGCAAAGGACGAGCAGCCCTTGACTGCCGGTATATTTGGCCTTGCAGGCCGCAGGCGGATACTCCGATGATGTCACCATCGAACGGACGCAGGCTCTTACCCTGCATTTTCACCCTTACCTCTCCCGAGGGAGGGGCGGTTGTTTTCTGTTACCCGTGACGTAAGCTTTCGCCTACCTGTGCTTTCCACAGTGCGGTGCTCTGTCCTGCCCGGACTTTCCTCCCCTGTCTAAGACAGCAGCGATAGAGCGTCCCGCCTAAGTCTCATTGTATTGGACTATTGTTTTTTGTCGTAATACTTTCTTATGTTGCGCTCTACCTCGCGTTTCATGCGGGGCGGGAGGGTGCAGTTCTCGTGGCACTGCATGTCGTAGTTCCAGATGCGGGCCACGCAGTAGTTGGCGTGACGGCAGCCTGACCGTACAGGTGCCGTCTTTCAGCTTGTTTACAAAATCGGTGTCGTATACCAGAGGACGGGCCATCTCCACGAACTCGAAACCGGCGTTCAGGACCTTGTTGATACTGTCAAGGGAGTTGAGTCCGCCGACGAAGGCAAGCGGCATCTTGAGTTCCTTGCGGAACTCTATTGAGTCATCGAAGAAAAAGGCCTCCTTGAACGGTTCGTCCTTAATCATCATCTTGCCGAAGAGATTGACCCCCAGCTTTAGCCACCATAGTCTCCAGGGCATGTATCCCGTAAGCACACTGACGGGCATGGCCCCTCGCATCACGTACATCGGTGCCTTGCTGACGAATCCTCCGCTTAGTACAAGGCACTGTGCTCCGTCCTGTTCCAGACGCTTGCCCACCTTTATGCAGTCCTCCAGTTCCAGACCGCCTTTGAATCCGTCGCGGGTATTGGTCTTGACCAGTACGGCGATGTCGTCTCCGGCAGCCTTCATCACTTCCTCCATGACCATATCCATGAATATCATGCGGTTCTCCAGCGGACCTCCGTACTTGTCCTTGCGGTGATTGGTGTACGGGGACAGGAACTGCGAGATAAGGTAGCCGTGTCCGGCGTGTATCTCTACGGCGTCGAATCCTCCGTCACGGGCGATGCGTACTGCATTGCCGAAATCCTTGACAATCTGATGTATCTCATCCTCGCGCAGACCATGTACGAAAGTAGGCGAGTAGAGATTGAATCCGCTGGACGCTCCCACGGGTCTCTGACCGCAGTACATCCTGTGTGACATGTTGCCGCAGTGTCCGAGCTGGATGCAGGCCTTGGCTCCTGCCGAGTGTATCGAGTCTGTCAGGTCTCTCAGGCCAGGGATGATCTCAGGACGCATCCACAACTGACGGTGAAAGGACAGTCCGCTTTTGTCAATCGAGGCGTATGCCACGCCTGTCATGCCTACGCCTCCGCGGGCCAGGGCTGTATGGTAATCCTTCAGCTGCTGCGTAGGGACATGTCCATCGCACATGCCCTCGTAGGCAGAAGCGCGTATGACGCGGTTCTTGAGTTCTAACGGGCCTATCTTGGCCGGAGTGAAGAGCAGTGATTCCATGACTAATATATAAAAGGTATGAGTCGTTTGCGTTTGAGACTGGTGAACTCCTCACCGAATTCCTTGGTGTACTTCTCATACAGGGAGTTGGCTCTTGGTGCGAGGTTGGCGAATGTCCACATGCAGAAGATGATGCCTGGAAGTGACCATGTCAGGATCGCGAAACCGAACCATTCGGTAATCTCGCCGTAGTAGTTCGCGGAGGAGACGTAACGGAACATGCCGCCGCGTGGTATGTAGTGCCTGGTGTCACCGGGCTTGCGCAGGTGACGTATGATGTAGTCCGAGTGCAGGTTTACAATCATGCCGAAGATGAAGATGAGCGCTCCTATGATGAACTGTGGAGAGTAGAGCCAGCTCGGGGTATATCTTTCCTCGGGGGCAAGTATGAAGAGCCAGCCGCTGATGAGGTAGGCGTTGATGACGTTGAATACCGCGCCCATGAGCACTACCGTTATAGGTATCTTGCTTTTGCCCCTCATAAGGAAAGGGTAGACGAGTGAGCGCTGGATGTAGTGGACAACGAGGAACGATACCAGTACGGTGGCGGTCGGACGCTGCCAGCCCTGTGCGTAGATATAGATGAGCGCGGTGACTATCAGCACCGGTATCTCCATGAGCACCCAGCCCAGTTTGTTGTCTATCATGGGGCCCCAGCCTTTGGAGCGCAGGTATCCGTAGCCGGCTTTGAAGTACTGCAGGGCTGCGAAGACCACTACGGCCAGCACCACCATTATTTTCTCTACTGTAAGAAAGAAACTTTCGTTGAATATTGTCAGATCCACGGTTGTAGGTTTTAATAAGGAAAATATCAGGATTTGAGCCTTATGTGGCACTGGAAGACCGTCTTGTCGAAGCATCGGCCTTCTACAAAGAACGTATCCGGGCCGGTCATGCCGCGCAGCAGCTCTACTGTCTCGCCCGGACGGGTCTCGTGGTTGAAATTGATCTGGAACTCGTCGATGTCCTTGCCCGAGACAATGTCCAGAGGCAGGGTGTCGAAAGCCCATTCAACGTACTTGGCATTGTTTGTATGCCCGTTGAAGTCCGCGTCTGAGTAAAGGACATCATGTGTACGCACCGGCTTCATGCCGTCCTTTGGCGTGACCAGTTTCCCGCAATGCTCTGTGATGGCATCACGGTCGAGCGCGGTAGCGGGACTTTTCTCGCCGAGAACGTGGTCAGGGCGCAGCATCCTGCGGGACAGCGTGTCTATGAGCAGCCATGAGCTGGTGGCCTGAATCAGGGTCTTCTTCCCATCCGTGTCCGAGACTTCAAAGTCTCTGAGGGAGAATACTCCGTCCGGACCTTTGTGCCATGTGGAGAACTGTATCTCGTCCTCCCACTTGGGGGCTTCGAGGTATTTTACCCTCATCCTCGATACGACCCATGAGATATTGTCCCTGATGAGATCATCGTAGCCGAACCCTATCCTGGACGCATGCCAGTTGGCCATCTCCTGTGCCATGGACATGAAGGCGAAAGCCTTGTAGTTCTTCCTGATGTCCACGTCAGAAGTGCGTAGAGTGTATCTTGTTGTAAGACTTTTCATTTACGGATAAGGTTGAAAAATATCTTGCAAAGATAGTTTTTTTGCACTAACTTTGTTCCCCCGTAAGTAAATAATATAGTATGTCTGCAAAATATGTATTCGTTACGGGAGGTGTCGTGTCCTCATTGGGCAAAGGCATCATATCCTCTTCACTGGCCAAGTTGCTTCAGTCCAGGAACCTTCGGGTCACCATTCAGAAATTCGATCCCTATCTCAACGTGGATCCGGGCACACTCAACCCCTATGAGCACGGAGAGTGCTTCGTGACCGAGGACGGGGCAGAGACTGACCTGGACCTTGGTCACTATGAGAGATTTCTCAATATCTACACATCCCGTGCGAACAATGTCACTACAGGCAAGATCTACCGCACTGTCATAGACAAGGAGAGGCAGGGAGCCTATCTGGGCAAGACAGTCCAGATCATCCCTCATATCACCGACGAGATCAAGCGCAGGATGCTTCTCCTCGGCAAGAGCGGACAGTATGACGTGATCATCACCGAGATCGGCGGAACTGTCGGAGACATCGAGTCCCTGCCGTTCATAGAGGCCATGCGTCAGCTTCAGTGGGAACTGCCGGACGAGGACTGTCTGGTGATTCACCTGACTCTGGTGCCTTACCTGAGCGCGGCCAAGGAGCTCAAGTCCAAGCCGACTCAGCATTCGGTCAAGCTGCTGCAGCAGGACGGAGTGCAGCCGGACATACTTATCTGCCGCACCGAGCACAAGCTGTCCATGGAGCTCCGCAAGAAACTGGCTCTCTTCTGCAACGTGCGCCCCAACGCCGTCATCGAGTCAATAGACGCGGACACTATATATAAAGTGCCTCTTATGATGAAGGACGAGAAACTCGATGAGATCGTACTCGAGAAGTTCGGTCTGAATGATACCCCCGAGCCGGATCTGGAGGGTTGGAAGGCTTTCCTGGACAGGCTGGCTCATCCCGAGGCAAACATCACAGTGGCCCTGGTCGGAAAGTATGTGGAGCTGCAGGATGCGTACAAGTCCATTCTGGAGGCATTTATCCACGCCGGAGCCGCCAACCGCTGCAAGGTCAAGGTGGTGCCTATTCACAGCGAGTACCTTACGGAGGACAATGTGGAGGAGAAGCTCGCCGGTATGGACGGTATCCTCATCGCTCCCGGTTTCGGAGAGAGGGGACTGGAGGGCAAGATCAAGGCCGTGCGCTATGCCCGTGAGAAGGGCGTGCCGTTCTTCGGCATCTGCCTCGGAATGCAGATGGCAGTGGTGGAATTCGCCCGTAACGTGCTGGGACTGAAGGATGCCATGTCCACGGAGGTGGAGGCCAATACGGCCAATCCCGTCATCGACCTTATGGCCGATCAGAAGACTACTACGGTCAAGGGCGGCACCATGCGTCTGGGCGCGTACAAGTGCCAGATAGAGGAGGGTTCGCTGGCCTACCGTATCTACGGCAAGCCGCTCATCAGCGAGAGGCACCGTCACCGCTATGAACTCAACAATGACTATGTGGACCGTCTCAACGAGGCCGGTATGCGGACCAGCGGCCGCAATCCGGAGACGGGTCTGGTGGAGATTGTGGAGATTCCGGAGCATCCATTCTTCATAGGAGTGCAGTTCCATCCGGAGTATAAGAGCACGCCTGAGAACCCCCAGCCCATATTCGTGGCTTTTGTAAAGGCCGCACTGGAATACAGCAAGTCCCATAGGAAATGAGGCACCGGTTACTGATATCAGTGTTTTCCCTGCTGGCAGCCTCGGCTTGTCTCTGCCTTGCGTTCATGAACCGTGCCGGGGATGTCAACGACGGTGGCCTGGCCCGGTACAAGGTATCTGACAAGCAGGAGATACGTCACGACCTTTCGGCCTATACTCAGGGCCTGTTCTTCTATGAGGGCAGGATGTACGAGAGCACCGGACAGTACGGTGAGTCTTCTTTCAGGGAGGTGGATCCGGCTACCGGTAAGGTTTTAAGGGAGGAGATTCTTCCGGCCGAGTATTTCGGCGAGGGCTCGTGCGCCTTTGACGGGAGGGCATATATCCTCACCTGGTATGAGGGGCTGTGTCTCGTATATGACATAGAGACATTCACCAAGCTCGCGGAGCTGCCTTATCAGGGGCAGGGCTGGGGGCTTACCACTGACGGCAGTTCTCTGATTATGAGCAACGGAACGTCGGTGCTGTCGTTCAGGGATCCCGTTACGTTCATGGAGCAGAGGACCCTTGAAGTCCGGAACGGTGTCCGTCCGGTACCTTATCTCAATGAGCTGGAATATATTGACGGAGAGATATGGGCCAATGTATACGGTCAGGACTTTATAGTCATCATAGACCCGGTCTCCGGACAGCTCACCGGCAGGATTGACTGCACCGGACTGCTGGATGCCAGATACAGGACCTCATCCACCGATGTGCTCAACGGCATAGCCTGCAATCCCGATGACGGCTCTGTCTATCTGACCGGCAAATACTGGCCCTGGATGTACAGGGTAGACATAACTGAGGCCGGCAAATGATGAGAATACCCGGAATAATATACGTAATCTTTCTGTCCGTGTCGGTCGCGGTCTCCTGTTCGCCGCTGTCAAAGGCTCAGCTGGAGGCAGTGCGGGAGTTGACGTTCAACAGCGATACCATATCCAGGTCTCCTGCCGTGCTGTTCGGGGAGATGGCCGATATAAGGCTGCACAGAGGACTGTATTATACTCTGTCGCTGTCTTCGGGGGAGGCCAGGTATGCGGAGATAACAGCATTGGCTGAGGCCTCGATGGACGATGAGAGTATGGTCCGCAAATCTGAAGGGTATGTGGACGTGCTCAACAGTTATCTCAGGGCATTGCAGAGTATCAGCGCAGAGTCGCGGTGGAAGGGCGCCGGGACGCAGCTCCGGGGCATAGGCTCCAGGGTGGACTCTGTGATTTACAGGTACAATATATTGGCAGACAAAGAGGATAAACTGCCGGAGGGATATGCCCGTATGGCCGGGAAAGTGTTCGGGTATGTGGCGGAGGAGGTTATGCAGACCGTACAGTCCAAGGCTGTGAGGAATGTCGTGATGACCGGGGATACGCTGGTTGCGGCCAGCTGCGATTCGCTGATGTCCATCCTGCGCAGTGATGAGATGAATGCGCTGATCGAGCATGAGAGGGAGAGTCTGGGGGACAATTTCTCCGCTTGGCTGTCGGCTATGGAGATGAATGGAGCGTCTGTATCGGTATCGGATTTGGAGGCATATGTGGAACTTGCGCGCAGGGCGGATAATCTGTCCTCGGTCCGGAACCGCTGTGTCTCGGCACTGCGTTCACTGAAAAACGCCCACGCATCACTGGCGGCGGACCTCGCGGCAGGAGAGACGGACTTGTCCGCAGACCTGTATGAGGAACTGGTGCGTCTGAACCGTCTGGCAGCACAGGTCGCTGGGATGCTTAATTAGACAGGATTTATGGAAAAGGACAAACAGTTGAATACTCTGAATGAGATACGTAGGGCCATATCTGACAATGATGCCCTGCGCCTGGACCCGGATATTCCGGAGGAGGACAGGAAGATGCTGGAGACAGTCGCTCTGACTCTGCGGGATATGGAGAGGGAGATGCTCTCGGAGACTGCGGAAGGTCTGTTGGACAGGATGGAGGCTGCGGCCGGGCCGCTCAAGGATATGGCAGCGCAGATACGTTCCAGGGTCGCGGATATGAACAGGCCGTCAAAAGTTCTGGAGTACATAAAGAAAGTCTTGTCATTCGTTACGGGCTTTTTAAAAGAGGCCGGAAGATGGTAATGCGGAGACGGGTGCCGGTGCTGACAGTATATTTTCTTGTGCCTGTGCTTATTGCCTGTTCGGATAATGCCCAGGTTCAGTGGAATCCCTGCGCAGTGGTGGACAGTCTTGTCTCTGCGGGTCAGTACGACAGGGCTGTGGGAGTGGCCAGAACTCAATACGACAGTGCCCGGCTGTCGGGTGACAGGCGGGTTGCCGTAGGTCTGGGAGCCAGGCTCGGAAGGCTGTACTATATGAATTTCTCCCCGGATTCGATGTATTATTATTTTGATGACGTGACGCAGGATGCCGAGGAGCTTGAGATGTATCAGGAATGTATTATCATACACAACATCATAGGGGTCTTCAGTCTCATAAATGCGATAGAATATGAGAATGCTCTGCATCATTTCTATGCAGCTATGGACTATGCTGAGAAAAGCGACAATACGGATGCTTATTACAAGTTGCTGACCAATGTGGCCATCATACACTATATAAGAAAGGACCCGGCCGGTCTTGCTGCTGCCGGGGAGATTTACGATTACGGAAGCAGGACGGGTGACAGTTATTTTATGTATGCGGGAGCGTTGATGTACGCATATATGCACCATAGCCTGGGCAATGACGCGGAGGCTCTCGGATATATCCGTGAGGCCGGGCAGTGGCCGGAGTATTCGGTGGGTTCCGATTCCTATGAGCCGCTGTATGCATCAGTTCTGGCCTCATTGGGCAGAGACGATGAGGCTGAGCGCGTGTTTCTCCACTGCTTGGAGACACACAGGAACGTAGACAGTACTATTCAGGTGGAGGCTTTGGCCGGTTACGGGAAGTTTCTGGCCGGAAAGGGACGTTATGGGGAAGCTGTGGCATATTACACCAGAGGCTTGGAGATCACAGAGAAATATCAGCTTTATTTCTATGGATACGGCATATATCAGGAACTGGCGGAAGTGTATACAGCTATGGGGGAATACGACCTGGCGATGGAATATCTCACTATGTATTATAGCTTGAAGGACAAGGTGTTCAATGTCGAACGGGAGCGTTCGTTCAACAGTCTTATAAGGAGGTATGAGAGTCAGAAGAACGCCAACGAGCTGCAGCGGAGGGACATGCAGCTGCTTAAGCAGAGGCAGTTGACAGAACTTGTCATAGCCGCGTTTGTCGTGGCCCTGGTTGTGGTGCTGGCCGTGGTTTTACGGAACCGGTCGCAGAATATGATGTACAGGCAGCTTGTAGTGAAGTATAATGCCTATCAGAAGCGTGAAAAAGAGTTGCTGGAACGTCTTGATGCAGTCAAGCAGGACGGACTGGGCGGGGAAAACGGGACGATAAGGCTGCTTTTTGACAGACTTTCGGATTTTATGCGGCAGGAGAAGATGTACGCCGTGAAGAATCTTACAGTGGAGGATATGGCCGCCCGTCTGGGAACAAACAGAAGTTATCTTTCGAGGGCAGTCAACACATACGCCGGCGTTTCCTTTAATGCATGGCTCAATTCCATGCGCATAAAGGAAAGTATAAAATTACTTTCAGAGACAGACATGCCTATAAAGAAAGTCGCGGATGAGGTTGGGTACGCTAACCTGACCACTTTTTACAACAATTT
>ENA-OOWN01001609-OOWN01001609.1-human-gut-metagenome-genome-assembly--contig:-NODE-1609-length-15980-cov-2.841884_pt1 | contig 15980 bp, 15 predicted proteins | sample MGYA00241406_ERZ501319 | MGnify/ENA primary metagenome ERZ501319 (study PRJEB25962, sample SAMEA2042734) | human gut metagenome | biome: human gut; feature: human-associated habitat; material: faeces... | reverse complement strand
CACCGTAGGCGGCTGGTTCGAGCTGTTCTTTGTCAACACCCTCGGCTGTCCGTTCAATACCGGTGAAATCGTATACATCATCTGTCTCGTAGCCTCTGTCATCTGGGGCATCTACGAAACCTGTAATGCATCAGAGAAGAACGAGAAGAAGCAGAATATCGCCTTCGTTCTCGGTTTCGGCATGCTCGGCATCCCATTCTACGGATATGGCTGGACAGCTGCCATTACCGGCATCATCGTGCTGGTTATCCTCTGGTTCGTACTCGGCTACAAGCGCAAGCAGGAAGTAGTAACAGGCGTTGACGAATCTACAGGCATCGCCAAAAAGAAGATCCAGCTCCTGCCGCTCATCTCAGCACGCGTCAAGAATACAGCCTTGCTCTGCATGCTGATGCTGATGATTGGTTATTCCAGCTACGCACTCATCGTAATCCGTTCTTCTGCCAACCCTCCTATGGACCAGAACTCTCCTGAGGACATCTTTACCCTGGGAAGTTATCTGAGCCGCGACCAGTATGGCGACCGCCCTCTGTTCTATGGCCAGGCTTATACATCACAGGTAGCCCTCGAAGTAGACGGCAACATGTGCAAGCCTGTCATGCAGGAAGGCGCACCGGTTTACCAGCGCAAGGAGAAGGCTTCGGCTGATGAGAAGGACTCTTACTTCGTAGTAAGTCACAAGAATAAGTATATCTATGCCCAGAACATGCTCTTCCCTCGTATGTACAGTTCGGCTCATGCCCAGGCATACGAAGACTGGATGGGCGGTGTAGAAGGCACAGAGATTCCTTACGACCGCTGCGGAGAGAGTATGATGGTGAAGATGCCGTCACAGTTTGACAACATCCGCTTCTTCCTCTCTTACCAGTGCAACTTCATGTACTGGCGCTACTTCATGTGGAACTTTGCCGGCCGTCAGAACGACATCCAGGGCAATGGTGAGCCAGAGCACGGAAACTGGATTACCGGTTTCTCATTCATCGATGATTCACTCTATGGCGACCAGAGCAAATTGCCAGACGACCTGAAGGAGAACAAGGGCCACAATGTATTCTATTGCATGCCGCTGATTCTCGGTCTCATCGGACTTTTCTGGCAGGCTTGGTATACCCGCAAGAAGAAGGTAATGAAGAACGGCAAGGAAGAGGAAGTGCTTCTCCCTATCGGTATCCAGCAGTTCTGGATTGTATTCTTCCTGTTCTTCATGACAGGTCTTGCCATCGTCATCTACCTGAATCAGACACCGATGCAGCCACGTGAGCGTGACTATGCTTACGCCGGCTCATTCTATGCATACGCTATCTGGTGCGGTCTCGGCGTACTCGCCATCATCGACATTCTGAAGCGCAAGATGAAGCTCAGCGGTACTGCCGTAACAGCCATCGTAGCTGTACTAACTCTGCTCGTACCTATCCAGATGGCTTCACAGACCTGGGATGATCACGACCGCTCAAACCGTTACACCTGCCGTGACTTCGGTCAGAACTACCTGATGTCACTCCAGGAGAAGGGCAACCCTATCATCTTTACCAATGGTGATAACGATACCTTCCCACTCTGGTACAACCAGGAGGTAGAAGGCGTAGGAACAGATGCCCGCGTATGTAACCTGAGCTACCTGCAGACCGACTGGTATATCGACCAGATGATGCGTCCTGCATACAACTCACCATCTGTGCCAATCACCTGGCCACGTCTCGACTTCTGTTCAGGTACCAACGAATATGTATCTGTTGAGCCTGAGGCAAAGAAGCAGATTCTCGACTTCTACAAGCAGGATCCAGAGAATGCCAAGAAGCAGTTTGGTGCCGAACCGTTCGAGCTCAAGAACATCCTGAAGAACTGGGTACGCAGCAAGAACCCAGACATGCACTTCATCCCTACAGATACCCTCTATGTCACCATCGACAAGGAGGCTGTAAAGAAGAGCGGCATGATGATGGCATCAGATTCTATTCCAGACAAGATGGTCATCTCGCTTGCCGGCAAGAGCGCACTCTACAAGGGCGACCTCATGATGCTCGAAATGCTGGCACAGTGCAACTGGACCCGTCCGCTCTACGTAGCACTCACCGTAGGCGAAGAGAACTATATGAACCTCGGCGACAACTTCGTACAGGAGGGACTTGTGAACCGTATCACTCCGTTCACCACCAACAAGCCAGGTGCCAAGAACTTCGATACAGAGAAGGCTTATCACAACATCATGACCCGATTCAAGTTCGGCAACCTGAAGCAGAAGGGTCTCTATATCGACGAGACTACCATGCGCATGTGTTATACCCACCGTCGCCTGCTCGCCCAGACAGCCCTCCAGCTCATCGCCGAAGGCAAGAAACAGAAGGCTATCAACATTCTGAAGAAGGCTGATACCGAGATTCCTGCCTACAATGTTACGCTCGACTACATGAGCGGTGGCTTGGATATGGCTCGCGGCTGGCTGATGACCGGTCAGAAAGCCAAGGGCAAGGAATATATAGAAGCGGTATGGAAGAATGCTTCACAATACCTCAACTACTATCTCTCGCTGCCAAACGACCGTTTCCTCCAGGCAGAGCACGACTGCATCCGTCAGATCATGATCATGCAGAGCATCTGCGAGGCTGCCGGAATGGTGAGTCCACAGTTGGAGCAGAAGTATGAGAAGCAGCTCAACAACCTCTACCGTCTCTATCATGGCAGAGGTGGCAGAATGCCGGAAGGCAATCAGTAAAAAATAGAAAAAAGTTTGGTGTCGCGAAACACGACACCAAACTTTTCATTATTCATATAAACCTGTTTTATCCATGTTCATAGAGCAACCAGCCAAATGGCTCAGATGGTTATATCCAAAGGCCATCTGGAGAATGGACAAGAAAGACCATTCTGTCTATCTTACATTTGATGACGGTCCGATTCCAGAGTCAACTCCATTCATCTTAGAGACCCTGAGAAAGTACAATATCAAGGCTACTTTCTTTATGGTAGGCGAAAATGTATTGCGCCATCATGACCTCTACAACCAGATTGTGGCAGAGGGTCATCAGGTAGGCAACCATACATTCAATCATATCGGTGCCTTCAAGCACCGTGTCATCTCCTACGTGCTCAACACCAATAAGGCGAACGACATCATCCATGCCCATCTTTTCCGTCCACCTCATGGCTGGATGCGACCAAGTGAGTATTGGTGGCTGCACCGCACTTACAAGGTCATCATGTGGGACGTGGTGACGCGCGACTATTCCAAATGGATGACGGCAGAAGATGTGGTGAACAATGTGAAGCGGTATGCCCGCAATGGCAGCATCATCACCTTCCACGACTCGCTGAAGAGCATTGAAAAGCTGAAGACAGCGCTCCCTCAGGCTATAGAATGGCTCATGGAACAGGGGTATGAATTTAAGACTTTTGAATAAGAAGCTGTTATTCCCAAACAGGAACAGCCCAATAAACACAGACAAGAAATGAGCAAAAGAATCAACAGTTATCAGGCAGTAGCTGCATTTGTAAGAGGTTTCTTCGAAGCTTACGCACGTGGCATCATCGATGCTACCATCGAAGGCAATGACTTCAGCAAGAAGAACGACCCGAAACAGATCAAGCAGATGATGCTGGAGCACTATGGCGAGGTAAACCAATACTTCTTCGACATCATGTTCTCTACCCTCGTACGCCTCAACTACAAGACTGCCGAGGAAGCCAACGAGCGCATGAAGAAGAACTTCGACAGCATGAAACAGGCTGACCCGACCTTTGAGCCAACCATGCTCGACTACCTGCGCATAGCCTGCAAATCGAACCAGCTTTACAAGGCGATGGAATCAGAATACAAGCGTAACTTCACCTGGCTTCTTCAAGGCAAGTTTACCACTCTTGAAGAGCATGTACGCGATTACACCCACGGCATTCTCATCAGTCTTGCCGACGAGCCGATGGCCATCCATCTTCTGGTCCGCATCATCGTAAAGGCATACGCAGCCGGGCTGAAGTGTGGCAGCAAGGAGGGCGAACAGCACCAGCTCCACATGCCTACCCTTCACGGCATGTTGCTGAACAATGTCAACATCCTGCTCAACGAGACTCCGCTCAAGAGCAGCACCGAAGATCCTGTAGCCCTCTTCAAGGAGGCATGCAAGAATGAAGAAGAAAACATCAACGTTCTTTTCAACACATTAAACGATGCGATGAAAGAACTGGCAGAAGAATAAGAGAAAAGAACAATTTCCTTCGCCTCATTGTCACCGATTATAACCTCGGCAAACTTTGGTTTGCTGTTTAATTGTTTTTTGCCTTGTACCATAATTTGAATAATTTAAAATTATGGTGCAAAGGTACGAAACTTTATCTAGGCGCACAATACGGCATAAAACAAACCATCTTCATAATCCTGCAAATACTCATTTGAAAGAACCAATGCAGGGTGTGGCAAGATGCTTCCATCAGGCAATTCAAATGGAACCTCTACAATTTCTCCTTGATTTACTCTAGTTACAGCCATTTTGATATTGCTTTAATTGTTCTTGGAGATTTCTTATGTTTATACTGCCGATAATCAATATTCGACAAATCAGGATGTTCTGTTTCATCCCAAGATGGGAATTGTGACAACTCTGCAGAAAGTTCTGCATCCGTCTTAGCACGATACTTGCTACGATATTCTGTTGCTGGCTTACCTTTAAGAATAACCAAGCAGGAATATAATTTATCAACATCCTTGGAGGAATATATTGCATCCATAAGACAATGTCTCATTTCCTGAACAGACAAAGAAGTCCTTACGACCGGAGTTGGCTCAGCAACCATACCAGCCGCAGCATTATCTTCTGTTAATTTATATCTATTTTCTTCCATACCTTTGTATTATATGTTAGATGCCGCCAAAATTACGCTTTTTTCTTGAAACCACCAAGAAAATCAGAATAAATCTGCAAGTTATCAGCAAATTACTACAAGAACAACTATAAACTATTAACTAAATACTAACTTAAAATTTTGCTTTTGCTAAAATAGCCTTCATCTCAGCACGTTGCTTTGAGAAATCTATGCTACCACGCTTCTTCAATGTTTCTTCAGTTTTTCTCTGAAAGCTAAAGCCTCATCACCTGTCAGCATTGGGATACCACTAATTGCTAATGCCATAATCTTATCTTCTATTATTTAGTTTATATATTTCTGCCGCAACAGATGATCAATAAAATTTGGGCACAGGCTGGCATGAAGGCGTTGGCAGAGATAGCAGACATCTATCCACGTATGACGGGCATTCACGACAGCAGCCTATTTGACGGTAGCTTTGCAATGGATTTTATCAATCATGACGATAAAATTATCTATTGTGCAATGTACCTGTACATCGGCTACGTCAACGAGGCTACCAACTTCGCTGAAAGCCAAGGTGGTGGCGGCAGCGATACCAAGGATTGGGGACGTGAGAAGGACGAAGATGAGATTGAATGGATAAGACGAAGTCTGCGACTGGCGACTCGAATGATAAAACCAAGAATGGGCAAAGGGGTAAGTCGATAACGAAACCAACCATTTCCTTTTAAGAAGAAAGGGAATGGTTGGAATGTAGTAGTGTTTATGTCAAGTGTAAATTGTTTAACACAAGACCGATTGTGTAATTTGGGACAGTGTCAAGGCTCAAATAATACCCTATCAGAAATCATGTTAAGGATAGATACTAACAATCTTTTGTTTGATGAGAATTTGGTCGTAATCTTTACTCCAAGTATTATAGTATATTTTTACCTTGCCCAATCCAGCCTTTTGTATAGGCTTGAAATTCTTTCCTTTTATATTCCACATCATACTATGTATTTCCAATGGTTTGGATGCCATACTCCATATGCCATTTTCGAATATCCAAGCACCATAAGGATGCCAATCGGAAGAAAGCCAATCATACCACAATCCTATGTCATCTCGCTTATCACCATTTATATCACCAAGATTTTGAAGTTTCCCGCCAATGCAGTCCTTTATCTTGATAGCAGGTATTGACTTTTTAGAAAACTTGATGTAAGTATATGCCGGCTTTGGCATTCCTTCATAAACGAAATCCCCATCCTGATTTATATATGTCTTGGGATGAACCAAATAGGCGTACTCCTTCTTTCCGTCACCATCAAAGTCGCCATATACTTTGGACTGAGCTATGGCAGAATATGTGCAGAGCACTAACGATAATAATATAAGGAAACGTTGCATCTTTTCTGCTTATTCTATTTTAATTTTGTAACCGTATTTGAAAGGCTTATCTGAGAAAAAACTTATGCGAGCCGTACGACTATTATTCGTCTTCGGATTAGTGAATACGATTTTAAAATTAGTGTCGTCAATTCTTTCTATAGCAGATATGTTTCCGATCAAATCATTATTGTCATCTTGTAGCTGACGAACATAATTATCTGCTTTTCTGTTCGTTTCTTCAGAGATGGTATCGGGCTTCATATATTGAAGCATATTTACAGCCTTAGCCTTCAACTCTACATCTGCTGCAACTGCTGCGTCGCGTATTTTTAATGCTTGCGTCATTTGATCTAAATTGGCATATTTTTTCTTGAATGCCTCTGCAATTTTCTCCTTTGTCATACCTGCAGTATAAGTTATTCCGAGATGACGACAGAGAATTTTCATACCATCCGTTTCAAATTGTTTCTTCTGCTCTAGAGAAAGTTCCACCTTTTTCCTATCACGCATTCCGAGCCTTATTTCGATTTCTTGTTTCACCTTATCATCTTCATCCCATACAGAGTATTTATTGTGTTGATAATCTGAAACCATCATGTGCATTCTAACAGAATCCTTGATGTCATTTATCATCTCATTTTCTGAATAGCCGCCAGAATGGAATAAGAAAGCAACTCGTACATCTTCTTTTGCTCGATTTACTTTTGTAGCGATGTCGCTATTATGACTTTGGAAATCTTGAGTATTACGACAATACACCATAAAAGCCATAACATCATTAAGTGTATTAATAGCTTTGAACGAAAATGTACAAACCGTAGTATCTGAGTTTAAGCGGCTAGTCCATTCCACTAATGGCTCAATATACTTTTCTTTTAATTCAAAGCAGACTTTTATGTCTTTTCCTTCAGGACTTGTTACTGTATGAGTTGCATTCAAGGATGCTTTTCTTGCAATAAGAAACAATGGACAATCAGCATTTCCCAGTCCCATCCAATCATTTACCTCATTTGACTTCTCTGCATACCATGCCGCATAATCTTTTGTTGTATAGAAGATTTTACTTCCATCTGATGCATATAAATTTTCAGGTAGAGGCTCTGCACTTAACTTTTCACAAATTGTTCGGACAATGTTCTCTGCGTCACTCTTTTTATTTTCCCAAATACATTTTTCCTCAACGTCTTTTGCTTCTTCTTCAATATTACGGTTATAGATTTCGAATTCTGATGAAGTTACAGGAAAGTCCCATTTGTATCTTAACAGGTACGAAATTCTTTTCAAATCTCCGTTATCAGAATAAAGCGCATTATCAACTAAGCGATACATCGGGTGTGACGCATAACTTCTATATGTCATTGCATATGGATATGATACATTCTGAACGTTTGGCAATTCAGAATAAAGCCATTCCCATCCTTGGACTTGTTGGATAAAGTCTTTTTTGTCTTGCCCATCATCATAAGCCAACAACTTTACACTAAATGATATAAACAAAACCAACAATATAGCAACTCTTCTCCATGTATGAATGGTGTCCCAACTACCCGATATTGTCAGACTTCTCTTTGTGCCAACTTTTCTGATGTGCATTTCTGCTTGATTCATACTTAGCAATCTGCCGATACTTGCATGTGTGGTGTGGTGAGAAGTGTGAGAAACCAAGTTATCATATTCTGTAGGAAACTGCCTCTTTATGCGATTTATAAAATCGTGAGAACTAAAAATCTCATTATCTCCATAAGTCCTAATAATAGCAGGAAATATTTGTAACAATTCTTTATTCATATTTACTGATATTTATAAATGAGACAAAGACTCCATTGCCTTCCTTTTAATAATCGATTGTTTGGTTAATACATACGAAAAAGCGTGGAGCCAATTCTGTCACTCGTTCCACGCTATAAAGGCTCTTGCATTGCCCGACAAGTCGAAACGAGCAACGCCGAAAGCCCCACGCCAATGTAAGTATATAGAATGCACTCAGACAACGAACGACAGAATCGTCAGAAGCCAATGAGGGCTGTATATAATACACCTCATGAGGCGTTCTTTGTTGCTTTGTTCTTGACTTGTCGTTGAATTTGCGAGATTCTTATAGCGTCAAAACCAAAGCGTACAAAAACGCCTTTTACCATATGTATGTCTGCCCAACCTCTGCCCATCGGGGCTTCCGGTAATGGGTATAGACGTTACAAAGATAACACTTTTACCTTGAAAAACACTTTGTTTGGCTGGAAAAGTATGATTTTAAGGTCTGATTTAACATTATTAAATATGAATATGTCAAAGAATTCCACTTTTGCGTGATTTTTCCTGCTGAAAAATTTGTATTATCAATAATTACTCGTATCTTTGCACCGTCAGTTCCCACCAAGCCTCTCAACGATGCTCAAATGCGTGGGGCTTTTTTGTTTTTATGGGTATATGGCAACAAGAATTCCGTTTATAAAAACATATTCCACGCCCCATGAGTTAGTGCAGCTACTCAAAACAAGAGGTATGGAGTTTTGAATCTTGGATTAAAATCTTTACTTTTCGTATCTAATCAGGCGCACACGGCTCTCACGGATTCAAACTACTTCCAGACTCTACAGCTTTTGCTTTTACAGCACCCCCTTTCAGCCAGTTTTCGCCAGCAGGAAGGCGGTGCCTTAATGGTTCTAAATCAATCTAAAAAAGTGAAATCAGTATTTTCCTATCTCGTCCTGGGCTTTCTTCAAAGCGCGGATTCTTTCCTCCTTCTCTACTCGCTTCTTCACTTCCTTCTCTATCATGTCCTCGTAGATCTGGTCGAGAGGACGGGAGAAAGGATGCCAACCGTAATCGGCATTCTCCTTCGTGTGACAGAACAACACCGTGCCAATACCCATCCATACCTTCAGGCGAACCTCCTCGCTAGCATAATGGGTGAAAATCCAATTGGTGAAACGAACAAACTCGGAGAGCAACATATGCTCGCCCTTGTTCAAATGAGTGAAGAAACTGCGAGTCAGATGAAACGCTTTCTTGATGTCACTCTTCTTCAACACCCAGGCACGCATGCCTTCGGTCAACTCATGATAAGTCGCCTTCTCTGAATAAATGTGCTTGGCAGACTTCACTAACTGGTTTGACAACTTGTCGAAACGCTGCTCAGCAGTCTTCGACGAAATCTCAGCCGCGAGCTTCAACTTCTCAGCGGCAGAAAGAAGGAATTTCTTTTTTCCATCCTTAAAAGTTTTAAAAAATTAATATTTAAATTATTCGTTTTTACCACAATGTGGTAATTTTCGATTATCTATATCGCCCTTTTGTCGTATCTTTGCTGACAGTTACCGAATGGTGAACAGCGGGGTGAACACTTGCCCCAAGCATTCACCTTTTCGGCTCAGGGGTGAACCCTAATAAAAAGAACTTTGTATATACAGCGCATGCTAGAAATATAAGAGTCTCTATTATAATGGGTTATATAGTGTTTTTAACACATTATTAACGCTAAAGGTTGGCATCAGGGTTCACCCTTCACCGACTTCATCGCCAAGTGTTCACCCACACTCTTAATTAGAGAACGTTAGAAACGACAGATTAGTACATTAACAACAAACAATTTTAATCAAATGGAAAAAGAATCAAACAACAGCATGTATGAGGCTGCCACGATGCTCTCGTACTTTCCTTGTATCAAATCGATACCGCCCCCGACCTGCCCTTCTAAGGGTGGGTAGGGTAAGTAAATGGAGGGTACTTTCTAAAGAGTTTCCTTATGTAAAGGTTCGTTTACTATAGGAAAGATATAGTATATATATAGACTCCCAGAAAAAGCGATTTCCTACTCACCCTAGTTACCCCTGGCGTAAACAAGATAGTTACGACCGCTAAGTATCATGGTTACGATGGCTAAGTATCATGGTTGCGGATAGTATTTAAGTCACACACGGATCTCACGGATCTCGCGGATTTATTTTTTCGTTGCAAGCAACGGGTATTCTCATTTGGTCTTAATAGAAAAACTCCAAAGGAGTCGAAATCCGTGAGATCCGTGAGATCCGTGTGGGAAAATTCAACATTATAAGAAAATGGATTTACGAAGTTACACCAAGCAGGAGTTAGCCCTGCTCTATTTTCCGGATCCCGACCCGGACGTGGCAAGAGCCCATCTGATGAGATGGATAGTAAGATGCACCCAGCTCTACGAGCAGCTGCTGAAGAGTGGATACAACAAGAGCTGCAAGGAGTTCAATCCGCTGCAAGTATCCTATATTTTCTTCCATTTGGGGGAACCCTGATATTTATCAGTGATAATCGGTGAGTATCGGTGAGCAACAATGAGCATCGGTGAGTTGGGAAAATGAAATGTTGTATCTTTGCAATGTGATTCAGAAAGAGTCTCCCACAGATCTCACAGATTTGCACAGATTCTCTTCGTTGCAAGCAACGGTACTCACTAAGGCTCACAGCAAAGACTCCGCGAGGAGCCAAAAATCTGTGAAAATCTGTGAGATCTGTGGGAAAACAAAAACTCCGCGAGGAGTCAAAGATTCGTTCGATTCGAGAGATTCGTGTTCAAGAATCAGGCACTGCGCAGCGCCCACTCAACATTAACCATTAAACATTTAAAACTTAAAAACTATGTTGCTTTACGTACTAAAACTAAATCAGAACGCCAAGATGCCAGAGGCATACGGCAAGTATTACGCCTATCCAGTCATCACTCAGACGGTAGGTATCGACGGCCTGGCCGAACACATGGCTAGCCACAACACTCCTTTCTCTAAGGGAGCCATCAAGGGCATGATTACCGATATGGTATCGTGCATCAAGGAACTCACCTTGCAGGGTTTCGCTGTGAAGATTGACGACCTCGCCATCTTCTCCATCGGCATCCGCAACAAGGAGGGAGCCGCCTCAGAGAAGGAGTTCACCATCGCCAAGAACATCGACGGTTTCCGTCTCCGTGCTCGTGGCACCGGTGAGTTCAGCGCCAAGACCATCAACCTCGAAGCTACGCTGAAGAAGGCCTCTGCTCTGTTAGGTGATGGCACCACCCCGGATACTACCCCGGATGCCACCCCGGATACCGGGAAGGATACCCCTGGTGGCGAAAACACCGACCAGGGTGGTAGCGGAACCACTGGAGAAGGAGGAGGCGACGGCTTAGAGTAGCCCTACCCGCCTCGCATCTGAAACAAGAGAAAGCGCATCGGCAGGATGCAGTCCGGAGTAATCCGAGGGCACATCAGGAATGAGTTCATCACTCACCATTCAACATTGTCAAATCATCGCCCTGAACGGATACTTGCTCATCCTGCCCGCTTCCTTCTTGGTCTCCCACAGATCTCACAGATTTACACAGATAATTCTTCGTTGCAAGCAACAGTCTTATACTTATCAGGTCTCACTGCAAAAAACTCCGAAGGAGTCTATAATCTGTGAAAATCTGTGTAATCTGTGGGAAAATTAAACATTAATCACTAATCACTAACAACAATGAAAAAGGAAACAATCCAGAAAGTCATCAACTTCGTCATCACCGTCCTCACTGCCGTTCTCAGCTCCTTCTGTGTGCAGAGCTGCAAGTGATATTTTAGTTCTCCCACAGATCTCACGGATATACACAGATAATGTTGTTGCAAGCAACAGTTATCACCAAACCTCAATGGAAAAACTCCGAAGGAGTTAAAAATCTGTGAAAATCTGTGTAATCTGTGGGAGACAATTATTAACCCTTTAAAATCCAAAGAATCCAATGAAGAATCAAAGAAAAATCGATTTGATCGTGGTACATTGCAGTGCCACACGTATTAACCAGGACTTCCCGGTAGAAGCCTTAGAAGCCTGCCACAAGGCACGTGGTTTCCACTCCATCGGTTACCACTATTACATTACGAAGGATGGCGTGGTCTATCCATGCCGTCCTGAAAGCGAGGAGGGTGCTCACGCCCGCCACTACAACGCCCATAGCATCGGAATCTGCTACGAGGGTGGTCTCGACGAGAAAGGCAAGCCTGCCGATACTCGCACTCCAGCCCAGAAAGCATCTCTGGAAGACCTCCTCTACAGTCTCGTCCTCGACTATCCCGATGCCGAGATCCTAGGTCATCGCGACCTTCCCTGGGTTCGCAAGAGCTGTCCTTGCTTCGATGTCAAGGAGTGGCTGAAGGAAATCGACTTCCATCTCTAGAAAGCCCGAACAGATTCCAGAAATTCGTGCTATTCGAGTTATTCGTGTTCAAAATCATCCCAGCTTGTTGTAATACAGGTTGGGATTTTTTCGTTCTCAAAAATGAGAATACCCGTTGTTCGCAACGAAAAAGATCCGTGAGATCCGTGTGCGAAAATTCAAGTTTCTGCTTATCGTAAATCAATCCTCGCTGAGGAGTTTTTTTATTTCCTCATCGGTCTTGGTGAGTTTGTCTTTACAGAGTTTCACCAAGGTTTTGGCACGTTTCAACTGCTCGGAGAGCTGATCAATATCGAGTTCATCATTCTCCATTCTGTCTACGATTTCTTCAAGTTCTCTTACGGCTTGTTCGTATTTCATTTCTTCTTTTTCCATTTTTTTTATTTTTGTTTTGGAGTTAACAGTGGATATTTTAAAGCTTTTGCCCTTACAGGGCGTCTTGCTGATTGCCATCATACCCAGGGCGCTGCCCTGGGCTAGGAGCTTTTGGGCTTTCAGCCCGTCCTCGGTTGCCATTATTTAGGCTTATGACACACCCTCATTTCATGAATACGAAATAAACGGCTGCAATCAGGCAGCAGAAGGCAGCGAAATGATTCCAGTGCAATCCCTGTCCCTGAAAGAGGATATTGGCGATGATGGCGAAGACGATAAGCGATACGCATTCCTGTATCACTTTGAGCTGGACCAGATTAAACGGTCCTCCATTATCCACGAAACCGATGCGGTTGGCTGGTACCTGACAGCAATATTCGAAGAAGGCAATGGCCCAACTGAAGGCGATGACACCGATAAGAGGCCAGTTGCTGCTCACGCCCGTTTGTTGCAACTTGAGGTGTCCGTACCAAGCCAGCGTCATGAAGATGTTGCTCAGCACCAATAATAATATAGTATACAATCCGTTCATAATCTTATTTTTTTTGCGGGTGCAAAGGTAATACAATTTATTTACATACCAAAAAATATCGTACTTTTTTGCTTTTTTCTTTTGTAAAATTATTATTTTTGTAGCGAAAAACTCTCATACCATGATTTATGGAAGCGAATAAAATCAGTATAGAGCGGGAGCTGCGCTCGAAGTCGGCCAGCATTATATGGTCGCTGATGAGTACTCCCGAAGGGCTGTCGAAATGGCTCGCCGACGAAGTGAAGCGCGACGGCGACACGTTCACCTTCACATGGGGCAACCCTTGGAGCCACCATGAGACGAGGACGGCCGCAGTGATAGACAAGAAGGAAAACAAGTACATACGCATGAGGTGGAGCGAGGATGAATACCGTGACACGTATTTCGAGCTGCGTATGGAAAAGAGCGACATAACCGACGATTACATGCTCGTAATCACTGACTACGCCCCCGACGGCGACACCGATACGCTTGAGGACATCTGGGATGCCAACATGGAGACGCTGCACCGCTCGACGGGGCTTTGAAAGGTGGGAAGGTGAGAAATAAATACGTTCTGCCTTCTCACTTTCTCACCTTCTCACTTTCTTACCTTTATATATTGTTTTCTGATTTTTTTGTGCTAATTTTGCAGGCTGGTAGGCGCTGTAATGCCCTGCCGCTACAAACAAATGATAAGGATAAAGAAGTTAGACAAGTTCATAGCGAGGCAGTTCGGAATGCTGTTCGTTGGCACGTTCTTTATCTGTCAGTTCATCCTGATGATGCAGTTCCTGTGGAAATACGTGGACGAACTGATAGGCAAGGGACTTTCGATGGACGTCCTTGCGCAGTTCTTCTGGTACATGAGCCTGATGCTCGTGCCGCAGGCGCTGCCGCTGGCCATACTGCTGTCGTCGCTCATCACGTTCGGCAACCTCGGCGAGAGCAGCGAGCTGACGGCGATAAAGGCCGCCGGCATATCGCTGATGCAGGCGTTCAGGTCGCTTATTGTGATAGTGGTGCTCATCTCGCTGGGTTCGTTTTATTTCCAGAATGTCATAGCCCCTAACGCCAACATGTCGTTCTCGCGCCTGCTGCTGTCGATGAAGCAGAAAAGCCCCGAGCTTGAGATTCCCGAAGGAGTTTTTTACGACGGCATACCGGGGTGTAACCTGTACGTGCAGAAAAAAGACCTGAACACGGGCAAGCTGTACGGCGTGATGATATATAAGATGACCGACAGCTACGAGGACGCGGCCATAATCTTGGCCGACTCGGGCATGCTGCAGTCTACGGCGGAGAAGAAACATTTGCTGTTGACGCTGTACAGCGGCGAATGGTTTGAGAACATGAAGTCGCAGCAAATGGTAAGGGGCACGGGAGTGCCCTACCGCAGGGAGTCGTTTATTGAGAAAAAGATTCTCATGGACTTTGATTCCGACTTCAACGTGGCCGATGCCAGCGCCCTGTCGAACAACGCCAAAGGCAAGAGCCTGAGGCAGATAAGTCTCGATATCGACTCGCTCACCCATGTGTATGACAGCGTGGGGCGCGTGTTCTACAGGGATGCCAAAAGGTCGTATTATGCCGACCAGTCGATAAGTAAGACCGACTCGATGCGCGCCGTGAAGATGGCCGCTACGCGGACGTTCAGCTTTGATTCGGTGTACAACCGCCTGTCGGCCGACAAGAAACTGTCGGCTGTCGACATGGCGCTGAGGAAAGTGAGGAACGAGATGAGCGACCTCGACTTCAAAGGTATGCTGACATCTGATGGCGACAGGCTGATAAGGCAGCATAAGATTGAGGCCATCAACAAGTTTTCAGTGGCTTTGCAGTGCCTGCTGTTCTTTTTCATAGGCGCTCCGCTCGGCGCTATAATAAGGAAAGGCGGTCTCGGCGTGCCCGTTATCGTCTCGGTGCTGGTGTTCATCGTGTTCTTCATCTTCGACAACTCGGGCTACCGCATGGCCCGCGGAGGCATGTGGACAATATGGTTCGGCAAGACTATAGCCCTTGCAGTGCTGGCGCCGCTTGCCGTGTTCTTTACATATAAGGCGAACAACGACTCCGTCGTGTTCAACGTCGACTTCTACCGCAACATGTTTATGAACCTGCTCGGACTGCGCGTGAAGCGTGCCGTATACCGCAAGGACGTGATAATCAACGATCCCGACTATGGCACTGACGCCGCAGAGCTGGCGAAGATAAACACGGAGATACGCGATTACGCCCACGAGCACAACCTGCTTTTGGCTCCGAACGTGGTGAAAGTGTTCTTTAAATACAGCCCCGACCACACGATAGAGGAAATAAACGAGAGGATGGAGGCCGTGATAGAAGATCTGTCGAACACGAAAGACAAGCGCGTGTTGGCGTTGCTCAACGAATATCCCTATATGGCCGTGAGGGCGCACACCCGTCCTTTCGAGCGCAAATGGCTTAATGTGGCGGCGGCAGTGGCAGTGCCTGTGGGAGTGTTCCTCTATTTGAGGATGTGGCGTTTCAGGCTTCGCCTGCTGAGAGACTTAAAGGTGGTAAAGCAGACGAACGACTCCATGATAGCTAGGATAAACGAAATGGAACATGACGGCAAGTTGAAAACCGTTGTATAATATATAAAAAAGGTGAAAGGTGATTATGGAAAAATTGAAGATAAATACTGTTGACGAGGCCCTGAAAGACTTTAAAGAGGGCAAGTTTGTCATAGTTGTCGACGACGAAGACCGCGAGAACGAAGGCGATCTGATTATC
>ENA-OOWN01001608-OOWN01001608.1-human-gut-metagenome-genome-assembly--contig:-NODE-1608-length-16003-cov-2.901492_pt1 | contig 16003 bp, 12 predicted proteins | sample MGYA00241406_ERZ501319 | MGnify/ENA primary metagenome ERZ501319 (study PRJEB25962, sample SAMEA2042734) | human gut metagenome | biome: human gut; feature: human-associated habitat; material: faeces... | reverse complement strand
CGATATCGCGGCGATGGCGGCCATGCTTGCCGCCGGACGTGGCGCGCAATCGCAAGGAATCGAGGCCGAATCCTAATGCCGAAACCACCAATCTGCGAACTGCTGAACCTTGACCAACGCAAACTGCCGGCCGAAGTGTTCGACCGCATCAGCGACCGTGCCGGGCGGCTCAAGGAACGCGAGGAACGCGCGCGCAAGGCGTGGGAAAGCTTCGGCAAACCCGGACGCGATCCGGAAACCGTCGGCAGCCTGTTCAATCTGCTGGCATCGAACGGCGCATGGATACCCCACCTCAAAATGGCGCAGATGCGCGACCATTGGGACCAGGTGGTGGGCGTGGAGAACGCGAAGCACTCCTACCCCGCCAGCCTGCGAGACGGCGTGCTGACGATACGTTGCGACAGCCCGGCCTGGACCACCACCCTGTCGTATATGACGCCGTTGCTGACGGACACCATCCGCAGGAAACTCGAAGGTCTGACCATCAATGAGGTGAGGGTCACCGGCCCGCAGAGCCAAGGGTTCAGCCGTGGGCGTATCTCAAGGAAGATTCGCTACTGAGGGCTATTGCGAAGTCGACTTACAATCGACCTCTCTGACAGGAGAGATCGATTGTGGCGCGCGTGAAACAGGCCGTTGCGACGGGGTTTAGGGAGGTTTTCCGGCTCGTCGGACGCGTTCGGAACCATGCCGAAGCCGTTGGAAACCGTTGAATTCCAAGGACAAATGTCTATAGCGCGCTGTCCCCCTCCATGAGTAGAATATCCAGCAGTGTATGTAAACGCCTAGAAGGGGCCTTTATTTGCGTTCTAGGTGGTATCACCTGCGGAAATGACCCTTGATGGCGGGAAAAATGCAGGAAGGAATCTCTGTGGCAGACCTTGATGCGGATTCGCTGAACGAATCAGCTGAAAACACGCAGGAAGATCAGATTCAGGATCAGATCCAGAACGACCAGCTCGAAGATGCGCAACTTGACGATTCGCTGTCTCCGGAACATTACGACGCGTCCGATCTGAGGGTGCTGGAAGGCCTTGAGGCGGTGCGTATCCGCCCGGGCATGTATATCGGCTCCACCGGTCCTCGCGGCCTGCACCATCTGGTGTACGAAGTGGTGGACAACTCCATAGACGAGGCTCTGGCCGGATTCTGCAAGAATATAGAAGTGACGATTCTGCCTGATAATTCCATACGTGTGAAAGATGACGGCCGCGGTATACCTACCGGTATGCACGAAAAAGAGGGCCGTTCCGCTCTGGAGGTAGTACTGACAGTACTTCATGCGGGAGGAAAGTTCAGTAAGGACAGCTATAAGGTGTCCGGAGGTCTGCACGGAGTCGGTGTCTCTTGTGTGAATGCGCTGTCGGTATATCTTAAGGCCGAGGTGCACCGCGAGGGCAAGGTATTCGTGCAGGAATACAGCAGAGGCGTGCCGCAGTACCCGGTGAAGGTAGTGGGGGAGTGTGAGGATACCGGGACCATCATAACGTTCAAGCCTGACGCTGAGATATTCAGGACAACTACGGTCTATGACGCGGGGATTCTGGCCAGCAGGCTGAGGGAACTGGCGTTCCTGAACAAGGGCATCAGGCTGGTGCTCATAGATGAGAGACCTAAGGTGGTGGACAGCAACGAGGAGAGGATGGAGGATGCCGAGCCGGATGCGCCGACACGTCAGGAATTCTATTCCGAGCACGGTCTGGTGGAGTTTGTGCAGTATCTGGACGGTACGCGCGAGAAATTGACGGATAAGCCGATCTCCCTGGAGACAGACAAGACAGGTATTCCGATAGAGATAGCCATGCAGTACAACACTGGCTTTTCCGAGAATATCCATTCTTATGTCAACAACATCAATACTATAGAGGGCGGTACGCATCTTACGGGATTCCGCCGCGGTCTGACGTCAACTCTTAAGGCCTATGCCGAAAAGAACGGTTTTCTGTCGAAACTGAAATTCGATCTGGACGCTTCTGATTTCCGCGAGGGTCTTACGGCTGTGATTTCCGTCAAGGTGGCCGAGCCGCAGTTTGAGGGCCAGACCAAGACCAAGCTCGGCAACAGCGAGGTCGATGCAGCGGTCTCTCAGGCAACGAAGTCCGCATTGGAGACTTATCTGGAAGAGAATCCAAAGGATGCGAAGAATATCATAGACAAGGTAATACTGGCAGCCACTGCGCGTCATGCAGCCCGTAAGGCACGTGAGCTGGTGCAGCGCAAGACGGTGATGTCCGGAGCCGGACTGCCTGGCAAACTCGCAGACTGCTCCAACCGCGACCCTGAGAAATGCGAGCTCTTCCTGGTCGAGGGAGACTCCGCAGGCGGAACGGCCAAGACCGGCCGCGACCGTACCTATCAGGCCATCCTGCCTTTGAGAGGTAAGATATTGAATGTGGAGAAGGCCATGGAGCACAAGGTGCTGGAGAGCGAGACCATCCGCAACATCTATACGGCTCTCGGTGTCACTATCGGCACAGAGGATGACAGCAAGGCCGCCAATCTCGACAAGCTCCGTTATCACAAGGTTATAATCATGACCGATGCCGATGTCGACGGAGCGCACATCGCCACCCTGATTCTGACATTTTTCTTCCGCTATATGCCCGACATGATCAAGAACGGCTACGTTTATATCGCTGCCCCTCCTCTCTACAAGGTGAAGAGCAAGAAGGGCAAGGAGGAGAAATATTGCTGGACTGAGGACGAGCGTATCGCAGCCATCGCCGAGATAGGCAAGGGCAACGAGGGCAGCATCTATGTACAGCGTTATAAAGGTCTGGGAGAAATGAACGCCGAGCAGCTCAAGGAGACCACCATGGATCCGGCCACACGTCTTCTCCGCCAGGTGACGATAGACAACGCCGCCGAGGCTGACCGCATCTTCTCCATGCTGATGGGGGACGATGTGCCTCCCCGCCGGGAATTTATAGAGGCCAATGCCAAATACGCCAAGATAGACGCATAAATTTTTAAATTACCAGATATGGATATTTTTGAAAGAATAAACAAAGACGAGGGCGGTCCTCTGGGACAGTACCGCGCAAGAGGTCACGGATATTTCACGTTTCCCAAGCTGGAGGGCGAGATCGCTCCCAGAATGATGTTCAACGGTCACGAGGTTCTCTGCTGGAGCCTCAACAACTATCTCGGCCTCGCCAATCATCCCGAGGTACGTAAGGTTGACGCGGAGGCCGCTGCACGCTGGGGTCTGGCTTATCCAATGGGCTCCAGGATGATGTCAGGACAGACATCCCTGCATGAGAGACTCGAGAGAGAACTTGCAGAGTTCGAGCAGAAGGAGGACGCATTCCTGTTCAACTTCGGATATCAGGGTATCGTCTCCACTATTGATGCGCTTGTAAACCGTCATGATGTCATAGTCTATGACTCTGAGGCCCATGCCTGCCTTATTGACGGCTGCCGTCTGCATATGGGCAAGAGGATGGTTTATCCGCACAACGACATCGAGAAATGCGAGAAGACCATTCAGCGTGCTCTCAAGGTCTGTGAGGAGACCGGTGGCGGTGTGCTGCTGATTACAGAGGGTGTGTACGGAATGACCGGCGCTCTCGGAATTCTGGACCAGATAGTCGCCCTGAAGAAGAAATATCAGTTCCGTATCCTTATCGATGATGCCCATGGCTTCGGAGTGATGGGCCCTCACGGACGCGGCACATCCGAGCATTTCGGTGTGATGGACGGTATCGACCTCTATATCGGAGCATACGCCAAGTCAATGGCAATCATCGGAGGCTTCGTGGCCGGTCCCAAGTCCATCATCAACTATCTCCGCTACAACCTCCGTTCGCAGATTTATGCGAAGTCCCTGCCGATGCCTATCGTGGAGGGTTGCCTGAAGAGGCTGGAAATCATCCGCGGACCGGAAGGCGACCGGCTGCGCGAGAAGCTCTGGACTGTCACCCGTGCCCTGCAGAACGGATTCCGCGAGAGGGGCTTTGACATCGGACTTGCCCAGGCATGCGTTACTCCTGTGTTCATTCACGGTACAGTTCCTCAGGCGACCAATATGCAGGTGGATCTCAGGGAGAACTACAACATCTTCTGCTCCGTGGTGGTATATCCTGTCGTGCCCAAGGGCGTGATTATGTTCAGGATCATACCCACTGCGGTTCATACCATGGAGGATGTCGAATATACTCTCAATGCATTCTCGGAGGCAAAGAAGAAACTCGATGCCGGAGAATATGACGGAGATGATATTCAGGACATGGCCATAAAGTAGCCTGGCGTCTGATGTGCCATAACTTACTCTAATATGTGAAGCTCCCTGTCCAGTGCGGGGAGCTTTGTCTGTTAATTAAAAAAGATCAGATGGAACAACACAATTTTCTTAAAGATCCAAAGATATACCTCTCGCTACTGGTGGTTCTTGTTGTGACAGTCCTGCTGTTCCCTGAGGAGGGGAAGTTCAAGTACAATTACCAGAAGGGCCGGCCATGGGTGTATGAGACACTGCTGTCTCCCATAGATTTTCCTATACTTAAGACGGAACAGGAGCTTCTGAAGGAAAAGGAGGAGAAGGCATCGGAGGTCATTCCGTATTTTGACTATGACAATGCGGTAGGCAATCTTCAGATTAAGCGTCTGCGTGCTCTTCACGGGGGAAGCGGGATAGACGACCATGTATTGTACTATATTATGGAGTCTCTCTACAACATATACACTGTAGGAATACTGCCTCCTATGGACAATATGTCCACTGTCGGGACCATAGTCGTGCAGACAGACAAGCGAGCGCAGGAAAGGCCTATCGCCGAGGTATATACGCCAAAGAAGGCTGAAGGCTATATGAAGTATTATCTCTCCGTCAGTTTTCCGGCCTATGATGCTGACTCCCTGTATGCGGCATATCATGTCTCTGAATATATAGTTCCTAATCTGACGTATGACCAGGACAAGACCAACCTGTTTCACAAGGAAGCGGTGGATTATATCTCACCTACAAAGGGCATGGTCTACGCCGGTCAGCTTATAGTGTCTGAGGGGGAGATTGTCACCACTGAGATAGAGCAGCTTCTGGATTCCTTCAAGCAGGAGTATGAGCTGACTTACGGATACGCGGAGTCTGTATTCGGAGTAGGAGTAGGGCATTTTATACTTTGTCTGCTCATAGCCGCCTCTCTCTTTGCTGTGATATATTATACGAAAAAGGACATTCTGGAGAAGCGCAAGACGTTTTGTTTTATCCTGACTCTGTATGTCCTGATGTTTGTACTGACGGTCATCATACGCGGACTCAATCCGGATTTTCTTTTCATCGTCCCCTATTCTGTGTTTGCCATATACCTGACAATGTTTTTCAAGAGCAGGTATGTGTTTCCTCTGTATGCGGTCATGCTTCTGCCGTTGTTGTTGCAGGCTGGAAGCGGAGTTCAGCTGTATTTCATGAATCTCACCGGAGGTATCATATCCATCATCTCATTCAAATACTTCAATAAGGGGTGGTCGCAGTTTCTCAATTCGCTGTTTATTTTCCTTGGCTTGTCGCTTACCTATATGGGATTTCTGCTTTCAGGGGACGGCACGCTCTCGATGTTTAACGGAAGGGAGGTGTTCAGGCTGGCTGTCAATTCGCTTCTGGTGATAGCTGCTTATCCTGTGGCGTTTATTTTCGAGCGGCTTTTCTCACTGGTCTCGCATTTCCGTCTTGTAGATCTTTCGGATACGAATGTCAAGCTGCTCAGGGAACTGGCCCAGAAAGCTCCGGGTACATTCCAGCATTCGCTGCAGGTAGCTAATCTGGCGTCAGAGGCGGCAAGGGAGATAGGTGCCGATATGACGCTGGCCAGAGTAGGGGCACTCTATCACGACATAGGTAAGATGAAGAATCCCCAATGCTTTGTGGAGAATGCTCCGGCCGGATTCAACTATCACAAGGGACTGTCGCCAGAGGAAAGCGCACAGCAGATCATCCGTCATGTTGATGACGGAGTCGAGATAGCCCGCAGGCACAAACTTCCTGAGGTTGTGATAGATTTTATTAGGACTCACCACGCGCGTTCGCTGACCTTCTATTTTTACGCCCAGTACTGCAATGCCGGCGGAGATCCTGAGAATAAGGAGCCGTTTATGTATCACGGTGAGCTGCCCAGGAGCAAGGAACAGGTCATAGTGCTTATGGCGGACGCCGTAGAAGCGGCTTCCCGCTCTTTGAAGGACTATACGCCGGAGAGTATATCCAATCTGGTGGATTCGATTATAAGCAAGCGTTTGTCGGACTCCCAGCTGGTCGAGGCGGATATATCCATCAAGGAGATAGAGACGGTCAAGAGGATGTTCAAGGAGCGTCTGGAGCAGGTGTACCACGAGCGAATCGCCTATCCGACAATAAAAAAATCTTGAACCGGCGTGTTTTTTGCATATCTTTGCAGTTGAATTTGTATGGGGATGTTTTGGTTTTGACAGCACAAGACATCGGACTGTAAGCATACCGGGGTTGGTAACCCACCTCGTCATCAAGGTTCCAAAGCCATAACTGGCAACAACAACTATGCACTCGCTGCGTAGTAAACCAGGTTTACTACCTTAATCGCGGTCGCCCAGGGCGATAGCGACGAGTATCCCGCCGGGCTTTCTGCCTGCTATGTCCGGCATATGGGGTATCATTCAAGTGGGATGCGGCCGTGGATTCTCCTAATACGGCTTAAGTTTCAGGAGATAAGGAATCGGTGGCGCGTCTGTCCGCAGCCGTTTCACGACAACTAAAGGCAGAATAAGTATGTAGAAAGCACTCGGGTGCTGTGTTTGGACGGCGGTTCGAGTCCGCCCATCTCCACAAGAAGGCCGTATGAACACGGCCTTCATTGTTTTACAGTATCAGCAAGCAGTGTAAGTGCTGGCCTATCACATCTGCAGAAGACTCTTGACTATGGATGCCGCACCTATGATTAGTATCGCGCAGCCGGATATATAAGTGAGTATGCTGAGTTGACCAAGCGTGATGCGGTACCTGAACCGGCTTATGATCCACGTGGTGATGAACCATGTGGTTCCTGAGCCTAGTGCGACTCCTCCCCATTCGCACACCATGACGTTGATGTTCCCTGTGCGGACTCCGATGAAAGTGAACAGCCACAGCATGCAGACAAGTGTGCCGGGATTGGTTACGGATATCAGAAATCCGTTGAGAAACTCCCTGGTATGTCTGGCAGGACTGATGGCTTTGGATTCTATTGCCTCAGGATTATGAACTTTTTGCCGATTGGCGATCAGATTGATACCTGTAATGGCGATGATAAGGCCGCCGGCCAGCAGTACCCATTTCTCGTTACTTTCAATAAAGCCGTTGATGAAGGAGAGGGCAAAGAGTGCAAGGGCGGCGTACAGGGTATCGCTCAGGGTTCCGCCCAGACCAACAGAAAGCCCGGACCACCGTCCGCGGGCAAGAGTGCGGGGTATGCACAGCAGTCCTAGCGGTCCAACCGGTATCGATACTATGATGCCGACTATCAAACCTTTGATTAATCCTGTAATCATTCAGACGTTTGCATGCAAAAGTAGTGAAATATCCGCAGTCTAAGGGAAAAATTTTGTTATATTTGTATATTATAACAAATATGGACAATAAATGACAACGGATAAAAGGGCAGCTATATTTCCCGGGTCTTTTGACCCGTTTACTTTGGGACACATGGATGTGCTGCAATCGGCCCTCAAGTTATTCGACAAGATATATGTGGCAGTGGGTTATAACCATCTGAAGCGTGGATTTTTCACTCCTCAGACTAGAGTTGCCCTGATCAATGACGCCGTACGTCCGCTTGTGGACACCGGTGCGGATATAGAAGTGCTTTCTTATACAGGACTGACGGTGGATTTGTGCAGGGAGAAAGGGACAGACTTCATAATCCGCGGTCTCAGGACCACTACTGATTTTGAGTTGGAGTCAGTCATAGCGCAGGCCAACCGCAAGATGTGTCCGGAGATAGTGACGGTATTCATACCTGCCTCCCATACTTATTCGTTTATATCCTCGACAGTCGTACGGGACGTGATAGTCAACGGCGGCAACGCGGCGCCATTCTTGCCATCCAATATCGACATCAACAATTATATTGACTGATTATGAACAGAGTTAGGATTATAGCTTTCAACCTTGTCGCATTCTTACTGATATTATGTTCAATGTCGGCGGTTAATGCGTTCGGGCAGACAGATACTCTGTCCACCGGAAAACCAATGACTCAAGAGGACATCAATATGGTTATGAGTGTGTTTGACGGTCTTCTGCCTTATGAGATTATCGGCAAGGCTGACGGATTCATCATGACGGGTAAGAGTGACGAGGAGATAGCGCAGATAGCGTATTATATATATAGGTATTATAGGGAGTCCAGGATAATGGGCTATGATGAGATTGCAATATATGTGGCGGACAATTATTTCCTTAACGGTAAGTATAAGCTTCCGGACGAGGAGGCACGTCTGGAGATGAGGCTTTTCGCAGATGCCAACAGGCGTTCGCTGATAGGGATGCGCGCACCGGTGCTGACGATGCAGGACCCGGCCGGGAATGACGTAAGTTTCCCTGAGGGAGAGCAGGATTATTCGATATTGTATTTTTACGATGACGAGTGCCCGGCCTGTCAGCGTATGACGCCTACCCTTATGCAGTATCTGTCCCGCAGTGATGAGGATATTAATTTTACTGTGTATATGGTGTACACTCAGGATGACAGAGAGAGGTGGATGGACTATGTCGCGAAAGTGGTGCACCCGTTTGACCTGCCTGATAACGTTTCGTTGTTTAATTTATGGGACCCTGAGATGAGCTCGGATTTTCTTACGGCCTATGGAGTCATATCCACGCCGAAGCTGTTTCTTGTCGACCGCAACGGAGTAATCATTGGCAGAGAGCTGACTCCGACGGCCTTGTCGCAGGTCGTAGAACTCAATGAGAGTCAGATGACGGCAACGGAGGAGTTGTTCGAGCAGATATTCCTGCCAATGGCCAATACCGCGGATACGACTGAGATAGTAGAGACTATTGACATGTTCTTTGAGGACAGCAAGGACAACCCGGACTTTTTCCATGAGATATTCTATGAACTTTATCAGTATCTGAAATCGAGCCCGAGTTATACTCTTCAGCAGGGGGCCGCATATCTGGCAAACAAATATATTGCCGGTATGCCGGAACTTTGGGAGACGGTTGAGTTTACGAACAAGGGGGTTAGTCACGGCAGTGTCATCCGGGCGGATTACCGGTCGGTTAAGGAGTTTATTGACCAGACAGCCCTGGCTGTGCTGATGTTTTACCGCAATCCTTTGGATAAGCAGGCAACAGACTTGACGCTAAGGACACTGAAGAACAAAAAGCAGTCTATATATGATCTGAGGGCCAGATATACGGTGCTTTATTTTTACGATATGAATTGTGCTCTGTGCGGTGCCGTGTCAGATGCAATTGACAAGATTCAGCGCCGGTATGATGCGTCTGATGTTTGTGTTGCTGCCATTTATACAGGAAAGGACAATAAATGGAAACGATATGTAAAGGAGAGTGACCGTGCGTGGATTGATTTATGGGACAGGAAACGGGAGTCCGGCATGTTTGACAAGTATGATCTGATGGATGTGCCGGCCATCTATTTGTTGGACGAGAACAAGGTGACGCTGGCAAAGGATATCAATCCGGATGTCCTTAGTGCACTGCTGGAGTATTATCTTACAGCTGACGAGCAGTAGTAAATATGCTGGAAGAACTGTTGAAAGGACTAATAGTAGGTGTATGCGCTTCGGTGCCGCTTGGGCCGATAGGGGTTCTGTGCATACAGCGGACACTGAGCAAGGGTCGCAATTCCGGTTTTATCACCGGGTTGGGAGCCGCTGTGTCAGATACATTCTTTGCGGCGATAGCCCTTTTGAGCCTGTCTTTCGTCCAGCGAATTCTGTCAGACTATCAGGATATAGTAATGATAGCGGGAGGCTTGATTGTGGGGGCGTTCGGAGTGAAGCTCTTCATGACCAACCCTATAAAGCAGATTAAGCGGATAAAGTCCGGGGACAAGCGGTACTGGCAGGATTTTTTCTCAACAGTACTCATGACGGTGAGCAATCCCGGTGCATTCTTCCTGATGCTGGGACTTTTCGCCTTTATCGGCATAGACGGAGGGGACGGTAACGGAGCATACAACATCATAGCATCGGCCCTTGCCGGTGTGTTCATAGGGGCCGCATTGTGGTGGTACGCATTGTCCACATCTATCAACATGTTCCGAAACAAACTGCGTCTCAGGCAGCTTATAATGATAAACAGGGTTGCGGGTGTGGCAATTATAGTCCTCGGAGTCATATCCATATTCGAGGGGCTGTACCGGATTCTTTTTGTGCTGTGATTCTAAGTGGTAAGGCCCCGCTTACCATACAATTGGGGTTTTCCCCTGCGATATCAGGTATTCGTTGGCCTTTGAGAAATGCCTGCACCCGAAGAAGGCTCCCCGTGCCAGTGGAGACGGATGGGCGGCTTCCAGTACCAGATGTCTGCTGCTGTCTATAAGCTGTCTCTTGTTTCTGGCGTAATTGCCCCACAGCATGAAAACGAGTCCATTCTTTTTATCGGATAATGTCTTTATGACCGCATCGGTGAAAGTCTGCCAGCCGATGTTGCTGTGCGAAGTCGGCGCTCCGGCTCTTACTGTGAGGACGGAGTTCAGCAGGAATACGCCTTGCCGGGCCCATCTTTCCAGATTGCCGCTTGAAGGTATCGGCGAGCCGGTGTCAGTGTGGACCTCTTTGTAGATATTCTGCAATGACGGAGGCAGGGCTACTCCGTCCTGAACCGAAAACGACAGTCCGTGGGCCTGCCCTGGACCGTGATACGGATCCTGTCCCAGGATCACAACTTTGACCTGATCGAACGGCGTGAGACGGAATGCATTGAAGATAAGCGGTCCTGGAGGATAGATGGTCTTGCATTCCCTTTTCTCCTGATGCAGGAAAGCGGCAATCCGGGAAAAGTATTCCTTGTCGAACTCTTCCCGAAGAACCGCTTTCCAAGATTCTTCTATTTTTACGTCCATCAGTTGAAGATATATTTTAATACTTCTGAGATATTGTCTACGTATACGAAGTCCAGTCCTTCTATATATACTGACTTGATATCCTTGATGTCTTTTTCATTTTCCTTGGAAAGGATGATGGTGTGGATGCCGGCCCGCTTGGCGGCCAGTATTTTCTCCTTGATGCCGCCTACGGGCAGAACCTTGCCCCTGAGAGTCATCTCTCCGGTCATCGCTATGCCGCTCTTGACCATTTTACCTGACAGAGCCGAAGCCATGGAACTTACCATCGTGATGCCGGCGGACGGGCCGTCTTTCGGTATCGCACCTTCCGGAACATGGATGTGGATGTCGTGTTTCATGATGTCTTCCGTGGTAAGACCTATCAGGTCAGGATGAGCCTTCAGGTACTGGAAAGCTATCATTGCGGACTCTTTCATCACGTCTCCCAGGTTTCCGGTAGTGGATAGCACGCCCTTACCCTCGCTTACTGAGCATTCTATGAACAGTATCTCGCCACCGTTCTCTGTCCATGCCAGTCCGGTTACTACTCCGGGGGCCTCATTGCCTTTCTGCAGGTCGTGGAAGTTGGTCGGCAGTCCCAAAAACTCGGAGACTATGTCGGGAGTGACACTGATGCTCTTTGTCTCTCCAGTCGCAATTTTCCTGGCGGATACCCTTGCAATCTTTGCGATCTGCCTGTCAAGTCCCCTAACGCCGGACTCGCGGGTGTATTCGTCAATTATTTTTTCAATGGCTGGCTTGGAGAACTTTACCTGACTCTTTTTCAGGCCATGGGCCTCAAGTTGCTTTGGAATAAGGTAGCCCTGCGCGATGCATACTTTCTCTTCGGCCAGGTAGCCTGATACGGATATCATCTCCATACGGTCCCGGAGCGCTGGATGTATGGTGCTGATGTTGTTGGCTGTAGTGATGAACAACACTTTGGACAGATCGTAGTCAATATCCAGGTAGTTGTCGTGGAACGCATTGTTCTGCTCAGGGTCCAGCACTTCCAGCAGAGCATATGAAGGGTCTCCCTTGTAGTCTTGACTGACCTTGTCTATTTCATCGAGTACTATGACGGGATTGGAACTGCCGGCCCTGTTGATACTCTGCAGAATGCGGCCTGGCATCGCTCCTATGTAAGTCCTTCTGTGTCCCCTTATCTCAGACTCGTCGTGCAGACCGCCGAGGGATATTCTCTGGTATTTTCTTCCAAGCGCCTTGGCTATGGATTTGCCGAGTGAGGTCTTGCCGACTCCCGGAGGACCGTAAAGACATATGATAGGAGATTTCATGTCGCCTTTCAGTTTAAGCACAGCAAGGTATTCGATAATTCTCTCCTTTACTGTCTCCAGTCCGTAGTGGTCTTTGTCCAGGACTTTTTGAGCGTGTTTGAGATCCAGATTGTCCTTTGTCGTCTCATCCCACGGCAGGTCCAGCATGAACTGGATATATTGGTACTGAATGTTGTAATCAGGAGAGTTCGGGTTAGACCTTTCAAGTTTGCGCACCTCATTTTCAAAAGCTTTGGCGGCATATTCCGGCCATTTTTTCTTCTTTGCTTTCTGCCTCAGCTCGTCTATGTCCTGAGCCTCGTCCATACCTAGTTCTTCCTGAATGGTTCGCAGCTGGTTGTTCAGGTAGTATTCCCTTTGCTGCTGATCCATCTCGGTGCGTACCTTTTTCTGGATGTCGTCTTTCAGCTTCAGTATCTCCACCTGGCGGTTGAGCATCTCCACCAGCTTCATGGCACGGATCTTTATATTACCCTCTTCCAGCAGCTTGATTTTCTCCATAGGGTCCTCCAGCTCCATGCTTGATGCTATGAAGTTGATCAGGAACTCGTCTCCCTCCAGGTTCTTTATGGCGAATGAGGCCTCCTGCGGCAGATGAGGGGAAAGCTTGATTATAAGCAGGGCCAGGTCCTTGACGGAGCCTGTAAGAGACTTCATCTCCCGGTCATTCTTCTTTGGTTGTGTCTCTTCCAGATACTGGATCCTGGCAAACATGTACGGTTCTGATGCCGTCTGCTCGACGGCTTTAATCCTTTTCAGACCCTGAAGAATGGCGGTAATAGTTCCGTCAGGCATTTCTATTATCTTTATGATCCTGGCAAGGGTGCCTATATTGTAAAGGTCTATCAGCGAAGGGTCCTCGACATTCACGTCCCTTTGGGATATGGCACCGAGAATCTTGCTGGAACTGTAGACGTCCCTGACCAGTTTTATGGATTTCTCCCTTCCGATGGATATCGGGGTAACCGTGGAGGGGAAAAGCACCGCGTTGCGCAAGGCAAGTATGGGGAGTGTGTCAGGCAAATCGCTGTCGCTCAGTTTTTGCACGGAATCGATATTGACTACAGGGAGAATGTTCACTTCTCCGATTCCCGCACTAAATACATCATCTATTTTCTGTTTCATAATTTCTCGATTTAAATCTTAATAAGTGCTGTCAGTCGCAGAGTGCCATTCTGTCATATATGGCCATCTTGTTCTGCGGCGGAACAAGCAGTATTCATATTGTCAATCATTGTGCCAAAATCTTTTATGTAAAAAACTGCAATAATTTTTTGTAATTGTAAAAAATAAGAATACTTTTGCAGTCTGAATTTTGCAGAACTGATTACTAATAACATAAATATATCAAAAGATGACAAAAGCTGATATTGTAAATGAAGTAGCAAAAGCTACGGGACTTGAGAAACTCAGTGTACAGAGAGTAATAGTAGCTTTTATGGACACAGTCAAGGATTCTGTTTCCAAGGATAACAGCGTTTATCTTCGTGGATTCGGCAGCTTTACAGCCAAGAAGCGCGCTCAGAAGACAGCCCGCAACATCTCCAAGCAGAAAACAATTGTGATTCCCGAGCATTATATTCCTGCATTCAAGCCTTCCAAGACTTTCCTTAATTTAGTAAAGACCAACATTAAAAAATAATTTTTGCTATGCCTAGCGGAAAAAAGAGAAAGAGACATAAAATGGCTACGCACAAACGTAAAAAACGTTTGCGCAAGAACAGACATAAAAAGAGATAGCGGCCATTATTAGCTACATTAAATCTAAAGCGTTGATGAACCGCTTTAGATTTTTTTTTAAATAAACATGGATAGAAATCTGATAATAGATGTAAATTTAAAGGAGACTGTAATAGCCCTGCTTGAGGACCACCGCCTGGTGGAACTCAACAAAGAGCAGAATACTGAGAGGGCTTTTTCTTTGAGGGATGTGTACCTTGGGAAGGTAAAGAAGCTGATTCCGACGTTGAATGCAGCATTCGTGGATATAGGGGACAAGAAAGACGCATTCGTCCATTATCTGGATCTGGGACTCAATTTCAAGGCATTTGACTATTTTGCCAAGCAGATAAACCCTAACCGTGATTTCAAAACCTTTTTCTCAACGGTAGAAATTAATAATATTCTGGAGAAAGAAGGAAAAATTGAAAATGTACTCAAACCGGGGCAGCCGATAATTGTCCAGATTGTAAAGGAGCCTATATCAACGAAGGGGTCAAGACTTACCGGAGAGATTTCCATTGCCGGACGCAATCTGGTCCTGCTTCCGTTCGGGGATAAGATAAGCGTATCGCAGAAAATATCCTCTAAAGAGGAGAAGAAGCGTCTGGAACGTTTGATGTACAGCATCCTGCCGGCCAATTACGGGGCGATAATCAGGACTGCGGCAGAGGGAAAGAATGCCGCGGTGTTGGATGCGGAACTGCGTCTGCTTGTCAGAAAATGGGAAGAGTCCTGGCCCAAAATGGCATCACATAAGATGCCGCAGCTCCTTTTTAAGGAAAACAGCAAGACTACTACGATCCTAAGGGATCTGTTGAACGATACATTTACCAATATTTACGTCAATGACGAGGCCGTGTACCACGAGGTGCGCGAGTACATCTCTACCATATTGCCCGATCATGAGAAGATAGTCAAGCTTTATAAGGGACACGAGCCTATACTGGACCATTTCGATGTGACCAGGCAGATAAAGTCCTCTTTCGGGAAAGTAGTGCCTATGAGGCAGGGGGCGTATCTGGTCATAGAGCATACCGAGGCCATGCATGTTGTGGATGTCAACAGCGGAACCCGTGTCAAGACCGGGAAGGACCAGGAGCAGAATGCCTTCGATGTCAATTGCGTGGCGGCGGAGGAGATAGCCCGCCAGCTCAAGCTCAGGGATATGGGCGGAATCATCATTGTGGACTTCATCGACATGGATACCAATGAGCACAAGAATGCCCTGCACAAAAAGATGCAGGAGCTGATGGAGAGTGACAGGGCCAAGCACAATATTCTGCCTCTGACCAAGTTCGGCCTCATGCAGATAACCCGTCAGCGGGTCCGTCCGGCGACGGAGATAGAGACGATGGAGACCTGCCCTGCCTGCAACGGCACAGGAAAGATATCCTCCAGTATCCTCATTGACGAGAATATTGAAAGGCAGCTCGCCTATTATGTTAAGGAAAAAGGTGAGAAGTCCTTCCATCTTACGGTGAATCCCCTTGTGGAGGCATATCTGACCAAAGGCATGTTCAACTCCATAGTCAAGAAGTGGCGTAAAAAGTACGGGGTCGCCATATCCGTGTCCGCTTCGGAGGATATGGCAATACTTGATTTTGTTTGGGCAAAAAAAAATGGAGATAAATTGTCTTGAAAATCAGGTGTTTTAAAATTTAGTTAAAAAATTTTTTCAAAAAAGTTGCAAAAAAATTTGGTGAATAAAAAAAGTCACCATATCTTTGCACCCGCTTTCGGAAAGGAACAGTGATGAAGACAAAGTGAGGGACTCTGAAAGACACTAAAGTTGATTGAAATATTGAAGAACAAGTACAAGCAAAGTACCAAGAAAAGAGTAGCGTTAATTTCTTTGAAATTAGAGCAATGTCAGGACAAGCGAAGTAATAAGTAATATACAATGAAGAGTTTGATCCTGGCTCAGGATGAACGCTAGCGGCAGGCTTAACACATGCAAGT
>ENA-OOWN01001604-OOWN01001604.1-human-gut-metagenome-genome-assembly--contig:-NODE-1604-length-16023-cov-3.965306_pt1 | contig 16023 bp, 15 predicted proteins | sample MGYA00241406_ERZ501319 | MGnify/ENA primary metagenome ERZ501319 (study PRJEB25962, sample SAMEA2042734) | human gut metagenome | biome: human gut; feature: human-associated habitat; material: faeces... | reverse complement strand
CGGTCGAAGCGGCCGGGGCGCGTGAGCGCGGGGTCGAGGGATTCGGGGCGGTTCGTGGCGGCGAGGATGATGACGCCGTTGTTGCCCTCAAAGCCGTCCATCTCGGTGAGCAGCTGGTTCAGGGTCTGCTCACGCTCGTCGTTGCCGCCCAGCTGGCCGCTGTTGCGCTTCTGGCCAATGGCGTCTATCTCGTCGATGAACACGATGCAGGGGGCTTTTTCCTTGGCCTGCTTGAACAAATCACGGACTTTGGACGCGCCCATGCCCACGAACATCTCCACAAACTCCGAGCCGGAGATGGAGAAGAACGGCACGTTCGCCTCGCCCGCGACCGCCTTTGCCAGCAGCGTTTTGCCGGAGGACGGCGTCAATGCTGCCTCCGGCCCTGAGAATTACAAAGAGCAGTTCTTGAACCGGGTACAGTCTGTCCTGGATATCATAGAAAGTGATGCTCCAAATGACCTGAAAGCGGAGGCTCTCCGGGGCATTGTGCGTAAGATTGTGTTCTACAAGGATACAAATACCCTTGAATTTCACTATTACCTCATGGTAGAATGAATCCTATAACCCGCATAAACACTGGGGTTATAGAATAGTAGCTGTATTTCCGGTCATCCCCCACCATGCCCCGCATCCAATACAATCAATGACATAAAAAAACTCCCGCATATCCTTTTGTTTCATGATATGCGGGAGTTTCCCCATTTAGATATTTATTTTAAAAGTGCTGCCGTCACTTCCTGAGGGATTACAAATTCCGGTGCTCCCATAGAACCGGGAGCCACTTCGTATTCGTCAAAGGCAATGACCAGTTCGTCTTTTTCATTAAAATAGAAGTTCGTCTGCTCCGTGATCCCCTGAAAATTGAATTCCGGCATATCGTCATTATCCAGGAAATAGATCACGCCTTCGTCCGCCGCCATCTGTTCCTTCATCTGGGTCTTAATGTTCTCGCTGATCGCGGAAATATAGTCGCTCCCTTCCACAAACAGATCTTCCAGTGTCACCACATTTCCCGTCTGTTTATCAATCGTATAAAACTGATTATTCTCGTAGCCGCTGGCTTCCGTCTCCAACACGCTTAATTTTACGGTGTAATACCTCTCATTGTCCGTAACGACCTCCTGGGACACATGCAGACCATGGTATCCTTCCTCGGATAAGGTATCCTCGAACTGACGGATCAGTTCCTCTACCGTAGCCTCCATATCCTGGTTGACCGCTTCCACACCGTCTTCCGACAGATTTGCTACCGCAGCCTCCTGTCCGACACCTTCCACACTTCCGGCTGCTGTGCCCTTAGGAGTGGCTGCCACTTCTCCAACGGAAGCACCTTCTCCTGCGTCTTCTCCATAGTTGATCTGTGCAAGTTCTACTTCAGCATCATGGTTCTCGTCACTGTAATTGTACTGCCGCACTGTTACCAGCCTAAAAAAGCCACCCAGCAACGGAATATTTTCCATGGCATGGGCGATCTGCATATTGGTATTTGGCAGTGCGATCATCACGACTGCTGCAGCCGCCACTGCTGTCCATGCAGAACGCCTTCTGGCGTGCTCTACTCTTTTTTTCTCCATCCGGGCTCTGTCGATACCTGCCTGCAGCCGTTCCCGTCCCGCTTCGGGTATTATCATATTCTCATACTCCTCTTTTAATTGTTTTAATTGTTCCTGTTCATTCATATCTATTCTCCATCTGTCCGGTCTATTCGGACCGTTCATGTTATCTCTTCTTATATCTTCCTATATCTCTTTGCCTGTATCTGTCTTATGTCCTGCATATATATGATGTCGGGGTCAAAATCTCCCGACTTTGCTGCCTACGGATTGCTCAGCCTGTGCTGCCCTCGAGGTTCAGCCGCAGCTTTTTCATCACCCGGTACAGTCTGCTCTTTACCGTGTTCAGGTTCTCATCCAGTATCTTCGCGATCTCCTCCAGCTGCCTGTCCTCAAAAAATCTCAGAACCACAATGGCACGATCCTTCGGGTCAAGATTTTCTATAGCACGTTTTAAATCAATATTTTCATAGATATCTTCACTTGCCGCCTGGATCTCCTCCACATCCACGCTCTCCTTCCGGCTGCGCAGGAAGCTGCACGCCTCGTTGATCACGATCCGGTACACCCAGGTCTCCACGTATTGCGGCTCCTTCAGGCTGTCACTTTTTAAAATAGCTTTATAGGCTGCTTCCTGTACAATATCCAGCGCGTCCGCTTCATTATGTACATAACTATAAGCAAGACGGTAATACTTCTCATACCCTTCCGTCAGGGCACGCTCCACCGCCTGTTCTTTTTTTCTGTCCGACATATATCCTTTCCTCACTTTTGAAAACTGCATGCAATTATTTTTCGGTATTTATTGTAACACATATTCTTTTGATATATTCTACGATTTTGACGCTGTATTCCCGCAAAAAGTTTCACCGACAAAAAATATTCCAGACTGAGGTTTTTTTTCTTTTTTCTTTTAGTTTCTTTTTTTCTTTAGTTTTTTTCTTTTTTCTTTTTTTCTTTTAGTTTTCTATCATTTTTGACGCAAATAAGCGGCATACGTCTCTTCGCCAAGACATACACCGCTTGTCATATTTATGTTTATGCTATTACACCCTTTGCCAATCCTGCCAGCAAAGCTGCCATTTCCGGATTGTTCAACACCTTCATAAGTGCCTCTGCATCAATTCCATCTGGCACTTCGATTTTCTTCTTTCCTGTATCCGTCCGCTTCATATCCGGATTCAGATTTTCTTTCTTATAAAATGCATCCTCGATTAGCTGTGCATTTTTCTTACGGTCTTCATCCAGAATATGTCCATATACTTCTGTTACCATATCTGCCTGTGCATGTCCTGAATCTCCCTGCACTGCTTTGATATCTCCTCCGCTCAGTTTTAGTTTATACGTTACACTCGTATGACGCAGACTGTGAAATACCACATCCGGCAGACCTTCTCTGTCTATGACTTCCTGCATTTTGTCTCGCAGATAGCTCTCACCGAGAGGCAGTCCATAGGACGTTGCCAGAACCAGATTGTAATTTTCATACATATCTCCAAGTGCTTCTATTGTTTCCTTCTGCTCTTCCCGCAGCTCCGCAAGAAGAATAGCCACGGATGAAGGAATATATACTTTTCTGATACTGCTGTCTGTCTTCGGTGCTTTTAACACTCTGACAGTACGGTTATTCTTCCTCATGGATGGAAATACCTGAATGATATCCTTCTGCTTCAATGCCTCAACAGCCTTTTTAGATATTCTCTCCACTTCCTTATTGATGATAATGTAGGCACTATTGCTGTCTATCGCTTCCTGCGAAATCTCCACGCAGTCCCATGTAAGCCCTAAGAGTTCTCCCAATCTGAGTGTTGCCGTGAAGCACAGATGAAAAGCTATCTTAAGCCATTTGTTTTCGCATGCTTCTATGGCCTGCATCAGCATTTCTGCTGTCCATATCTCGCGCTCCTCTTTTTTATGTTTTGGCACCGTTGCATCCGTTGCAGGATTTTTCTCCATGATGCCCCACTTTACTGCCTGCCGGAAACAGCTTCGCAGTATCTTGTGTATCTCCTTAACGGTTGCTGCTGTGATCTTGCCGCTTTCATCCATATTTCTTGAACTCTTTACAGCCGGCATATCTAAAAGTTCCTGATAATACTTTTCTATAAAATGATTATCGATCTGATCCAGCTTTTTATTTCCTATCGTAGGGATAATATAGTTATTGATCGTACTGATATTCCCGTCATAGGTCGAAAAGCTCCACTTTTCCCTGCCATACAGATTTACATATTCATCCAGCAGTTCCTTTACGGTCACACACTTTGGAACCTCAAAAGTTCCAACCGACAGCTTATATTCTACTTCCAGCTTTCTCTTTTTTGCCGCAGCCTCCGTATCATAGGTTTCCCATTTCTGCTGTGCCTTTCCCTCATCATCATAAATTCTGTATATTACACAGTACTTTTTTCCTCTTTTTTGAATTGAAGCCAAATTGATCACCCTTCCCGTATTTCTAACCAGTTTTCAAATGAATCCCTCTTTATCCGCAATATTTTATCTGTCTTCGTGTACCTGAAATAACCTTCATCGACCCATCTACTTATCGTTGAAGGTGCCACTCCTGCCATGCGTGCTGCTTCATTCCTTGAAATGTAGCTGCTCCTTTTGGCTCCCACATGACTTCCATACCGTCTCTTCTGATATCGTGTCTGTCCGGCATACCATTTTTCAAAGACTTCCTTCGGTATCCTTTTGACAAAATCCACCGTAAATGTTTCAAGATTGTTCTTATCCCATATCTCATATACTACCGCACTGCTGACACCGAGCATCTTTGCCACCTCTGAAAAGGAATATGACCTGCTGGTCAGTTCAGCACCCGGTTCAGGACCATCCACTTTTCTGTGCTTGACCTGATTGGCATACCATTTCTCAAAACTCTCCACATCTATCATCATATGACCATTGACGATATCGGTCTTGAAAAAGTTACGGTGTACCAGCCAGTAGCTTTCCGTTTTCTTTACTCCAAGCATTTTCCTCATCTGTGGAACTGTCATTGTTTTTCTTACTTCACTCAATCTGCTGTTCCTCCCAGTTCATAATAACACAGCACCTATGAAACCTTTTAGAACGTAAATTTTCCCTACGACACCTGTTCATCAAACCATTTATCAAAGCTGTTTTTCGATATGCGGTAGGTGGTTCCAATCTTAACCCAGCTGAATACTTCCATCTTTAACAGTTCATATACTGTCGGTCTGCTGATTCCAAGGATTTCCTGTAATTCCTTTACTGTATAACATCTCTTTTCACTGGTATTGTTTGTGATTCCATCCATTAAGCAATACCTCCCATCTTACCATCCATAAATCCGATGACCTGTCTTCTTACACGGCTTCTTATTTTATGAATTTTCTGCTGTGCAGATTCATAGGAAATGTTCTGTAATTCAGCAATATCACTTAAAGACATTTCTCCTGTCAGATATTTCTCAAACACATCCTTCTCTGCTCCCAGAGTCTCAACCTGCTTATTAAACAGCTGATAATCATTTCTCATTTTTCTTAAAAGATATGCGTCACTCACAAACTCTTCCGCACGGTCAACACCCTTTAAAACATCTCCTGAAAAATCGCATTTTATCAGGGCTTCTGTTGTCATGATCTTTGCAACCGCTTTATTCGCTGTCGGATCACTCTTAATGCTGCCTCCCTGCACACGGACTCCAAGCTCTCCGATATCATGTCTGTGACTGCTTTCCTTTTCACATTCGATCATGTACCTGAGTCCTTCCGTATATCCTTCCACGATTCCCATAAAATCATTATAATTTTTAATGATCAGATTCACTCTCGTTGATGATGATGCATTTACATATACTTTAATCAGGTTCTTCTCTGCCATGTCAATCTCCTTTGTCTTGCTTAATTGGTAAGGCTTTTCTTATCTTTACTCTTCCTTACAGAAATTATTGTAGATTAACAGGGCAGAAAAATCGTTCCCCAAAGAATGGACAAAGTACAGTAGGAATGGACTTTCATATATCAGGACATAAAAAATACAGCATACATGAAATTGCTCTCACATATGCTGCATCTTATTTAGCTGTTACAGATTATCTTACTTTTCTTCTTTTTTCTTAACTACAAAGAACACTCCAAGTCCTGCCACGATGACAATGATTCCGATGATAATGATCCAGAGAGGATTCCAAGCATCTTCTTTTGTCACCACATCTCCGCTTCCGGCTTCCGTGCTGTCAGCACTGCTATCTTCACTGCCGATTTCTGTACTGTCGTCTGCCTCACTTCCGTCCATCGGTGCTTCATCAATCGCGATAGTGTAATCAGAAGCATGAGTGAAAGTCAGGTCAGCAGTTCCATCCTCTGCAATCTCATCCGCACAGATAAACTCAAGTTCTCCTGTGGTTTCATTGTAGTAGAACAGGTTCGCATAAAGTCCTGCGTTCTTTGCTTCCATGTTAATAGAAAGAACTGCGGTAAATCCGAACTCGCCGTCATAGGCAAGGCTGATCTGGATAGAATATCTTTCTCCGGTCACATTATTGATAACATCCACAGGTATGGTGTTGCCGGCTTCTTCTCCAACCTTTACGCTGAAGTCGATGTCGCTTACCTTGTCAGTAGTTATGCTCTTTCCGTTTACACTCCAGGTAATTCCATTACTCATGTCAAACACAATGGTTACATCTTTGCCTGCGATAGTGTCAAGAACATCTCCCGGTACTACGGTAGCACCGTTCATATCAACCTTTACCACATCGCCATCTTTTGCACCAGAAGTTTCGGTTTTGATAACATCCCAGCCTTCTTTTCCGGTTTCATCCTTGATAAAAGGCTTTCCGGTATCCGGTGTTTCCGTCGGCTTCTTATCGCCGCCTTCTCCCGGTTTATTATCTCCCGGCTTCTTATCATCCTTTAGCTTCTCGATTGCGGTGGTGTAGCTGTGTCCACAGTTCTTGCAGGTGTAAGTCATCACACCTTCCTGCGATTTTGTAGGTTCTTTTGTTACCCGGCTCACATAATTATGTCCGATTGCCGGGATGCTCTCCGTATAGCTGTCACCACAGGAGCAGGTATATGTCTTTGTTCCGTTTTCCGTACAGGTTGGCTGTTTTGTTACAGTCTCTTTGTAGGAATGGGTATGCTTCTCTTCCGGCAGCTTTGGAATAGATTCCGTATAGCTGTGTCCACAATTCTTACAGGTGTAAGTACGCACACCTTCTTCGTTTGTGGTTGCCTCTTTGGTTACTGTGCTTGTATAGCTGTGTCCTTTTGCTGCAATAACCGAACCGGTTCTGATTATTACTTTACAATCAGAGCAATAGGTATCTCCGGTATATCCTTCTGTGGTACATCCTTCTGCTACTTTGCCACGCACTTCTGTATGCTCATGGTTGCTGCTGTCCAAATCGCCATAGGAAGTTCCACATACGGTGCAGACTGCCTGATGTATACAGGTTGCCTTGCCACCCTGATGCTTTGCAAGAGGGATTACCGTTCCTGATACAACCAGTTCTCCACATTCTACGCAGTAGGTATCTCCGGTATATCCGGTTTCCTTACAGGTAGCAGGTTTGGCATTTTTAAGTTCTGTCTTGAGATGGTCACATTTTGATCTTGTCAGGGTAATCACTACCGACTCATTCTCATAATTGCCTGCATCGCTTCCTACATAATTAGCGGTTGCTGTTACAGCCTTACCATCTTCCAATGTTTTTTCCTTATCAGAATCAGCCCATGCCCAGCCCTGTGGCAGTTCCACATCGCCTACTTTATTCTTACTATGTGCAGGCTTCATGGTTAGTCCCGGCATTTTCGGAGCATCCTGCGCCTTATTCACCGTAAGGGTAACGGTTGTAGTGGCTGTATTCCAGTTTGCAGAATCAGAAGGTGTAAACACTACTTCATACATTGTCTTTCCGCTGTCTGCTACGGTAGGATTGGTATCCGGTGTTACCCACACAAAACTTCCTGTGGTGTTTACCTTGCCTCCACTTAACGTACTGTCTTTTAATGACTCTTTATAAGTAATCGCTGATGCTGTCGGGTTTTCGGTAATCACTGGTGTTGCCTTCGCTACTGTTACGGTAACGGTCTTTTCTACCGGATTGTAATTGTTGCTGTCTGCCGGTGTAAATACTGCAACATATCCTCTGTTGTTTACTATTGGTACTGTTGTATCCGTCTTCCAGCTCCAGCTACCTGCAACGGAAGTTTCAGTTCCACCGACTATCCATGTACCATCTGTGCCATTTAAGGTGTAATCCTTCAATGTCTTTGCCGGATCATAAACGATATTCGTTTCACTTACCGTTGGTATGGTTACATTCGGTGTTGCCCTGCTTACAGAAATTTCCACAGTTCCGGTCAGCTCGGCATAAGTGTCTGCTTCATCCGGTGTAAATTTCCATCCCGCAGTTGTTGTGCCTACTGTCGGCACATCATCAGGTGCTGCAAACTCAAGTGTTCCGTGAACAACCGTATTCGTTCCCGCTTCTACAAATACCGCATTGCCAAGATTAAGTTTTGACAGCTTATCTCCATAGGTAAGGGCATTGCTTCCGTTAATTGTTACGCTGCTTCCATTCTGCAATGCAACGACTATCTTATCCGTAATACTGATATTTACAGTAAATGTTGCAGATACATAATTTGCCATCTGGGCAGTTACGATAATGCTTGCTTTATCGCCCACTTTTTTACCGGATTTTACAGTGTAGGTCAGCTTACCGGTAGTATCTACCGCCACATTCTGCAAAATTCCACTGCTGTCTGTCGTATCCGTTACTGTGTAAGTTGTATCTCCTCTATTCTCCGGCAGTTTATCTGCAATATCAATGGTCACAGCTCCGCCAGAGCCTTTTGTATTCACATAGCTTATGTTTTCGGAAGCTAATGTTGGTGCAGATGCCTGATTTACGGTAACCGTAATCGTCTGCTCTGCCGCACCGGTATAACACTTCGTTTCCGAAAGAGATACTGTTACGGTGGCACTTCCTGCTCCCACAATCGTTACTACTCCGGTATCGGAAACTTTAATGACCTTTTCATCGGAAACCTTATAGGAAATCGTTCCGTCTCCGGTTCTGCTACATCCAAGCTCAAATGCCTCATCCCCAAAGGTCTGGGTAAATTCAGCCTGTTTCAGTGTCAGCACTCCGTCTGCTTTTGCAACAGTATCCGAAGTATCATTGACTGTTCCTTTGTATCCTTCCGCAGATACCTTAACTGTAATCTGTTTTCCAATTGCTTCTTGTTCAATCTTATAAGTATTGCTGCTTCCCTGCTGAAGCACTGTATCGTCCGCACAGAAAGTATAGGTTAATACAGCTCCCTGCTGTGCTCCGGTTACAGTTGCCGTTAAGGTTTCCCCATACTTTGCAGTTCCTGAAAGGCTTACGCTGCCTTCTAAGGTTGCGGTATAGGCAGATGTATTGGAAATAACATCACTTGCCTTATATCCATCTGTTTCCTTTGCCCGTACCTGTAAATCTCCTGTGTTGACTATCACGTTTCCAACTGTAACAGTACCAACACCGGTGCCGGAATCTACCGTAATATCCGTCCAACTTGCTCCACCATCGGTACTGTATTCGTAAGTAACTCCGCTTGTTCCGTTAAAGGTAAAGGTATTGTTTTCATCATCCACATTTCCATTCGTCGGTGGATTTGGATGTTCTGCCTTTGCTACCTCGGCGGTGGAATCCGTCAGTTCTCCGGAACAGTTTTCAGCGGTAACCTTAACTGTAATCACTTTTCCTACATCATCTGCTGTTAAAGTATATGTATCTCCGGTAGCAATCGCTGTAGTATCTTCTCCACGATACCATGAAACTGTAACTTCGCCGGCATCTGTCGCAAGTCCCTCATAGGATGCTGTCAATGTTTTTCCATATACTGCCTCTCCGGAAATGGATACAGTTCCCGTGATGGCTTCCTTTAATGTCTTAAATATGCTATTTAAAAGATAACTTTCATTTCCTGCCTTATCCACTGCAAGAACTGCACAGTAATACTCGGTATTTGGTTTCAGGTCTGATAATGTAAAGGTTCCGGTTGCATTGTGATAATCAGATGCTTTCAAATTCTCTGTCGTAGCACTTGTTACCTCATTTATATCCGTACTATATAATAAATAAACCTTCTCAAGACCGCTTCCATCTTCAAAAATATCAAATGTCACACTACCGGAGCGATCCTTCATGACCGGGGTTATATCAAAAATATACGGTTTCTCATCATCATGCAAAATGCCATCACTGGACAGATAGGTTACATTTCCGACATTGTCTGTGATTCTCGCATACACATAGTTGGTCCTGTTCGTCTTGATTTTAGGCTTATTGCTATTATCATAATCTTTCCAGCCACTCAGATTCTACATATCTGAAATTTGTGTATATGCCTTGTCAGATACCAGATATTCTGTAGAGGCTATACCGGAGCCGGTATCCTCTGATGTAATCGTAATTTTTTCTTTGGTGTTGGTATAGAAGCCAAAGGAAATTTTCTCTAAAAATTTATCCCATGTACTTTCTTTTACCTGAATGGTTCCGGTTGGAGCAGCTTTATCAATCTTAATCTCTTTGTTTATGCTATCTGTAATGTATCCGTTACTGTCTTTAAAATAAAGAGTATAAGAATGTGTTCCCTCTTCGGTAACCGAAATGCTGTCATTCCAACTGCTTCCATCCGTTGATACCTGCCAGTCTGCTACGCCGATTGTGACATCTGAAGTATACCAGTCATTCGCACCTTTCGTTCCTGTTATATAATTATCCGGAGCAGTAATGTAAGCAATGGTAAAGTTCTTTGTAATTTCTCCTGTATAATTACCCTTTCCGGTAATCTTCACATAAGGAGCGTTTTCAGCATTGCTGCCTGCCACATCTGTATTGTTTCCATAAGTAATGTTATAATCTTCACCAAGAGTTAATGATGTCTCGCCTTTTTTTATGGTAATATCCGGCTTAATCTCATTACCTGTATAGTAGTAAGGGGTATCCACACCGCTAATACTGATACCAGAATAGTTGATGTTCTTTATATTACAGTACGAACAGCTTTCGCCAGTCTTGTCGTCGCCAAAGTCATGTTCCTTTAAGCCTTCCGCATTATTTGTGTATCCAGCCTTACAAGGAGAACTTTCTGAAGGTTTATAGACTTTCGCATTACTAAAAACAGGAAAAGATTGTTTCTCACCATCATTATCAATGTTCTGTCCCCAGACCTGTGGTATCGTGCCATCTTCTCCCACTTTCTGTCCATCCTGCAAAAGGTATGCAACCTCGCCGGATGCAAACTGTGCAGCGGTTTTTCCTTCAGCCTGCCCTTCGACATCTGCGCCGTTAATGCCACCCAAATCCGTGCCTTCCGCTTTCAGATAATAGCAATTGTTTATCGTACAATTTTCACCATATCCGAACACGCCTCCGACATCATCATTTCCACTTACACTACCTGTGTTATAGCTGTCAGTTATCGTAACACTGCTACCAGTTCCACACACGCCTCCGACACATCCTTCTCCACTTACCACTCCTGTGTTATAGCTGCCAGTTATCGTACCATCTACACCAAATGCGCACACGCCTCCGACATAATGTTCTCCGAAAAAATAAGAATCAACGACACCGACATTCCGAATTGTTGCCATATATATATTGTCAAACAAGCCAACATGACTTTTTTGGCTATCATTGAAAAAGAGTCCGCTGATGGTCTTTCCATTTCCATCAAAAGTCCCCTGATAGCCGTTATTAGCTGCTCCAATCGGTGTCCATGAAATGAAGTTCCCGCCGTTTGCTACTTCATTGGTCAGATTGCCGTCATCATCTGTTTTATATGTAATCCTGTCAAGCAGATTATTATTTACCGTGATATCATTCATCAGCTTCGCACAGGCTGAACTATTTTTAGTAACGTCTGTAAGAGTTCCGTTTACAAGTCCGGCGAACCAGTAAAGTTCTGCCGCCGAGGTAATCTGATACGGGTTTTCTGCTGTACCTTCACCATTTTTCGGTTGTGCTGGTGTGATGGTGGTTGCTTCCAAAAGCTGTGCTCCACCCAGTTCTACATTTACTTTCAGTGCTGCTGCGTCCTCTGCGAGTTCATAGCCCTCCGGCAGATTCGCAGTAAAAGTATAGTTACCGCTGTACGCACCTTCCTCCGGGTAGTTTTCACATACCCAGCCTTCCAGAGTCACGGTTTCTTCCGCTCCATCCGTTTCTTCCGATTCGTTTGTTGCTTCTGTATCCTCTGTTTCGGTAACGGACGCAGATGTTGTAATCGTGGCTGTGATGGAAGCAGGAAGGAATGATACGATGTCATCAAAGGATACGATATAATCTTTGGATGCACCGGGAAGTGCCAGCACGTTTTCCTCCAAGTCCAGCATTTCCTCTTCATCATTCCATGTCCATGAGGTGATACGCTTTGCTGTCTCGGTTATTTCTTCTGATTTCTCCTCTGAGGTTTCAGTTTCTTCCGATGTAGTCTGCTCAGGGCTGTCTCCTGTCACCGTTGTATCGTCCTGACTTTCATCCTCCTGCTTCTCGTCCTCAGAATCGGAAGATGCCGTGATGGTATAGCAGCTATCGTCATGGGTGTGTTCTTCCTTTTCACAGATCAGCTTATCTTCATAGCAGCTATCGTCATGCTCATGTTCCTCTGCTTCCTCAGTGCAAATCAGTACACTTTCGTAACAGCTATCGTCATGGGTATGCTCCTCTTTTTCACAGGTCAGAGTTTTTTCTTCCTCCGCTGCATTTACCGTAAGAGCTGATAAGTCCACGCTGCTTCCAACAAGGGCTGCCGTAAGTAACAATACTGCGATTCGCTTTCCTCTTTCTTTCCATTTTTTCATAATACCATTCCTCCTGTCCGAATTATGGTGCAGTTACACATCCTGTCCCCATAAAGATATTCTCTTATTTTCCAGTCATGTTCAGATAAATACCATGAACAAATCTATCATGAAATCTATCATGAATTTCTGTTTATCATTCTATACAGTAACTCGACTTTATTATACTAAAAAAAGGCTGTTTCTTCAAGTTATTTGAAATTCAAGGTCGGGTGAATTTTACTGTAGGAAATTAATAGACAGAGCATCCCTGAGATATGTTTCAGAATCAAAGTTTTTCATCATTATAACCTTTTTATTCCTTTTTACAAACCCTAAATGTGGTTTTTCAGTGCAGCTATCTTTTTGATCTGCGGATAGGGGATGTCATACACCGGCAGATCTGCCAGTACTCCCAGCTTTCGTTTGTTGGCTTTTTCCATTCGCATCATTTCTGTTGCCGAACAGATGATTTCCTCTGCCCCCGACACCTGTTTCATTTCTTTTTTCTGATATCTTACCAGTTCCAGCATATTTCCCTGATTTTGACGGTAGATGAAATGACAACGCAAAGTTAAGAGAACTTTGCACTACTTTCCCCGACCTTTTACATGGACAGAGAAGCAAGCACTTTTGCCTGCTCTATTGCCACTTTCCTAAGTTCTTTACTCTGAATCTGCTGTAATACCATTGCCATCTGCATTACCTCATTACTGATATCCTCATCCTGCTCTCCTGCCAGGTAGAATACAGTAGTGTCCAGTTCCTTTGCAATCTGTTTCAATATGCTGATTTTGATATCAATCTTGTCATTTTCATAAGCAGAAACTGTAGACTTCTTTGTCAAAAGTCTCTCCGCCAACTCATCCTGTGTCATTCCTTTATTTTTTCTGCATTCCCTGATTCTCTGTCCTATTGTCATTTCCATTCTTTTCTCTCCATTTCCGGAGTCCAAAACGGAAATATGCATGACCTGTACCGGCATAGAAAAAGAGCCTGCAAAACGTACTCAAATAAAACAATCAAAAAGTCAAATTGACTTCTGTTGTCATATTTCCGTTTTGCAGGCTCCTGATAGTTCTGTGCTAAATCCAGCTCGTTTACAAACTCTTGCCAAGTAGTGCCGGCTCTAAGGGTTCACGGTATTTTCAAAATCTGTGTTTTGAATCCTCTGCCCAGTATGTCGGTTCCATCTACCCGCTCATTATATTTAATTGTATCTATAAGCTCACTGCCATTACATTGCTTGCTTCTGTTTCCTTAATGCTTCCATATCTGTAGAGCATCTGCTGGCACCTGCTTCCTGACCGGGCTTTTTTCCCCGGCAGTTCTCAAATATCCTCATATAAACTTCATCAACTACCCCTACTATTTCTTTCCTGCATCTGGAACAGTTTATCTCTACACTGCAGTTTCCAGACACCTTGAACAGCTGCTTGCCACATACGGGACAGCTCACATATCTCATCTTAACTCTCTCTGTCATCATCAAAGTCCTCCTAATATGTACATTCTGTTGTACCATTCAACGGATAAGGGAAATGAAAACCATTGATGATCATGTTAATAGGACAAATGAGTTCCGATGTGCCGAAGTCCGCACCACTTATCCCCTGTACTTCTCGCTGATCTCTTTCTGTAACTAACTCCATTCTTAGAATTTACCGTTCCTCCATAAACCACATATTGTTGTCCTCATAGAACAGATGACTCTCTCTTCCATCAACAATACATGTATAACGCATTCCAGCTCCTCCTGCTTTCAGGCTTGCAGCCCTGCGCACATCCGTCACTCTCTGAATCTCATACACATGGCCGTCCTTCCATATAAAACTCTTTGGAAGAAGTCTGCCATCTGCCGTAAACTCCGCCGTGACATTGACATATACCTTGCTCATACCAGCACCTCATCTTTCTCTTAAAATTCGTATGGTCCTTGGCATTGTGCTGATCCATGTAATATACCCCCTCTCTTTCAGCTGATTCATATGCAGGGCAATGGTTGATGTTGACCTTACTCCAGACATCCCGCACAATTCCCTCACTGTCGGGGGATAACCATGCATCTGCTGAAACAGAATGATATTATCAAGGACCTCCCCCTGTTTCTGTGTTAATGCTTCCCGCTTCAACTAATCCCTCCTATCCAAAATATCCATGAGGATGTACTGTGTGATCCGACTTTGCATCACACGCTGACAGAATCCTGTCCTGGTACATGAGTCCTCTCTGAATACTGTAAAATCCAAATCTTTTGCGGATGTTATCAACCGCTGCATCCACCTTCATCTGTTTCTCCCTTGCCTGCGGATCCATGAACATATCCAGCTGCTCCCAGAAATAATCCGTCACCAGATCCGTTCCCCGGATTCCAATGCTCCGGAGTGGCTTCTGGTAAAATTCCGGTCTGCTGTTTTTCAGTTCATGCTCATCTGCCGGCATCCTGTAACTTTCCTTATAGAGCTTATATCCGGCTTCCGCTATCTCCCTGGTAATGTTGCTCGCATTTTGGAGCTTTACCTGTTTGGAGAAATGAAGCAGATCTTTGTCCCTGATGCTGATCTCCACTGTCCTGCATCTGAAACCATTTTCCCTGAGTCTGGCCGCAACACTTTCTGCCAGGATGTATAACACAATTTTGACATCTTCATCCGTTTCCATATCTTTTGGAGTTGTCGTGCTGTTGCCTACTGACTTTATCGGGGCAGACGTATTCTCTATCTTGACAGGTGACTCATCATAGCCATTTGCAAAAGCCCACAGGATACTTCCCATCTTCCCCAGTTTCCTTACAAGAAGAGATTCCTCTGTCCTTGCCAGATCTCCGATGGTCCTGATTCCAATACCCCGCAGCTTGTTATTCGTTGCACTTCCTACATATAATAAATCAGATACCGGGAGGGGCCATGCCTTATCCCTGTACTCATCCTTATTCATGGTAGTAATAGCATCCGGCTTCTTATAATCAGATCCCAGCTTGGCAAATATCTTATTGAATGACACACCGACACTCACTGTAATTCCAAGCTCTTTCTTCATCCGGCTGCTGATCTCCTGTGCGATATGATAACCGTCTCCTTTAAGGCTTACACTGTCTGTCACATCCAGCCATGACTCATCTATTCCATACGGCTCTCTCTTATCTGTATACTCTGCGTATATCTCCTGGGCCATTCTAGAAAATCTCAGGTACAGATCCATTCTTGGAGGAAGAAATATAATATCCGGACAGACCTGTCTTGCCTGCCATAAAGCCATGCCGGTCTTCACACCGCGACGCTTGGCTGTGTAATCGGCAGTCAGTACGATTCCATGTCTTGCCTCCGGATCTCCTCCCACTGCAACAGGCTTTCCGCGAAGTTCCGGATGATGCAGAAGCTCTACCGATGCATAGAAACAGTTACAGTCACTATGCAGTATTGTTCTATTCATTCATCCACCTTCCTTCTTTCCTACTGCCGGATGATGTACCATCCGTCTACATGACATAATATAATACTTTTCTGATTGCTAATCAATGGTAATATTTTGCATATTATCAATGTTATTGATATTATATATTGATTTTTAGGGATTCCTGTGCTAAAGTTGATATATCCCCATAGGGAGATCATACCTGATATGATTACTTAGAAAGGCATAATACTATGAAAGA
>ENA-OOWN01001588-OOWN01001588.1-human-gut-metagenome-genome-assembly--contig:-NODE-1588-length-16174-cov-21.722191_pt1 | contig 16174 bp, 9 predicted proteins | sample MGYA00241406_ERZ501319 | MGnify/ENA primary metagenome ERZ501319 (study PRJEB25962, sample SAMEA2042734) | human gut metagenome | biome: human gut; feature: human-associated habitat; material: faeces... | reverse complement strand
GGGTTTCATTCCCCGCATTCATTCCATACGCACCCCTTGAGCCATTCCTCTGCTTCTCATCCCTGTACTTCATCTGAGCGGCATATCTCCCCTATATTTATCGGGTGAGGCTGAAAAATCCTAAACAATTTATAGCCTTAAGACTAGATCATTATCTTCGACAGACCGATCACGCCTTTATACGACAAAGGTAAAAAGACAGCCTTGAATTATCTGCATTTTATTCATCTTATGCAACCGCGTTACTTCTTGCTCCAATCTTGAAGTTCATTACTTTTTTGCATCATCTGTGAAGGTGCTACTCCATATCTCGTGCTAAAGCAACGAGTGAAATATTTGGGGTCATTAAACCCGACATTATAGGCCAAGGTAGAGATATTCAGATCGCCTTTTGCTTCCATAATCTGATGACGGGCGATATCCAGACGATAGTTGCGGATAAACTGCAGAGCCGATGTTCCGACCTCCTCTTTCAGTTTCCTACTGAGGGCACTACGGCTCATTCCCATCTCCTCGCACAACTGCTCCACTCCGAAATCCGGATTGGTGAAATGGGCTTCCACCACCTTCATCAACTCATCCATGAAATGGTGCTCGTGAGCTTCCAGTTTCTCCTTCACCTCCTGTGACTTACGGTCAGAGCTGTCATTAAAAAGCTTCTGATTGGAGATGATCTTCTGAATACGCGTCTGCAGGACGGACGGATCCGGACTCTCACGAAGGGCGTCGGCGATAGGCTGATAGAGCCTCAACACCTCCTGCTGATGGTGCTTCCGGATACGGGCCCGATAGATGACAACGACAAGGACGATGACAGCAATGATCAGCAACGAGAGGAACCACCAGCTCTTCCAGAAATAAGGACGGACAACGACAGCAATAGAAACAGTCTGCACCTTATCCCCTGCCAGCCCAGGCACATAACGCACTTCAAAACGATAATACCCCGGCGGCAACGTCGAGTAGCGCACACTATTCTGTCCCGGCGGCAAGGTTATCCATTCGTCCTCATAGCCCGCCATGCGATAACTGTAAGTGCCCATCTTTTCGGGCCCATAGTTCAATGAGGAGAATTCGATCACAAAAGAGCGGTCGCCCTCATGCAAATAGATCTTATCAGCCACAGAGATATCCTTATCCAGGAAGCGTTGCGACGGCAATGCCAACTCATTGTCCACAGTGAGACTTGTGAAACGAAGACGTCCCCAATAATGGCTTTGCTGTTTATGTGTACTCTCTATGGCCGTCAGCCCTTGCAGCGAACCGAGATACACCATGCCGGATGGAGACACCAAGGCACTGTTGAAATAGAACTGTACCGATGCCAAGCCATCATCTGTATTGAGATTGGTGAACACCGCATCTTTAGGCTGCATCACCGACAGACCATTATCGGTCGTAATCCAAAGACTACCAGACGCATCCTGGGCAATGCCTCTGACAACATTACTGGCAAGGCCATCCCGCCAAGTATAATTAATAAAGGTGTCCTTTCCCTCCTTGTCGCGGACTTTCTTATACAATCCGTAGCCGGAGCTTCCCAGCCACAGCGTCCCATCCTTATCAAGACAGAAGCACAGGATCTTCTCATGGATACCACTCCCCGGCCGGTCGAGCTTTGTCGTGTAGTGCTTTACCGTGAAAAGTCCCGATCTACGACGTGACTTCAGATCGACACAGATCATTCCATCGATACAGCCCATCCACAACTTCCTGTCCGGGGTGATTGCCGTACCGATACACCCTCGTATGCTACGGCACCCTTTAAAAGGCTCCACCAACTGCCGGTTCTTGAACAAATAAAGATAGACACCATCGTTTGTTCCTATCCACAAACCGTCATTATAAGGATCGTAGATCAGTGCCCCCGTGAACATCAGCAGACCGGCATGAGCGGCATCCACAGCCAACCGCGTGATCTGATCAGGATGACGCATATCAAGCGAGCATACACCTCCGCCCCATGTACCGATCCACAAACGCTGATGTGTATCGGCAGCCAGTACAGAAACAGAATTATAGGGCAATCCAGAGTTCTGTGTGGTATAATGTCTGAATCCTTGTTCTCCGGGCGCACGGCGGTTGAGTCCTCCTTCTACCGTACCTACCCACAACGTACCGTTCTTCTCTGCATACATCGCATTCACCGCGTTAGGCGAAAGAGAAGAGGGAGATTCGGTATGGACAAAATTCCTTAACCGAAGCAACCGGGGCGTCAGCTGTATGACACCGCCCGTCTCAGTACCCACCCATACCATACCATGATGAACATAGATACAATTGATGAAGTTGCTGCTCAAAGGAGTTGACGATGAGTTGATGTCCCAACACACTGGCGTCTGCCCGTGCCCGGAGATAATAGCCATACCACCCAACGTACCCACCAACAACTTACCATCAGGCGACACAGCCAGAGAGCTGACAAAATCGTGACAGATGGAAGCCGATCTGCTCTGCGAGGTGTAGATACGTCCGTCGCTGCAATAAAGACCGGTTGTCGTGCCTACCCATAGCTTTCCCTCGAAAAGAGCAACATCCGTAACATAATGATCCAGCAGCTGAGGATAGCGTTTAGTCAGACTGACAGCATGAAGCCGGCCTTTGGATGAAGACACCCTATAAAAACTTCGATTGAAGGACACTAATACACTGCCGTCCTTATACACATCACGCAGGCAGCCGCTGACGGCATTAGCCGTCACCTTCATACTCTGAATGTCATTGACTCTGCCCTCTCCGTCAAAACCCAAACGATAAAGATGCACCTGGGTAAGGATCCAGACAAAGCCGCGGCCATCCACCTGTACGCGATCACAATTTTCCTTGAATAATTGTTGCAACTGTCTGTCCAATCGGTCTGTTGCCCCTTTAGGCTGAACAGGCAAAAGTGTATGAAGATCGAGCACCTCCGCACCTTCATCAAAAGCCACCCAAAGGCGGTGCCAGCGATCCTCAGTCACATTGCGGCACGAGTTGCTACGAAGCTGCACGACAGACAAACCGACTCCAAAATAACGGAAGGAATAACCATCATAGCGGGCCAAGCCGGCATCACGGGTCGATAACCAAAGAAACCCCTCGCTATCCTGGTAGATATCATCTACAAAATCATTAGGCAATCCCTGATTGAGTCCTAGAAAAGAGACTCTATACCCTCCTCCATTCCCAGCCTTTACCTGCAGATGGCTAAGAAAGAGTATAAGTAATGATATAGATAGCCAGATGTTTTTAGTCATTATAAGGTTTGTCTTTAGTCTCGTTACAAAGTTACTACATTATTTTTAATAATATGCAAAATTACACTTAAAAAAATCAGCACGACATCTTCTACATCATCACCAAACAAAAAAGCGGAACCTCCGAAGAGATTCCGCTTATATTATATAGAGCTTGCGCTCTGCGATAATTAGTCGCAGTTAGCCAGCTTGTGATCTGAACCGAGCACGTCAGTAACCTTATGAGCATAGAGCTGCTCCATGTACTCACGAGCCTTTCCGCAATACTGACGGGGATCGAAGTACTCAGGATGCTTAGCTAAGGTCTCACGTACACCAGCAGTGAAGGCCAGACGAGAGTCAGAGTCGATGTTGATCTTGCAAACAGCGCTCTTAGCAGCCTTACGCAGCTGCTCCTCGGGGATACCAACTGCATCGGGGAGCTTGCCACCATACTCGTTGATGATGTCAACATACTCCTGAGGAACAGAAGAAGATCCGTGGAGCACGATGGGGAATCCGGGAAGCTGCTTCTCGATCTCTGCGAGCACGTCGAATGCCAATGGAGGAGGAATCAGGCGACCAGTCTTCGGGTCACGTGTGCACTGCTCGGGCTTGAACTTGTAAGCACCGTGGCTAGTACCGATAGAGATAGCCAGAGAGTCAACGCCTGAACGGGTAGCGAAGTCAACAACCTCCTCAGGCTTGGTGTAGTGAGACTCCTCAGCCTGTACCTCATCCTCAACACCGGCGAGAACGCCCAGCTCACCCTCTACAGTTACATCGAACTGATGAGCATAGTCAACCACCTTCTTGGTCAGAGCGATGTTCTCCTCATAGGGAAGAGAGCTACCATCGATCATTACAGAAGAGAAGCCGAAGTCTACGCAGCTCTTGCAGAGCTCGAAGCTGTCACCGTGATCCAGGTGAAGCACGATCTCAGGATGATTGCAACCCAGCTCCTTAGCATAAGCTACAGCGCCCTCAGCGAGGTAGCGGAGCAGAGTCTGGTTAGCATATTTACGGGCACCTTTAGACACCTGAAGGATCACCGGGCTACGAAGCTCAGAGGTAGCCTTGATGATAGCCTGAAGCTGCTCGAGGTTATTGAAGTTGAATGCAGGTACGGCCCAACCGCCGTTGATGGCTCTCTTGAACATCTCACGGGTGTTCACGAGACCTAATTTCTTGTAATCTACTGCCATTTTTTTATAATATTAAAAAAGTGATTCTACATTTGAACCAAAAGCCATCACTTCATAGTTCATTTGCAAAGTTACAATATTTATTCTATATGCCAAAGAGCGAACACATTTTTAAATGATACTAAGGGTTAAAAAAAAGTAATTATGAGATATCCGGCTGCCACCTTTTTCCAAAATTGGCATATAGAACTTACAAATAGAGTTTACCGTAAAGTCTTTTACCTCAATCCTCATCAACCGCAAAACTTGTATTTTAACCTCATCATATTCGTTTGTCCGGCCTCCTCCCTCTTGCCGGCCTTCCACCCCAACGCAGCCTCTATGCCTTCGATAAAGGTAACAGACTGACTGCCCAACAATGGAAAGAAATCCTTCGAGCCGCTAATATGCCTTCTTTACCGATTGATCTTTGTCCATTGTCAAACAAGCAAAAAACATTTGAGCAGCAGGGAGGCCCGGTACAAAAACCATCACCTTCCCGCTGTCCTGTCATCACACTTCGTAATCTATTAATAAATCCGAATCCTACAATATCCGGTTCTCACTCCACCCTTATCCATCCGTCCTCTGTGAAACACAAAGAACGCAATACAAGAATCGGCGCTCCATTAGCCGCCCTGTAGCCGTGACAGATGAGAAGAGCCTGCAACGGTACATTCGGATCATCGTACACCGCACAATGCCCGGCAGCTTCATACACGGTCCCATCCCCTTGCAGGAGCACCGTGCCCCCACCCTCAGTCATAGGCCTGCCTTCATGGTCGAGATACGGGCCCTCGACCGAACGGCTGCGTCCATAAGCCACACGATAGTTGCTTTGGGCACCACGACAACAATAATCCCAACTCACAAAAAGATAATACCACCCATCACGATAATACACAAACGGAGCCTCGATAGCATTGGTGCCGGCATCCTTAGAAGTAGGATTGGCTGACTGTCCGGACGCTCCCGGAGCGTAACGACGTGCAATCGTCACCGGACTCTTGCCCTCCAGGATATGCAATGACTCATCGAGCGGCACCAGCTGTATACCATCCCAGAACGATCCAAAAGTAAGCCAAGGACGGTCGCTATCGTCAATGATAATATTCGGATCGATGGCATTCCAGTTGTCACGCCCCTTCTTCGAGGCGACAACACACCCATGGTCGGTCCAGTGTGCCCTGTCGAGGGACGGCGAAGACATCAGTCCTATGGCCGATGTGTTCTTACCAAAAGTCGAACAGGCATACGTAAGCCACCACTGCCCATGCCACTGCACAATGTCAGGAGCCCACACATGATGCTCAAATCCCGGCACGCTGTCCCTGGTCCATTGAGGGAGTGGCCTCAGCACAGGAACGGTATCAATCTCCCATAGCTTCAAGTCCTTTGATATCATGTGCTGCACACCATTGCCGGTACAATACAGATGCCATACATCTTTCTCCCATGCCATCACCGGGTCGTGTACCATAGGCGAATTAACCGTAAGAACAGGAGTTTCCACCTTCCGGCCGGATATTACAACCCTTTCACTCGGACAAGCTGTCACATCCGTATTCATGGAGGCAGCTTGTCCTGTGCCGGCAACAGTCAGATAGAGCAATAATCCACAAATAAGGAAATTCTTAATTTGTATCATGATTCGTTTTTATCATTGCGACTACTCTGCATCGTCCGCATAAGATGGTGAACTGACACGCTTGCCCCAATATGTGACGGGCACAGTTTCATTCGTGTTATAGCCGGCATAGACGATCGTAGCATGACGGGGATTGGATTCCCAATCGGCCTCACGGGCCAGACAAAGATCCACATCACCGTCACTCAGACTCAATGTAAGGATATTCCGCTCACTGTCGAGTTTCCACGACGCACCGTCGAAAGGAGCTCCGCTTATCGTATGATCGGCATTGAACGTGACATCTACGCTCCTGTCCATGTGATCGGAATCATCATTGTCCGAGCCCTGGATATACTCCAGATTGATATGCTGCCATCCACCGACTATATCCTCCTCGGTGATCGGTGTCTGCGGCACGTTGCCATAGCGCTCCGGCAGGACGACAGGCCATCCGCTCGGGGTCCAAAGCACACGGCGTACACCCCCCATCATAATCGCATTAGCATACGCGTCACCATTATAGTTCTGCGGGAAACGCTGCTGGGAGGCATAAAACCAGTTGCCCTCACCGTCATCAAAGACTGCACAATGGGAAATGCCCACCCATCCATGATTGGAGCCGAACTTATAAGGATGGGTGACGACAGGATACACATCGCCGTTCGTCGCTCCGTTCGTAAAAGAACGGTCGGTGATATCCACATACTGGCCATCGATTGTCTCCGAACGGAGCACTCGCGTGTTGTAGCATTTGCTAAGCTCGTCGAAAGCCACAAACAGATAATAATAGCCGTCGTGATACACCACCTCAGGCGCCTCAGACGCCTGCCATCGGTTGTTACGGTAACGTGTGAAGATGCGCTTGCCGTAAGCGTCGGCATTGCCTGCATCCCAGGGCAGATGGTGAGGCTTAAGCGACTTGCCTGTCGACGGATCGAGCTGCATGGCGGGAAATCCACTGTGCCACGAGCCATAGATGAGCCAGTGCTCCCCTTCGGGCGTGATGATATAGGACGGGTCGATGGCATTGTAGCGGTAATAGCCGCCCCACGCGCTCTTGTCCTCATAGTCGGTGCTTTGATCGGAATATTGTGTTGTCACGTAGCCCTTGTCCACCCAGGATGCCGAGTCGGCCGGATTCGTACTTTCCATCAGGCCGATAAAACAGGGATTGCCCACAGCGGTATTAGGTGTGATCGTACCGGGAAGTGTCACTACATAATACATACGATAGAGATTATCGTTCACCTTACGGGCACAGGGTGCCCACCAGCCGAACTGTGCCTCATCGTCCCAGTTGACAGTAGAAGCCGTCAGTCCCATGGCCTTACGGTAGACATTAAGAGAATCGCGGATCCAGGCCGGCACCTTCGGCATGCAAGTTCCTACATATTCCCAATGAACCAAGTCCTTTGAGCGACGTCCTATGTAATGACCGCCACTGGCATAATGCACGTTGCCATAACTGGCATCCGTCTGATACATATAATAATAGCCGTCGGCAGCCTTCATCACCGTAGGATCGTGGACATTGGCCAGCTCCCACTCATTGCGGTCCGACCAGTCATTGAGCGAACGGTAATCATCAGCGTAGGTCGGGGCTGTATAATCGGCCAGCCGCTGTTCCTCCTCCGTCTGCGGAATGAAGATACGCCAGAAATTACCGACATCATTGGATGCCTCATAACCTACCCCGGCTGTACTACCGAAAGAAAAAGCATCCTCCGTCCCATCCTGATGGACATAGAGGTTGGCTGTTCTCCAAGGGATCATATTCAACGATTTTGTCTGCATATACACCTGCGCACGCATTCCGAGAGGAAGAGCTAGAAGGGCGGTAAGGACAAAAAGTACACTATGTTTCATCATTCCATTGTCTTTAAGAATTTCACGCTTATTTTTCCCACTCTCAACACATAAGCCTGCGGTATCAGCGAAGAGATGTCGATCCGCGTCTGGCCGTCTGTCGTCACCGTACGCAACACTACTTTCCCGTCAAGGGTAAAGATGGTCACAGGCTGTCCCGTTTCCGCTCCCATGATCACCAGGTCATTACCGGCCTGCTGAATGGCTGCCTCATCTTTTATCCCGGTGATGCCAGTCTCGCCGCCGTCAGTCCTGACCACCCGTGCATCGGTGACGCCGGTTATCTCTCCGGCATCCTTCTTGACAATCGTGAACGACTTTGCGTTTGAAGAACTAAGGATGTATGACACCTCCGATAACGGCACGACAGCGCCTGTCTGGATCTTCAATGCCCAGTATCTATCTGCCGCATAGCCATGGAGCAACAGCAGCGACAATCCGAATGCAATAATATATTTCTTCATAATTGTAGAGGTATAAAGGCCGGCGGAACCACAGCAAAATGATCCGTCGGCCATAATGATTGGGCAGAACCGTTACCGACGACGGTAAGCTCTGCGAGCTGTATGAGAAGCCTTCTTTTTAGACGCTGATGAGTTGTTGGCAAATACCAGGTGGCTGTTATCCACTGTCAGACGAAACTGCAGATCGGATGTCACTGCACCGAAGCCGAGATAGCACTGCGTATAGAGATTGCCGTCCGTACAATTCATCACGGCCTGAATGTCACAAGTACCATTGCCCACATTGGTCACATAGACATGCACGTCAGCGCCATTCATCCCGCTCAGCCACGTCGCCCAGTCGCCTTGTGTACCGATTGCCGTTGCCGACGAATATCCTGTACCCCAGCCATAATTGTCAGCACGAACATCGCCAATACAGTCATTATTACTATAAAGCTCCACAACGAAGTTGTTCCAGTTGTTGGCCAACGAACTGTAATTCGTAAAATGAGCCTCGCGTGTCTCACCCATGGGCACCGTGAAGTAATCACTGAAGTCGCCCGTGAAAGCCGTGGAGTTATCGGTAGCACCGACCGTTGAGACAGAGTTCTGCACCAAGGTAGACTGGCTCTTAGCCACTGTGACTGTCGTCGTGGCGGTACAACCGTTCTCGGTAGAAATCGTCACGGTCTGGCTGCCCGCCTTAGCCGGCACGGCTGTAAACGACAACTTGCTATTGTCCATGATCTCTGTCGTTCCATCGGTATGGGTAGCCTCAACAACCAATCCGGTAGGATCGAAGGCCATTGTGCGCTCTAGCAGATCGCTCGTGGCATCACTCGTATAATAATAGTAGTTACGATGGGTAGGCTGCGAAGTCACTGCGATCGAGGCGATGGCATTCTCCACTCTGAACTTAGCCGTCGCATAGATTGGCGTAGAGCAATTCTCACCCTTGAATGTCTTGTTGTAGATCACTATCAGATCTTTTTCACCTACTTCATCCATGTTCGGGATAGCGGAGATCAGCAGTTCGCTGGCGGGCACCTCCTTCGTCACGCCCTCTTCAAAGGTGACGGTAGCAGAGATATTCGACATCGCCTCGTTCAGATCAGCACCGCGCTCCACCGTCTCAGGCACATTGTTCAGCACCATTGACACCGGATTCTTGTCATTGGCCGATGTAAGACCGCCGATAGGCACAATGTTCGTCGAGAGGAAGTTGATATACGAGCCCTCCGGCACCAGGAAGCAGCGGATATTAGTATTACTAGCGTCCGCATTGAGATTGGGCAGCGCGTGAGGATAGGTGTACGTCTTCGTCACCGTGCCATTGGTGATCTTTATATAAAAGGTATCCACACGCGAACGGTCTACAGTAAGGGTCACCTTACCACCCAGTTTCTGCACGTTGGCATCCAGGTTGCTGGCGTCAGGTGACATAAGCAAATTACTCTGTGTGTATTTGAACCAAAGATAATCGCCCCACTGAGAGTTGTAGGTTAATGAATCACTAGTCGCGTCAAAGCGATAAGCGCCGTACTCCTTGTAAGAGCCACCGGCCTCACGGTCGTAGTCGTTCGTAATGACGAGTGCGAAGTTCTTATAATACGTATTGTCATCAGGATTGATGTTCAGATTGAACTGGGCGTTCCACTTCTGGCCGTCAGCAATAACATAATATTTGGAGAATGCCGACCACCAGCCCGATGTGTAATCGGTGTTACCGATCGTATATACATCCTCCTGCATGCCTTCGAGTACCTCCTCCGTGCCTTTATTGGCATTCTCAATAGAATCGACCTTCTCCGATATCCAGTCGGGAGCGTCGATATTGTAAAGCTCACTGCCTTCACACGCAGAAAGGACCAGACCGGTCAGGGCCGCGAAGACAAAGGAGAAATAGCGGTCCAGGCGGATCCCCCATATTCTGATATTCTTGAGATGTCTCATTTGTTTTCTGTATTTAGATTGTCGTTTATATTCCTGGCGGGAAGCCTGCGGGCTCCCGTCAGATTATATGTTGTTTTTTACTCATTGGGAACACTTACCACTGGATGAATGGTCCAGCCGTTCTCTGTGAAATAGGAAGCGTTACTGGTACTGTTATTCGCCGAGTTACCCTTCAGATTCGGGTTCTGGTCCGTCAGCGTCGTAACAATGGGCAGGAACTCATGACCCTCTATATAGGTATCATACGAGCATTTCAGTTCGCTATCGGTAGCGATGTCGCTGTAGCTGACAGGTTCCTTCGCGCGATGAACAGAACGGCGGAACGTGCCGTGCTCCTTCAACTGTGCCATACGGCCGGCGTCGTAGAACCATCCCCAACGGATAAGATCGAAGCCTCGTCCGAACTCACACCCGAACTCTTTAGGACGCTCCACATTGGCAATCTGCTCGAAAAGCATGTCGGCCGTCGGGAAATCCGCGAGCTTCAAGTCAGCCAGACCGGCACGTCTGCGCACCTCGTTGATCCAGTCGATGGCCTGCTGAGTAGGACCATTCACCTCGTTCTCACACTCTGCGGCGCGCAACAACACATCCGAATAACGCATCAGACGAAGGTTGATACCATCGTGCAGACCAGTGACGACAGAGGTGTACAGATTTGTACGCATATTGGTCCACTTGGCAATAGGCAGACCACCATTGGTGTTGTTGGTCACAACCGTGTCGGTAGCCGTCATCTCCTGACCATAGCCAACATTGCCGTTGGCATAATTTTCCCAGTCGGCCTCGTAAGTGCCGATAGTCCAGTAAAGACGCGGATCGAGCGTACCTGATGTCGTCCTCTCCTTTTTGAAGAGCTGATAGAGCCAGGGCGAGGCTGAGATGTCGGCCCAACCGCCGTACACTCCGGGACAGAAATTGCTCTCGATGGCAGAGCCCTGAGTGGCATTGGGGCTGGTATTGACAGGTGTCCACTCGTCGTCGGTGCCCTGTGAGCCATAATCCAGGAACTGCACCTCAAAGAGGCTCTCGGCATTGTTCTCGTAAGCCGGTCCTTCCTGGAAGTTGTCACCATAGTCGGCCATCAGCTTGTAGGTGCCATACTTCTTATTGATGATATCCTTCAGCACTGTCAGCGCCTCACTATATTTGTGACGCTGCATAAGCGCACGGGCATAATAGCCGGCTGCCGATCCGCAGGTGGCACGTCCCTGGGCCCACTCTCCGCCCTCATCGCGCGAGGGCAGTAAGGTCATAGCTTCCGACAGGTCTTTCTCTACCTGATCGAGCACCTCGTCGTAAGAGCTGTTAGCACCATACAGACCGTTGAGAGTTGAATAAGTGTTATAATCCGTAATTAGAGGAGGATTCTGATAGTATCCCGCAAGATTGTAGTAAGCCAAACCACGGATGAAAAGGGCCTGTCCCTTGATACGCTGCATGGCCGTACTCAGCGAAGCATCCTGTGCGGGATCCTGACCTGTGCGCGAGAGGATGAAGTTGCAGACATTGATGGTATAGTACCACTCACGCCAAGGCCACCAGGCTATGTCCGCATTGGCCGGAGCGTCCAGATCATCGAACGGCAGATACCATACCTGTGATGAGTTCCATGCCTCATCACCACGGCAGACATCGATCATGTAACCCACGCGGGCATACGAACCTTCCATACGAATATGGTTATAGGCTGCAATGACGCATTCCTCCAGATCGTCCGTCGTATATCCGAAAGAACCTGTTGTCTGTTGGTTAGGATTGACGAGATCGAGCCTGTCCTCACAAGAGGAGAGAGCACCAAGACCCAACAGCAGAGCCAGAGAAATATGATATAGTTTCATTTGTATTCTGTTCTTAGAGGTTGATTATATAGTTAGAATGTGAAGTGGAGGCCGCACATAAACGTGCGGGGTGTCGGATAGGAGCAGAAGTTGTAACCCGGTGTGAATGTTCCGCCCGCATAGTCGACATTGTAGCCGTGATAGCCTGTGAAGGTATAGAGATTCTGTGCCGAAACATAAAAACGCACGTCGTTCACCCATCCATGGAACCACTTATCAGGGAAGGTGTAGCCAAGCTCTATATTGGCAATCTTCCAGTAGGCGGCGTTCTGTATCTGACGCTCACTGAAGAGATCGTTCCAGCCCATCGTCGCGTTGTTTGTGGCATAGGTGCGGGGCACATTCGACAGATAGGTCGTTCCGTCTTCCGACCATCGGTTGGCACCGCCGACAGCGACATCCTTATTGCCCCATCCGTAGCAGGAGTTGAGCGAGTTGTAGATATCGTCAGTGACATGATAGTTCAGCGCGCCATAAGTAGAGATATTCAAATCGAAGTTTTTCCACTCCAGGCGGGCACTCAGGCCGAAGTTCACCTTAGGCAGACCACTGCCGAGCACTGTGCGGTCGTCTGTGGTGATCTGTCCGTCACCATTGAGATCCTTATAAAGGCAGTCGCCTACATTGGCACCCTGCTGGGTGGCATGATTGTCGAGATCGTCCTGCGTGCGGGCTATCCCTTCGTAAACATAACCATAGAACTGACCGATCTCCTGACCCACATACGTGATGTAGTTGCCGGTGAGATAATAGGTAGTTCCAAAGCCAAGTGATGTCACCTTATTACTCAGAGTACTCACGTTGGCGGAGATATCATATTTCAAGGGATGATCATGATTGCGGTAGGTAGCCGAGAACTCGAAGCCGCTGTTGTCCATGGATGCGGCGTTCATCGTAACAGTTGTGTTCGACACACCGGCCTGATAAGGTACGGGAACAGAATAGAGCAGATCCTCTGAACGGTTCTTGTACCACTCTGCCGTGAACTCCAAGCGGTTGTTGAACAGCGCAAGATCGATACCCACGTTGGTCGATTTCTTCTTCTCCCAAGAGATATTCTCATTCACAAAGGTCGATACAGCCGAACCTGTCACAGGGATATTGCCGAAGCTGTAGGTCATATTGTTGCGCAGCATCGTAGCCTGATACTGGTACTCACCGATATTCTCATTACCGAGCACACCATAGCTGGCACGGATCTTAAACATATTAACGATGTCGCGGCTGATAGGGAAGAACTTCTCCCGGTCAAAGCGCCAACCCACTGACACTGAGGGGAATGTGCCCCAACGGATGGCTTTTGTCAGGCGCGAGCTGCCGTCCCGACGCACCGTAGCGGAGAAAAGATACTTGTCATCATAATTATAGTTCACACGACCAATATAAGAAGCGATGGCGTGCTTGTACTCATAGCTGGACGAATAGGTGTCAGCAGCATTCTGCAACTGCAGGAATGTCGAACCTTGCATATCAATACCCCAGCCTGTGAGCAGATAAGTGTTCTCCTCTTCATAAGTCTGACCCACCATAATGTCGAGCTGATGCTTGCCGAACGTACCATTATAAGTAAGGGTGTTCTCTATCAAGGCATCGGCATAGGTGCGGGTGCCTTCCGTGAGACGCTCGTTGCTCTGAGCCAGATAGACACGGTTGCTCTGAATCCATGACGGTATCCATGTGAAGTCCTTCGCATGCGTCTTGCTGTAAGAGAGGTTCAGATTGTAGTGCAACTTCTGCGTCTTGCTCTTTATTCCAAGCATCTTCAGAAGATCGACATCTGCCGATCCGGTCCCCACGAAGCGGTCGACCAGCGTATTGCGTTTCAGAAGGTTGTTTATCAAAAGAGGATTCGACGCGGAGATGTCTCCGTGGATCTGATCATAATACACACCGTAACCATAAGCGTCGTTCTGATAACCGTTGGCGGCACCAACCATCTGATCGAGTACCCAGGTCGATGGATCATAAGCCTTGATGGTGGGCTGCATCAGCAGCGTACCGCGGAGCATGTTGGTCACATCGCCATACAGTCCCTGTACATACTCAGAGGCATTTGACAATGCCATATTGTCCTGGTTGGAATGTGAGAATACAAAACTTGTCTTGAAATTGACAAATTTAGTTTCCATCGTGTTGTTAGCACGCACAGTGTAGCGTTCATAGTTCGGGCCAGCTCCCTCAAGAGTTCCCTTTTGGTTGAAGTAGTCGAGTGCTATATTATAAGTATTGTGAGCACCTCCACCGGAGAGATTCACATTGTGGTTCTGACGGATGCCTGTCTTGAACACCTCATCAAACCAATCGGTGTCCGTGTCGTCCTGGAATACGTATTTACCCGTTGTGGGATCAAGCGAATAGCCACCGGGGAGCGATGTGTCGCTATTGGCACAGGCCTGACCGATATAATTGCTGTACTGGGCGGCATTCATCACATCGTAGGCACCCTTGGAGATATTGTCTATTCCGAAATATCCATTGTAATCGACCTTCAGCGGCTGGTCTTTCTTTCCGCGTTTTGTCGTAATGATCACCACGCCATTGGCCGCACGCGAACCATAGATGGCTCCTGCAGAAGCATCCTTCAGAATCTGAATCGTCTCAATATCATTGGGAGAGAAATCGCGGATCGTTGTACCCATAGGTACGCCGTCGATCACATACAGAGGAGAGGTGTCGCCGAAAGAACCGATACCGCGGATGCGGACAGAAGGATCAGCACCCGGCTGACCGTCAGAGGTGATCTGCACACCGGCCACCTTACCCTCGAGCATTGTAGAAATGTTGGAGTTGGACACCTTCTTCAACTGATCGGCATCCACTACAGACACTGATCCCGTCAGGTCGGCCTTTTTCTGCGTACCATAACCGACCACCACCACCTGATCGAGCGACATGGAATTGGGCTCCAATTGGATAGGGTCGAGGATCGCACGATTACGGATGGCAACCTCACGGTCGTTATAGCCGACATAGCTAATCACAAGAGTTGCCGTACCATCGACATTCAGCACAAAATTGCCATCCAGATCAGTGACTGTTCCGGATTTCCCTCCTTTTTCCTTCACAGTGGCACCGATGAGAGGTTGGCCATTTTCGTCTACCACCTGACCTTTTACCTGCACAGCAGGCGACAAGGCCACTGTCGCTTGGATGGGTAGTGGAAAGCCCGACAATCCACCTGCGGCACCAAGCATGAGCATTGCTGAGATTAATTGTTTCCGCATGTTCTGAATTTTTAGATTTAGTTATTTTATATATAGGTTTCGCTTCTTTCACACAGCTTTCAACAAGTAAACTGCAGAAAACCGTCTTATAACTCATATACTGATTGTCTCAACTATGGCAAAATTAGATTTTACAAGGTCAACATAGGTGGATAAAACAATATAATGGGTGGACAAAAGCCATCTTTGCCACTTTTTTTTCGGCTTGTCCACCTATCCTGCGACAAATAACATTCTTGAGAATATTTTATAAGCGACTTTCATCTCCTTGTATCTCCTTTATTCCTCAACTCTAGCTACATAACGTCCTTTTCGTCACTGTACAACATCACTTAGACAAGTAATACAAAGACTTTGGAAAGGCATCTTTATCAACCTATCGGATACCTAATAATATACAGACTGATGTTACCCCATCCTTTTCTAAGGCCGGTCTTTATCTCTGCCCCTCCGTATAACCATTGTGACCGGCCCGTCCGTGCTCACAGGCACCTTCCTTCCTAAGGCGATTATATATAAACAAAAACTGAATCTTTTCATTCGTCATCTATTTTTTCAAGAATACTTTCTGACGGGCATATACCAACCCCACTCTTTGATAATAGATACAGCACTAAAACATATAGTAAGGATCCGGCTCCTATATGCCCCCAAAAGGGCTCACCCGATAAATATAGGGGATTGTTTAGCCTGGGCCTGAAGAAGACATCCTATCCTTGCAAGACCGAACGACAAGTCTGGGATGACGCTGAAACCGTGAACATCCGCACAGCTTCAACGTGATCTAAAAATAAGAAATATTCTTGACACGACCA
>ENA-OOWN01001580-OOWN01001580.1-human-gut-metagenome-genome-assembly--contig:-NODE-1580-length-16220-cov-4.645036_pt1 | contig 16220 bp, 18 predicted proteins | sample MGYA00241406_ERZ501319 | MGnify/ENA primary metagenome ERZ501319 (study PRJEB25962, sample SAMEA2042734) | human gut metagenome | biome: human gut; feature: human-associated habitat; material: faeces... | reverse complement strand
AATATTCCATTCCCACAACTTTTCCATTGATTTTCTTATACCGAACTCACGTTAATATTATAAAAGGCCGTATTTCGTAAGCTAAAATACGGCCTTTTAGGCAACAAAACACGGCATTTCGAATTGCAAAAAGCCATGTTTTACAATACTATCAGTTTTTACTTCTTCTTGCGATAATTCTTTATCGCGCTGTAAGCGTCGTAAAGTCCACGCTCGCCGGCTTTACTAAGATCACTTATACCGACATCCGTCTTACCGAGGTTAATGTTTGAAATACCCCTATTATAATAAGCTTCGGCAAGGTTAGGATCAAGCTTTATCGCGGTATCATAATCTTTTATCGCTTTAACGTAGTCCTTATTGGATGCGTAAAGGTTGCCGCGGTCGAAATACAGGTAAGCATTGTTTGGATTAAGCCGTATGGCCATATCAAGGTCGGAAATAACTCTCGCTGCCTTCATGCCCACATCCTTACCACGCGAAGCGTCATATTCGTTCATACGTGCCTGACATACGGCACGCTGCCAGTATGCCAACGACGACATGCTATCCGTTTGGATGTAAGCTGTAAGATCGTTTATTGCGTCAGCGTAATTCTGCACAACGCTGTTGGCAACGGCCCTTTGAAGTATCAAGCCCTTGTCATGGCGTAAGTCGCGCGAAGCGTCTATCTCGGCCGACAACGTATCAATAAGCGCGAATACATCTCTTGAATCCTGCTCGGAAAGTGACTTCACACCACACCTTATATATAATCTATAACGTGGTTTATGTTCAAAATTGAACTTTTCCACCTCATTGTCATAAGCCTGATAAGATTTAACTGCGTTATCATAAGGGCTGAACGAAAGTTGGAACATCTGTTGCAAAACGACATCAACCTTGCGGTTCTGCACACGTCCACGGTAAACCGATGAATATTCATGTTGTACGGAAGCCTCGTCTTCCACCACAAGCTGATTGTATTTGTCAAAATCAATCTCACTTTTCTTACGGACATCATGTTTTTGCTGTTTGCTCCAACGTTGCTGACGACCATAATGCTTATCCATCTGGGCCTTGAATATACGAAATTCGTCAAGCTCGGCCTTAGCCGTCATTCCTACTTTACGATAACAACGGGCACGGTTATTCAGACCGGCCCAGAAATTCGGATACTGGTCGATAAGCCTTGTATAATCTTTTATCGCCCCGTAAACATCGCCTGTACGCTCAAGCAACAACGCACGATTATAAATTGCCATGACATTATCAGGCTCAAGGCTTATGACATAATTAAAATCTTCAATAGCCCTATTATCATCGCCTACCTGCACACGCAACTGTCCGCGATTGTAATGGGCTAAAAAGTTATTAGGGTCGATCTCCAACGCCTTGTCATAATCGGCCATCGCCCCACGCAGGTTGTTCGTATTATACCGCGCTAAAGCACGGTTTACGTAATTAGCAACAGTAGTAGGCTTCAAATGTATCGCTTTCGATAGTTGTGTATCAGCGTCCTTCCATTCACGCCGCGATAAACTTATCATCGCCCTGTAAGCCCATACATCGCCATCATAAGGATCAAGTTCAAGACTTTTATCCAAAAACTTCGCCCCTTCAATAGTGTCTTTTTGTTGCATACAGACCTCTGCTTTCAGTGAATAAGCCTTAGCATAGGTTTTCCACATCGTCATCATTGAGTCCAAATCTGCATTTGCGGCATCGTAATCTTTCTTCTCAATCTTACACAATACACGGTTAAACCACAGATTCTTATTGTAAGGGTTAAACTTGATGGTCTTGTCATAATCGGCAATCGCGGCATCAAACTTATTCTGCTTAATATTACACAGACCTCGAAGTTCGAATAAATCAGGAATATACGGATTAAGTCTTATCGCCTCGGAACAGTCTTTTTCCGCCCCTACATAATCATCTAGATAAAACTTGGCAACAGCCCGTAAAAACCAAGGCTCATAAAGATAGGGCTTGACTAAAATCACTTGATTGAAATATTGTATCGACAAAACGTAATCTTCATAATAAAGCGCGCTACGGCCAACGTCAATCAACCTGTCTGTCCGAAATTGAGCGGACGCTGAGACTGACATAAGCAGCAACAATAAAGACAAAAGACACTTGCGCATACGAAGAAGAATTCGTCCTGAAATACAAAAAGTCATATAGCCAACGGATTTGCCGAGGGCTAATATAAACAAACCGTATACGGTTATTTGTGTGCCGCTTTCGTTCGATAACTACAATTAAAACGACCTTGAAGTATGGCTTTCAACTTATTCTTTATGAGTTGACGGCGTAATGGCGAAACACGATCAATAAAAATTTTGGCATCAAGATGATCAAATTCGTGCTGCATTACACGCGCCAAATAGCCTTCCACCCACTCCTCATGCTCAATAAAATCTTCATCCATATACTTAACATGGATACGTGTGGGTCGCCTTACGCTTTCGTGTATGCCCGGCACCGACAGACAGCCTTCTTCTGAAGAATCAATTTTAGTCTCGTCATATTCAAGTATATGCGGATTGATATAAGCCTTACGGAATCCTCTATATTCAGGCAAATCATCTGATAAGACATCTAAATCAATGACCGCTAGACGAATGTCAAGTCCAATCTGTGGTGCGGCTAGGCCAACTCCGTCAGACGCAGTTAGCGTCTCAAACATATTAACAATAAGTTCCTTTAGATTAGGATAATCAGGTTCTATATCCCGCGACACTTTACGAAGCACCGGCTGACCATAAATATAAATAGGCAATATCATTGTTTCCTTCTTACAGATTCTAAATAACCTTGCAAAATTATCGTGGCACTGATTTCATCAACAAGAGCTTTATCCTGACGCCTTTTCTTATGCAATCCTCCATCTATCATCGCCCTATGAGCCAAAACAGACGTAAAACGTTCATCATAAAATTCTATCGGGATTGCCGGATACGCATTACGCCAACGGTTGACAAACTGAATAATACGTTCCATATTCTCACTTGGTGAACCATCAACCTGCTTGGGCTCACCTATGACGATGCGTTCCACATCTTCTTTTGCTACATAATCGCGTAAAAAATCGAACAGATTGGGAGTAGCAACCGTCACTAATCCACCTGCTATAATCTGCAACGGATCAGTGACGGCCAGCCCGGTACGCTTCTTGCCATAATCAATCGACAATATTCGGGCCACAGCGTAATTTATTTCTGACTATACAAAAGCCATGCGTCAGGATATTGAGAACGCAACTCATTTCGACTGCGTACAGCGTCTGGCTTTGAATCAAATGTCGCAGCAACGACACGATACATCTGGTTGGAAGAGTTGTAAGCCACTTGAGCATCGTAGCCTTGGCTTTTTAACGTACTCTGTACACCTTCCGCATTTGCCTGAACTGAAAAAGAACCTACCACAACACTATAATTCTTCAGGCCAGCACCGTTAACAACAGAGAGAGTTTCTTGCCTTACCGGCACATTATCAGCATTGTCAACAACAACCGTCTCTGTAGCAGGTTTCTCTACGACTGGGGCAACTACGGCTATTTCCTCATTGCCTTGTGTCTGTTCCGTAGCACGGTTTTCTTCCTGAGCTTTAGCTTTTTCATACATTTTACGATAAGCACTTTCCGAAGATTTACAACTTGTAAACGCCAAAGCCACACAAAGACCGGCGCATGCAACCATGTATTTTTTCATAATTTCCAGTTTATTTAATTAGAAATCAACTAATGTTTCAATAATTATCGTGCGAAATTACACAAAAACGAGCAAAAACGCAGATAAACCGTACATAAAGTTTGTTAAATCAAGGAAATACATTGTTTTTAATAAAAAAGTCGAATAAAAACATTGATATATGAGAATTTATCATTACTTTTGCTAACAGACAAGGGCATATTATTTGATGCCCACATCTCACATAAATAAAAAAGTAAACAATTAAACAATTTATATAATCATTAAAATAAACGTATTATGAAAGCATTAGGTTACATTGGCGCATTTTTAGGCGGAGCTATCGCCGGCGCTGCTTTAGGACTACTGTTAGCACCTGAAAAAGGTAAAGACACTCGTGAAAAAATTACTGACGCCATCGACGACTTCTGCCAGAAACACAATATCAAATTAAGCCGTAAAGAAATGAACGACTTAGCAGAAGACATCACCGACGCCGCTGAAACAGAAAGAGTTTAAACATTTTTCTCAAATGTTCTCAAGCGACAAAAATATTGAAACCATAGGACAGCTTGTCAAGCTGATCAAAAACAATATCGGGCTTCAGGGCGAATACCTGAAGCTTGATATTATGGACAAAACTGTAAGAATAATAACTGCCTTATTGCTTTTTGCGATCCTTACATTGATAATAATTGCCATATTAGTATTTCTTTCTTTGTCGGCAGCTCTCGCCATGGGACAAGCCATAGGCTATCCTGTAGCTTTCGGTGTAATTGCGGCATTTTACATATTTATTTTTATTTTACTACTAGCTTTCAGAAAAAGTTGGATTGAAAGGCCGCTTATTAGATTTATCACTAGTTTATTGATGGACTGAGACATTAACGGACATGGAGAAGATTGAAACTTATAGCACTTTGCACGAAATCAGATTACGTAAAGAGCTCATACTTTCCGAGATAAGAAAAAACAACCAACAGATAAACGTCTTATGGAAAGATTTATTCCGTAAATCCGAACCCAAGAAAAAAGGCTTCACACTGTCATCACTTATGAGCACAGGGGCAGGTATTGCCGACGGTTTCATGCTTGCTTGGAAATTATATCGCAAGTTTAAAAAATAAAATACATAAATACTAATAAACAAAAAAAGGAGTACCGCTGTACTCCAACCTTGTTAACCTTAAATCTAATACTATGAAAAACACGGTGCAAAAGTACTACATTTCACCATATTGCGCAAATCATAGCACTTAAAACCATAAAATCATAAGATTTATTAACCAATACGCATCTGTTTTCTGCTAAAATTTAACAATTTGACCATCAAACGCAAGTTTAACTGTGGCAGGAAGCATTTTATTTACCTCTTTATGCAATCCTATACTATGTCCCATGTGTGTAAAAAATGTCTGCTCAGCCCCAACACGATATGAAAAATCCAAGGCTTCATCAACCGTAAGATGCGAATGATGGTCAGGAGTAAACCTTAATGCATTAACTACTAATATTTTAACTCCCTTAAAATATTCAAACTCACATTCGTCAATAGTTTTCATATCTGTAATATACAATAAATCGCCTATTCGATAACCTAAAATCGGCAATTTATCATGCTTCACTTGAACAGGAATTATATCAATACCGCCTACAGAAAAACGATCATGTGGTTTTACTGTGATAACATTTATTTCAGGAACACCCGGATACTTATGTTCACCAAAACAATAAGGAACTAGATGCCTTAATCCGTCAGCAGTAGCATCATCTGCATATATATCTACAGCACCAAAAGCACAAAACGGTCGCAAATCATCCAATCCACCTACGTGGTCATAATGAAAATGAGTAAGAAGTACAGCATCTATTTTCTTGAAATCTTGAGTAAGCATTTGCTGACGAAAATCCGGACCACAATCAATCAAAATCCTTACACTTTCCGTCTCGACCAAAGCAGAAGTCCTTAATCGTTTGTCATAACTGGCAGTACTTGTACATACCTTACATTTACATCCTAATGTAGGAACACCAACAGATGTTCCTGTTCCAAGAAATGTCAACTTCATATTTCAGACAATATTCACTTCCGGTTTAATTTCTATACCAAATTTTTCTTTTACATCTTTTCTTACAGCCTCGCTAAGCCTCAACACATCAATACCATTAGCTCCGCCATGATTAACAAGCACCAAAGCCTGACGCGAATGAACCCCGGCTTTACCTAATGACCGGCCTTTCCAACCACATTTATCTATCATCCAGCCTGCAGGGATTTTAACACTGTCTTCATCCACCGGATAATGAGGTATGTCACCAAACTTGCAAACAAGCTCATCATATTTTTTCCTGCTTACTACCGGATTCATAAAAAAACTACCTGCATTTCCTTCATCTTTTGGATCTGGAAGTTTGGCCTTGCGGATATCTATTATAATATTTCTTAATTGTGTAGCAGTTGGAGTATGTAAATTATTTCTTTCCAACTCAACACGCACATTACCATAATCAAGATGTGGAACGAAAATATCAGACAGCTTGTATGTCACATAAGTAATAATATAACGACCACGCCATTCCCCTTTAAACTTACTCCAACGATATGCGTATTCACAATCATCGTTTGAAAATTCACACACTTCCCCAGTGGTAATATCTACAGCCTCAACCTTTGAAATTAGGTCTTTGACCTCAACGCCATACGCTCCTATATTCTGAACAGCGCTCGCTCCTACTTCGCCAGGGATCCATGAAAGATTCTCAGCTCCATACAACCCGTTGCTTACACATAGTTTAACTATGTCATCCCATGTTTCGCCACTTCCGCAACGCAAAAAAACACTACCATCCATACGCGTTGCATAATGCCCCTTTATCGCTGAATGAAGTACTGTTCCGTCAAAATTCTTGGTGAACAATATATTACTTCCAGCACCTAAGAACAACAAAGGTTTATCCTCATCTTCTAATAAACGTACCGTTTCACACAATTCGTCAACAGAATAAAACTCTATGAAACGCCGACATGTCACATCCATTCCGAACGTGTTATGTCTCTTAAGATTATAATCTAATAAATCCTTCATTGAAAAACCTTTAATTCAACGACCATAGCGGTCAAAATAATTACTATTCTGAAAGGCTCATAAGTTTCCATTCACCACCTATGCGTTTGAAAGTCAACTGTATTTCCATACCGTTTGCTATACCACGCATAACGAATATCTTTTTATCCCCCTCCGTATATTTCTGACCATACATTATGTTATAAATAAAGCCTGAAGGCAGTTCTGGAGCGAAAGCAGGCCATGTTTCAGGAGCAATTTCTCCGGTCATTGTACTGAAATCATCGTCAGGGTCTGGTCCTGTAAACATTACAGGGTTATTGAGGCTCTCTATCTGGAACGATTGGTCGGAAGCAAATTTTTGGTAAAACGCAAGGAATGATGCGTTAGTATTTTGAAACATGGCGTTGTTCACAATCGATGTAAGCATCCAATGCCCATTCATACGTTCAAATACATATTTTTCCACCTTTTCTTCTACAAGATGCACTTTCTCAACAACCACATGGCTTACCGACGTATCTTTAACCAAATCCATCTGTTTTTCATTGTCGAAAATCAATGTATAATATCCTTGTTCCATAAAGAAATGCTCCATTTTCCATTGGGCTTTCTTCATATAAACAACATTATCATCATCAATAACCTTTAAAGGAAATTTTATTCTCGCCATCTGCAATTTACGGTTTGCTGCGAAATTGAAAATAAAATCGTCAAACAATTCATCGGCTGCTTTCGGCATCGGTTGCTCAGAAACAAGCTGATCTAATGTGTCAACAACAGCTGTATCCACTTTAGGCAACGAATCCACTAAAATTGTATCAACCGCAACAGGTTTCTTATCGGAGCAGCCTGTCGTCCACAACACCATGAGCAGACAAGCGGCAAAGACTAAAACAACGCCATTTTTCATATTTCCATACTACTCCTATTGAAAGTAAAGTCTTCCAAAATTTGCGCAAAAGTACAACTTTATTTTTATTTATTATACACATTCTAGCTAAAAATATTACCTTTGCATCAAGATTTTAATACGCATCAAATATATCTTAAAAATGATACTCGACAAAATAGAGAAACTACTTGAAGAAGTAAAAAGACTCAATGCTTCTACACCTGAAGAAATAGAAGCATTAAGGCTTAAATATCTTAGTAAAAAAGGCGAAATAAGTTCACTTATGGCCGATTTCAGGAATGTTCCGGCTGAACAAAAAAAAGAGGTGGGCATTAAAATCAACGAACTTAAACAGACAACACTTGAGCGCATAAACTCTTTGCGCGAACAATGCGAAACAAAAGAAGTGCAAAATGATGACATCGATCTCACACGCACCCCATACCCCATTAAGTTCGGCACACGCCATCCGCTGACTATCGTCAAGAACGAGATAATAGACATATTCTCACGCATGGGCTTCACACTGGCCGACGGCCCCGAGGTGGAGGACGACATGCACGTATTCACGAAGATGAACTTTGCCGCCGACCATCCTGCGCGCGACATGCAAGACACCTTCTTCGTTGAAACAAATCCCAACGACGTAACAAAGAACATCATCCTGCGCAGCCACACCAGTTCCGTGCAGGCCCGCGTGATGGAAACGACACAGCCCCCTATTCGTGTTATCTGCCCGGGCCGTGTCTACCGCAACGAGGCCATTACCGCCCGCGCCCATTGTTTCTTCCATCAGATTGAAGGACTTTACATCGACAAGAACGTGTCATTCACCGACCTGAAGCAGGTTCTCCTCACGTTTGCGCGCGAGCTGTTCGGCCCGGACACAAAGATACGCCTCCGCCCGAGCTACTTCCCCTTCACCGAACCGAGCGCCGAGATGGACATCTCGTGCCACATCTGCGGCGGCAAGGGTTGCGGCTTCTGCAAGCACACGGGATGGGTCGAAATCCTCGGCTGCGGCATGGTTGACCCCAACGTGCTCGAACTATGCGGCATTGACAGCAAGGTGTATAGCGGCTACGCCTTCGGCCTCGGCGTCGAGCGTATCACCAACTTGAAATACCAAGTGTCCGACCTGCGCATGTTCTCCGAGAACGACGTGCGCTTCCTGCACGAGTTCGACGCTGCAAATTGAAATATTTTTAAGGAGGGAAGGAGTAAGGAGGGAAGGAATAAGTAGAAATGTATTTGTTATGTAAATAGCAAGCGGGCATTTCTACTTACTCCTTCCCTCCTTACTCCTTTTTCTACTATTCTAAAAATACACTAATGAAAGAGCGCCTTTTCACCCGTAGCTATTTATTTATCCTTGCGGCTAACTTCCTGCTATTCTTTGGATTTTGGATACTCATCCCTGTATTGCCGTTTTACCTGCGCGAGGTCTACGGCTGCCCGGCGGCCATGCTTGGCGCAATCTTGAGCTGCTACACAGTCAGCGGCCTGTGCGTCCGTCCGTTCTCAGGCTACTTGATGGACAAATTCCCACGCAAACCAATCTACATACTTTGCTATTTCATCTGCGCGTCGATATTCCTTGGCTATATGGCGGCAGGCGTACTCACGTGGTTCATCGTCCTGCGCGCTCTCCACGGCGTATTTTTCAGCAGCGTCACCGTAGGCGGCAATACCCTTTGTGTTGACATCACGCCCAGCAACCGCCGCGGCGAAGCCCTTGGCTACTATGGACTCACCAACAACATCGCCATGGCGCTCGGCCCGATGACGGGACTTTTCATGCACGACCATGTCACTTACAACGGCATATTCCTCACAGGTATGGCTTTCAGCGTGCTCGGACTGATATGCGCCGTCTGTGTAAAGGCCCGTACACCAGAATCAATTAAAGCGAGACAACTTGAAAAACAAAAAACAGGCATTGACATCGCCGCTCCGAAGCGCAAGCTCTCGCTCGACCGCTTCATCCTCCTAAAAGGCATACCCGTCAGCATAGCCCTGCTCATGCTCTCTATACCCTACGGCGCCACGACAAACTTCGTAGCCATGTACGCTAAGGAGATTCACCTTGACGTACCGTCGGGCTTCTTCTTCACACTGATGGCCGCCGGCATGGGAGCCTCGCGCCTTGTAGCCGGTAAAAAAGTAGACCAAGGTTACATCACCCAGTGCATCCATATTGGTCTTTACCCCGTGGTGCTGGCATTTTTCATCCTTAGTATGTGCCGTTTCGTCGCGCCGCACAGCATGGGCATAGCCGAGGCTATGTTCTTCGCCGTGCCGCTGCTGCTCGGAGTAGGCTTCGGCATTATCTTCCCAGCCATGAACACCCTTTACATCAACCTCGCCCCTAACAACCAGCGCGCCACTGCCACCAGCACATACCTCACGGCGTGGGACGTAGGCATAGGTATTGGCATAGCCACAAGCGGCATCATAGCCCAGCACTTCACGTTCTATATGGTTTACCTCATCGGCTCCGTACTCTGCCTCATCTCGATGATATATTTCAACATGAAAGTCACTCCTCATTACAACAGGAACAAACTAAGATAGCCTAAGACGTATAATTAAAAACACAGTCTTTCAAACTACGAAAGACCATGTTTCGCATTGTAATATGCCATAAATTATGCTGCAATATGCTACATATTGCAGCATAAGTAAAAACAATACAACGTTGTTATTATAACAATGCCTTGAACAGTTATTCCACAATAACGCTATTTTTTCTATTTTTCATTTGACGTAGGTTTATATTCTGAACAGATTGTTTCATAATCGAGAGGGTCGATTTCCTTGTTTTCTATCCTCTCGCAAAGGTCGGGGTCGTCTGCAAGGTACTTCAAAAGAGCCTTCCGTGCAGAGCCCTTTGTATAGCCTTTTCCTCCAATCCATGTGCCATCTTCTTCTCCGGGACGGTAGCCGTAGAAGTTGATATACTGGCCTTTTATGGTCATCACGCCGTTCTTGGCTATGTAATAATCGTCGCTCTGCGACAAAACCATAAGGTGCTCGCCCATCTCCTCAAGCGTCCGCCATGTCTTTTCACGGTAGAAAAGCACGTGTTTCACGTCGGGAGCGTTCTCGTTCCACGCAATCAGGCTTGCTATGTCTTCCGACTTTATCTTGTGTTTCACGTCGAGCGAGTCGGTCACCGTCACTTTCTTTGTAGCCCCGTTGGGCAGCTTGGCCTCGCCCGTCAGCGTGCTGCCGTCTTCAAACGTCACTATTACAGGGTACTTTTTTACTTCACGCGACACGTCGACCACAGTGGTGACAAGCTGGCACGAGACAAACAGCGCAACGCCGACGCAGCCGAGTATGGCTGACAATATAACTTTCCTATTCATAATTTATGCTTTTGATTTTACAAAACTACGCTGTTCAACGCATGCGCATGGGCTTCTTTACATTGAAGGTCGAAGTGCGGAAGCCGACCCTCAAGCCCACGCCCCAGTTGAACTCCTTGCCCGCATAAGAGCCTTGCACGAAGACACCAACGGTGGTAGAGCGGCCAAACTGGTGCTCGTACCCCAAGCGTCCGAGGCACATCACGCCGTCGAGGTCGTCCTCCGGCGTGTGTCTTTCAGTGCCGGTAAAGTAAGCGTGCTCGTATCTTACAATGGCATATCCGCCATAAAGCGCGAGATAAAAGCGGTCGATGTTGTTGCTAAGCAGGTCGAGCCCCGGGCCTACGGCGAACATCAGCTGCGTCTTACGGTCGGAGACGTTGTCGTCGACTGCGCCGGTACTGTAATCGACCGTGACAGGCTTCGAGCCGTCATACCACGAGTAGCCCACCAACAGCGAGCCGAACAGGGGGCTGCGCCAGTGTACATCGATGTCGGCAGACAGCGTATAGCCCGACTTCTCGTATGTTCCGCCAAAGCGTTCATAATTCAAAGCCGCCGAATATTGCGTCCAACAGGTCTGCTGGGCGCATACCTTCGATGCCATTGTGCAGGCAAAGGCAATGAACATTGCAACCGTAAAGCGCTTCATACGCCACCTCCTTTCTCCGCACACGGTGCGGCTTTGGCGTTCCAGGCCATGCGTACATTCATTCCGTCGCCGTCATCATGACCTTGCGGTGAATACAAACGACATATTTCAGCGAAGTCGTATGCGTCGATTTCCTTTGATGCCAACCTATCGCAAAGCACAGGGTCGTCGGCAAGAAACTTGCACAACGCACGGATTACACCGGCTCTCGCCCTGCCATACGTAGTAAGATACTCGCCCACTCCATCCTCCTTCAGTCCTATCAGATAAGCGTCGCCGTCGGCAAAGCTCACCGGCACGAGGCTGCCTTGGCTGTTGAAATGCCAGCTGTAGCCGACCGCCGCCAAGCGCAGATGCCGCCCCATGCCGAGGCAATTCATCCAAACGGAATCCTTCTTCCTGCCGCCTTGGTCTTTATACGGCGCATAGACGAACGCTCCGGCCATAACGCTGTCACGCTCGAAAGCCATCACCGCCACACTGTCTGACGCCAACCGAAGCCTCCGCCCGTCAGCAGTGACAAACCGCAACGTCTTGCCTGTAAGGTCGGGCAGAAGCGTCTTGCCCTCATATCTCGTGCTATCGTTCATCACGACGACCGCGTTTTCACGAGCCAACTCCTCATGGAACAGGCTCGCAACACTGCACGAAACGGCAACAGGACACACCGCAACGGCAATCAGGCCGTTTGCAAACCGCCCTAACCGCCTGAAAAAATGTTTACTTGATTTTACTCCCATAACCTGTAACTTTATCTGAACTCTTGTATTACGCAAATATACTGAAAAGCACACATGTCGCAAGGGCGAGGGTAAAAACCTGACATTTATATTAAAATTTTACACTTTTGTGTACCTGAAAGATGTTTTCTTGCTTAATTTCCGTACATTTGCAATAACATCATACCAATAAAAACACGATATAAGCAACCGAATGGAAATACGCAGAAACAACTTCCTTATAATACATGGAGACACTGACGACATTCCGCCTAACGCACAAATGAAGACCGAAACCTTCATTAGCATGGCCAAGGCGTTGGCGCAAACCACCGACAGGTTCGTGTACATAATCGATTACGCCAAGCGGAAGTTCATCTACGAGTCAACCAACATGGCGTATCTTTTGGGCAAACCGGCCTGCAACATCGAGTTTTTTGACTACGGACTGTACTTCAACCACATACCCGAAAGCGAGCAACGCAAATTCATTGAGATAAACATGGCGGCCTGTGAAATGTTCGCACGGTTCCCGATTGAAGAACGGACGATGCACACGATAACTTACGACTTCCCCTTGGTGCAGATGAAAAGGCAACGGCTTGTAAACCATCATCTTACGCCGTTGGCGCTGTCAAGAAGCGGACGCTTGTGGCTTGCGCTATGCACCATCGGCACATCGGCAAAGCAAACGCCGGGACATGTCGTAATAAGGAAATCGGATTCAAGCAGGTATTATGAATATTTAATGGACAAGCATGAATGGATTGAAAAAGAAATAAGCCCATTGCGAGACGCGGAGCGCAGCATACTAATCCTCTCGGCGCAAGGGTTTACCATTTACGACATTGCCGACCGGCTATGCAAGTCGGTTGACACGATAAAGAAGTACAGGAAAAACATATTCAAAAAGTTTGATGTCAAGAACATAGCTGCCGCCTTGACATACGCCACCAATTATAAAATGCTTTGACGCGAAGCGGCGTTTTCCACTTCGCGTCAAAGCATTCGGCAAGTCACTTAATCATTTCCAAAAACGTGTCTTCATCCACAATGGGCACTCCGAGCTTCTCCGCCTTTTGCAATTTGGCCGGTCCCATGTTGTCACCTGCAAGTATGAAGGAGGTCTTCCCGCTAATGCTGCCGACATTCTTGCCGCCGTTTTCTTCTATTATCCGTTTGTACTCGTCGCGACTGTGGCGGGCGAACACGCCGCTGATAACAATACTCTTACCTTCAAGTTTCGTACCCTGCGCCTGCATCTGCTCGTCGCTCAACTGCATTTGCAGTCCATAGGCGCGCAGGCGGTTGACAATCTCGATGTTGGCTGGATTGTGGAAATACGTGATAACGCTCTTTGCTATCACCTCGCCAATACCGTCAACGTCAGTCAGTTCTTGCAGAGTGGCCGCGGCAAGGGCGTCGATGTTTTTGAATTTACGGGCCAACAGGCGCGCCGATGTTTCGCCGACGAAACGTATGCCGAGGGCGAACACAACTCGTTCGAACGGCACTTGACGTGAAGCGGCTATGCCGTCTACCACACGCTCTGCCGACTTCTGACGGCTGCCGTCGCCGTTGATTTGCTCGACACGGATGTCGTACAGGTCGGCCACATTGTGGATTAGTCCGCGACGATAGTATTCGTCAACGGTTTCAGGGCCGAGGCTGTCGATGTTCATCGCCTTTCTCGATATGAAATGCTCTATGCGCCCCTTTATCTGCGGCGGACAACCGACGTCGTTGGGGCAGTAGTAAGCGGCTTCACCCTCGTAGCGCACAAGCTCCGCCCCACATTCGGGACAGCGGGCGATGAACCTCACGGGGCGTGCGTCAGCCGAACGGCGTGACGTATCGACACCTACTATCTTCGGTATGATTTCCCCACCCTTCTCTACGTACACGTAGTCACCCGCATGCAAGTCTAAACTGCGTATGAAGTCCTCATTGTTGAGCGTGGCGCGGCGCACCGTCGTACCGGCCAACTGCACCGGCTCCATGTTTGCAACGGGCGTAATCTGCCCCGTGCGGCCAACTTGATAGGTTACTTCATTGAGCCGAGTACACTCACGCTCGGCCTTAAACTTATAGGCGATGGCCCAACGGGGGCTTTTCGCCGTGTAGCCCAAAGCGCGCTGTTGGCGCAGCGAATTGACCTTAAGCACAATGCCGTCAGTGGCTACGGGCAGACGCTTGCGCTCCGTGTCCCAATAGTTTATGAAGTCGTAAATCTCCTGCAGGGTCTTCACCTTGCGCATGCCTTCGCTTATCTTAAAGCCCCACGAACGGGCGCGCATCAAGTTCTCATAATGCCCGTCGCCCTCAACGCCGTCGCCGAGCAGATAATAAAGGTATGCGTCAAGACGTCGAGAGGCGGCCACTTTCGGGTCGAGGCTCTTCAGAGTGCCGCTGGCTGCGTTGCGCGGGTTGGCGAAGAGCGGTTCCTCGGCGGCCTCGCGCTCTGCGTTGATGCGCTCGAACTCATGCCAGGGCAGCAGTATCTCGCCGCGTATCTCAAACTCACGCGGCCAATCGCCATCCTTAAGCACGAGCGGAATCGAGCGTATCGTGCGCACGTTGGCCGTAACGTCGTCGCCCTGCAGGCCGTCGCCGCGCGTCACGGCCTGCGTCAGGCGGCCGTCAACGTAAGTCAACGAAATAGACAACCCGTCATACTTCATTTCGCAACATATCTCGAAATCCTCGCAGCCGAGGCCTTTCTTCACGCTATTGTAGAAGTCGGCCACGTCCTGCTCACTATAAGTGTTGGCAAGCGAGAGCATGGGATACTTATGCGCCACCTGGCGAAACTCCGCACTGACATCGCTGCCGACGCGCTGCGTGGGCGAGTCGGGGTCGGCCATCTCGGGATGTTTGGCTTCAAGCTCCTGAAGCTCGTGCATCATGAAGTCGAAATCTTGATCGCTTATCGTAGGTTGGTTTAATACGTAATATTTGTAATTATGTTCGTTCAACTCTTGCCTGAGCTGTAATATCCGTTGCTTTTCGTCCATTTTGACTTGTTTTTAATAAAATCCTTTCTTGGCGCAAAGTTAGCAAAAACAGGCGACAAAAACAACCTGCAACGGCCATAATCAATTACATAAAAATAAAACGGCGGCAAAGCGCATAACGCCCTGCCGCCGTCAAGCCTGTAGGGAAAATCATTTCGTCCGACGAAGATTTGCCTTAAATGTGCCCAAATTAACAGTCATTGAATTACCCTTTATGCTTGCCACACAATCTGTACCGTCATACTGGAAGCGCGCCGTACCCGTTTCCTCGTCATAAGTAAAGCTGTGCGTCGAGTCGTCATTCACGCCCTTGCCTGTAACGACCACCCTAACTTGCGTAGCCGTCTCAATGGTGACCTCAACGTTAAACCCGTTGTCAGTGGAACCTTCCCACACACTTCCTACCAGCTCTGTCAATGTCGGGATAGAATTGTCATCATCGTCATCATCGGAACATGACGCCAAATTAAAACACAACACAACGGCCAGCAAGGCCATTCCTACATACCTTAATGTTTTCATTTTCGTTTTGTTTTTTGAATTAATAATAATGTGAGTAAATAAAAATGTAAAAATTTTCGTTGCAGACACATAACAAAAAAGGTGCGGGATACTTTGTTTATGATTACAGTGCTGAGGCTCTGGACTGCCCGCCATAATATAATAATAAACAAACCCACACCAAGACATATATAAACCGCCGACACTGGTGCGGGGTACATATAACTTGGATGTGGGCGCTTTTGCTTATTATCCATTATGGCAGAATTTTCCAGATTTTCATTGTACAAGTATGAGATGAAAACAAAAACAAAGTAAATGAAAAT
>ENA-OOWN01001578-OOWN01001578.1-human-gut-metagenome-genome-assembly--contig:-NODE-1578-length-16244-cov-8.608067_pt1 | contig 16244 bp, 20 predicted proteins | sample MGYA00241406_ERZ501319 | MGnify/ENA primary metagenome ERZ501319 (study PRJEB25962, sample SAMEA2042734) | human gut metagenome | biome: human gut; feature: human-associated habitat; material: faeces... | reverse complement strand
CTTCTATCAGCGGAAAAAAAGAGACATCCTCACGGATGTCTCTTTTTTGGCAAGGGCGGTCAGTTTAGATCTCCTATCCCATGGGGAAGGCTAATATCAAGGATCATCCTGAAAGCTTTCACTCCTGATTTCCAATAAATCCTCTAAAGGAATCTGGTTTCCATCCGTCAGAATAAGCCTGCTCTCCTGGGTATCGATCCTCTTGAGTTTTCCCGTGGCAGTATGGTATTGACCACCGGCTTTTTTCTTGTCCGATGAAAACCATGTGACGGTGATCTCCGGTTGTTCATCAATCCGCTCCAGCAGGAGCTGCAGCGTCTGGTCCAGCTGTTCTTTGGCGTCCTCATCCAGCTCGATCCTTCGGTCGGTGACACGGGCGGTTTCCTCGATGGCGGCCCTGTGGCCGGTGAGGGCGGCAAAGGGGGAAAACTGCGCCGCCCGGTCGACAATGGGCATCCGTGGGTGCCTTTTCGAGGTGGGATGGGGCAAATGGAGAATATCGTCATAGGGGCCCGTCATGCCTGGTGCCCTCCAATCTTTTCATTCTGATCCTTTGCGGTGGCGCCTTCTTCCAGGTTCATTCCCTTGAGGATGGCGTTTTTCCCATACCGCTTTTTCACTCCCAGCATCGCCTCCTGGAGCTTGCGCTCCTTCGCGTGGGCGGCGGCCTTTTCTTCGGCCTGCTTCTGCTGGGCAGCATAGTCGGTGAACAAATCCAGCTGTTCTGGTGCTTCTTTTTCCCGTGCGGAGATTTCGTCCAGCAGGCGGTTGGCGCTGATGGTCAGCCGCCGGATCAGCAGGCTGGGGTCCGCCACCCGGTCATACAGGCCGGAAACGGCCTCCAGCAGGTCGCTGGCGGAGGAGGTATAGCCCTCCAGGTTTGCCGTGCCGTGGCCATGTTTGGGGATCTTGCGCCCATAAGGGTCGGTGGTCACCGGTCCGGCATAGGCCCTCCGGCGTTCCGGATCACTGAAGTTCTCAATATCATATCCCACTGTGAGGGTTAGCTGGTCGGTGACCAGCCCCTTGTCCACCAGATCCAGCGCCAGGGCGTCCGCCATCTCCCGCACCACCAGCCGGGCTTTTTCAAATCCATAGGGGCATTGCAACACCTGGCCGGACACAATGCTCTTGTTCTCCGGCTTGTAGGACTTCACATCCGCGATGGTACACGGTTCCCAGCCCCAGGCGTGGTCGATGAGTAACTCTGCGTTGACCCCGAAGAGACGGTAAAGAAGTTCCTCATTGTGGACTTCGTCCGATCTTCCGATAGAGCACCGGGCGATGTCCCCCATGGTGTAAAGGCCGTGAGCCTCCAGTTTGGCGGCGTAGCCCCTGCCCACCCGCCAGAAGTCAGTGAGGGGGCGGTGGGTCCACAGCTTCTGCCGGTAGCTCATTTCGTCAAGTTCAGCGATTCGTACCCCATATTCATCGGCGGGCACATGCTTGGCTTCGATATCCATGGCGATTTTGGCCAGGTAGAGATTTGGCCCAATCCCAGCCGCGGCAGTGATGCCGGTGGTTTTCAGAATGTCCAGGATGATGGCCCGGGCATATTCCCGTCCGGTCATTCGGAAGGTCTGAAGGTAGCTGGTGGCGTCGATAAACACCTCGTCAATGGAATAGACATGGATGTCCTCCGGAGCAGCGTACTTAAGGTACACCTCGTAGATCCGGGTGCTCCATTCAATATAATGGGCCATCCGGGGCGGAGCTACAATGTAGTCCAGGGCTAGGGAGGGATTTTCCCGCACCTCCGGGTCGTTCCAGGAGGAACCGGTGAACGCCCGGCCAGGAGCCTGCCGCTTCCGCTGGGCGTTGACCTCTCCGACCCGCTGCACCACCTCAAAGAGCCGCGCCCGCCCGGAGATGCCGTAAGCTTTCAGGGAGGGAGTCACCGCCAGGCAGATGGTCTTTTCGGTGCGGCGCTGGTCCGCCACCACCAGGTTAGTGGTCAGGGGGTCCAGCCCTCGTTCGATGCACTCCACCGAGGCGTAAAAGCTCTTGAGGTCGCAGCAGATGTAGCACTTCTCCTTCTCTTTCACGCTCGGTTCCCTCCTTTCCCGGCCAGCAGCTTCACTGCCTTTAGTATACCACAAAGGCTGGGAATCATCGAGGGCGGCTTCACTCAAATGGGCGGATTCCGCCAGCTTTTCTTTCAGAGTGGTCTTCGTCCAGCCAAACCGCAGGGCAGCGTTCAAATACCAAGCCCGTTCCGCTAAGGTCAGGTCCGCTTCCAGGATCAGCACATTGAGGGTCCAACCGATCCGCATCGCCAGTTCCAGCAAGTCGGGACGATCTCCATAGGTCTGGTAAAAGGCCCGCATCCGGCGTAGGTTCCTGGGAGAAAAGCCAGAAAGTTCCGGGTGGGCTTCCCGAAGGTAATCGGCGGCAGCCACCGCCGCGCCCTTTTCGGACCGCAGGGCAACCGCCTTCCCGATGGCGGCATACTGATCCATCTGGTTTTTATTCCGACACAAGGCTGTTTCCAACTGAGCATACAAATCGGTATAGTCCACCGGTTTACGGATATTCATGGCTTTCCTCCTTTCTGAATGCTATGTAAGACGCAAAAAGGGCGGCAAACCGCCCTTCGACTTGTTGGATTTCCCGTTATCCTCCCACTTTTTCCCGGATCTCCGTCCCGTCCTTCAGGTAGACCAGGATTTCGTGGGCCGAGAGGACCTTCACCGTTTCCACCGTCTGCCGGACCAGGGTTTCGTCCCACTCGGCGATTTCCGAAGGGGCGCCGGCGAGCAGCGATTCCGCTTCCTGGAGCCTTCCGGTGATCGCCAGGTCCGCTTGCTGGGCCTCCAGCAGCTGGACGCGCCTCGTCTGGAGGGTGGTCATCTGTTCGTTGATGGCCATGAACTCCTCCTGATAGGACAGAAAGTCCCCGCCGCAGTTCTGCACTTCCTCGAGAAGGGCCTGGAACCGGCCCTGCAGTTCCTCCAGAGATTGGTCGATCTCGGCCAGGGTCTGAAAGTCGTCCGTTTTTGGGGCCATCTCCTGGCGGATGGCGTTCCCAATGCGCTCTATGAGTACCTCTTTGGGTCCCATCACCGAATTGAGGGCCCTTAGGATCGCCTGCTGGAGCGGCCCTTCCTCCATCGTCGGGGAGTCCTTGCAGTATTTGCTGCCATAGTCCAGCCGGCTGCTGCACCGCCAGACGATCTTTTTCCCGCCCTTGCGCACCCAGGTGCAGCGGCGGTAGAGGGTGCCGCATTCCCCGCAGACCAGCCGGTCGCTGAGGGCATACCGGGAGGTGTAGCTGGAGAGCCCGGTGGCCGCCGCCCGCTTGTTAGGGGACCGGCGGGAACTGCGCCGGGCAAATTCCGCCTGGGCCGCCTGGTAGGTTTCCCGTTTGACGATCCCCTCGTGGTGGTCCTGGATGAGGTACATGGGAAGCTGCCCCACATTTTTGATGACCTTCCGGCTGATGCAGTCGCTGATGAAGGTCTTTTGCAGCAGCACATCCCCGCAGTACTTCTCGCTCTTTAAGATATTCTCAATGGTGGAGAGGGACCATTCCTTGCCCTTTCTGGGGACGATTCCCTCCGCATCCAGCCAGCCCTTGATTTGCCGGATGCTCTGTCCCTGCAGGAAGCCTTTGTAGATCCGTCGGACCACTTCCGCTTCTTCGGGGATGACGTATGGATTTCCTTCTTCGTCCTTCCCATAGCCGTAGAGGTTTTTGTACTGAACCGTCGCCCGGCCTTCCCTCATGGCCTGGCGGATACCCCAGCGCACATTGTGGCTGATGGATTCGCTCTCCGCCTGGGCAAAGGCTCCCATCATGGTGATGAGCATTTCGCTCTCCGAGTCCATGGTATTGATGTTCTCCTTTTCGAAGATCACCGCGATGCCCAATTCTTTTAAAACCCGGATGTAGTTGAGGCAGTCCACCGTGTTGCGGGCGAAGCGGGAGATGGATTTTACCAGGATCAGGTCTATTTTCCTCTGCCGACAAAGACGGATCATCCGGAGAAACTCCGGGCGCTTGGCGGCGGAGGTGCCGGTGATCCCCTCATCTGCAAAAATACCGGCCATCGTCCAATCGGGATTCCCCATGATCTTGTCGGTGTAGTAGGCCTTTTGGGCCTCGTAGCTGGTGAGCTGTTCCTCGTCATCGGTGGATACCCGGCAGTAGGCGGCGACCCGCAGCTGCCGCCGGGCGGCTTTTTCCCGGGCCAGTTCCGGGTTGGCCGGGATCACGGTGAGTTTTGGTACGGTTTCGGTCATGCTTGTGGCTCCTTTCCAATGATCTGTCCGTTTTTTAACTGCACTGCGATGGCCCCGGTCGGGCCGAGCAGGATCTTCGCTGTGATTTGCCGGATCAGGGTGGGAGTGAGATCCGTTTGGCATTTCCCCTCCAGCAGGTGGCGGATGCGGGCGCTCTCATACCGCTCCGGCCCGATATCTGTTAACTGTGCAGCAGCCAGGGCAAGGGCGGCTTGGTAGGCCGGCTGCTCGGCCTCGTTGACCGAGGTCATGGCCTGCTCCAGGCGGAGTTCCAGATCACGATGCTCCCGGGGCCGGTATGGAGGCGCTTGAATCTTCTCCGGGTGCTGGGCATAGGGCGCCAGCAGGCGCTGGAGATCCGCCAGCAGCTCCGGCCCTGTTTTCTTGACCGAGGAGCCGCCGCACTGCGGGCAGGTCCAGTTGTCCCGCTGATTTCTGGCCATCGGAGTGCCGCAATGGGCACATACCACCAGATCCCGCAGCAGACGCAGTTCCTTTGCTTTCTCTGGAGATCCTCCTGTTTTCGGGCGTTTTTGCTGGGTTGTTTGGAAAATCTCCGGTTCGATCACCCGCGGGAAATCGTCTATCCCGGTGTACCGCTCATCCTGGAGGATGCGGGCTACCATGTTCTTGTTCCAGGGCTGGCCGTCTTCCCGATAGGGCACCGGCTGGCTGCCAAGGGCCTCTACGATTTGAGTGTAGGAAGCGCCCTCCCGGTAGCTTTGGTAGATTTGCTTCACCACCTCGGCCTCTGGTTCTTTAATACACACCCTGCCCATCCGCAGCTCATAGCCGAAGGGCAGCTTCCGGTTTTTCATCAGCGTACCGTCCTTTCGATGATTTCCCGCAGTTCCAGACCGTTTTTCAGTCGGAAGCAGAGGGTGGTGTTGCTCTCCACGATGATCCGCTCCACCAGGTCCGAAAAGATGGCCTCGTCAAACTCGGGAAGGAATTCCGGCATAGAGGCCAGCGCCTCCAGCAGTTCCCTGGTCTGCTCCAAAGTCCGGTCCTGGTCCGCCGACAGGAGGCGTTCCTTCCGTGCCTGGGCCTCCCGGAGTTTTCGGGCGATCTCGTTTGTTTGGGATATAAAAAAATCAGAATTCACAAGGCCGTGCTTTTGCATCTCGGCCAGCATGTGATTCTGATCCATCAGGTTTCCTATTTGCTTGTTGAGTTCCACAATGTCCACCCGCCAGAGGTATTTCTGTTCCCGGATCTTCCGGCAGTTGGCGGCAAGCTGTTCCAGGACAGGGATGCCATCCATCCGAAGGCGGTGGTAGATCCGTAAGAAGGCGGATTGGATTTCCTGCTCGGGGATCTGAACAATGGGGCAGGTTTGAGAATCACTTGTGTGCCCCGTACATTCCCAGTAGGCGATCCCCCGGCAGAGCCTTCTGTGAAAACCGCTGCCGCAATGCCCACAGGTCATTTTCTGGTGAAAGACCGTCGGGTGATATCCGCGGGAAAGACGGCTCTCCCGTCGGGCATGGATCAATGCCTGGACCTGTTCAAAGAGTTCCCGTTCCACAATAGGCGGGTGTGTATCCCGCACATAGTATTTTTCCCGCTCCCCGTGATTCCTGACGCTTTTGGGCGGGAAGGATCGGAGCGTATAAGTCTTTTGCCAGCAGGAATCCCCAATATACCGCTCGTTGGAGAGGATGTAGGCGACAGAGCGGATGCACCACTTCTGTGTCTTTCCCAGTTTATTGGGGACATTCTCCCGGTTTAACCTTGCGGCAATTTCGGCCAGGTTCCCGCCGGACAGATATTCGTGGAAAATTCCTCGGACGATCTCTGCCTCCCGGGGTTCTATGACCCAGGCTTTCCCTTCTCTCCGGTAACCATAGGGAAGGGTGGGGGAGCAGTAGGTCCCATTCGCCATCCTGCGCTGATTGCCCCACTGGGTGTTTTGAGAGATGCTTTCGCTCTCCTTCTGGGAGATGGCGGCGAAGATGGCTGTGAGGAGTTCCCCGCTCATCTGGGCCGTGTCAATGTTCTGTTCCTCAAAGCAGACGCCTACCCCGAGGCCCTTCAGCAGCCGGATGGTTTCCAGGCAGTCGGTGGTGTTGCGGGCAAAGCGGGAGATGGATTTGCAGAGCACCTTGTCGATGAGGCCGCGCTTGCAATCGGCAATGAGCCGCTGAAACTCGGTACGCTTCTCGGCAGAGGTCCCGGTGATCCCTTCGTCGGCATAGAGGTCGACGAAGGTCCACTCCTCCTTGGAGGTGATGTATGTGGTGTAATACCGCACCTGAGCCATGAAGGAGTTCAACTGGTCGGTGGAATCGGAACTGACCCGGGCATAGGCTGCTACCCGCAGTTTCTTCGGGCGGAGCTCCTTGTCCGCTTCGATGACGATGACCCGGGGCTGCTTCTTGGCCAGGCTGCCCTCCACCATCGGCTTTTCTCCCATCGCTCTCACCTCCTATCAGCAATACAACATACCACAACCTTTCTTCAATAGCTATGCCAAACCGGGCGGAAAACCCAACAAAGATTTCGCCTCAAATCCGGCGAAGATCAGGCATTTTACGCCGCTTGTTTTGGTGCGGAAAGACGGAGATCCGCTTCCAGTTCTGCCTCCAGCCGGGCCGCGACCCGCTTCAGTTCCTTTTCGGTAAAGCCGTGGCCCTCCAGGGCTTTTAGAAGCCGGAGCATCCCATAGTAATCGATGATCCCTCTTGCGTCCATTCCGGTTCCTCCTCTCGCTGTGGGGAAAGGGCGAAGCTGATGAGCAGCGCCCGGTCCACCTGTTTTTGTTCCTCCGGGGAAAGGCTCCCCACCCGTTCCAGCAGCCGGGATTTATCAATCGTCCGCACCTGCTCCGCCAGTACAAGGGAAGGCTGGCGCAGGCCGCAGCCCGTCCCCACCGGTACATGGGTGGGCAGGCGGGCTTTGCCGCCTTTGGCGGTGACCGCGGCGACGATCACGGTGGGGCTGAACCAGTTGCCCACCTCGTTTTGCAAAATCAGCACCGGGCGGATGCCGCCCTGCTCCGACCCGACCACCGGATTGAGGTCCGCGTAATAGATCTCCCCCCGGTGGACGGTCCGTTCCGGCCTATGCATCAGACGATCCCTCCTTTTCCTTCTGGTATGTATCCGGGCCGGCCGCCGGTATGATGGTCCCATTCTGGGCAAAAGCGCACCGGCCCGGTTTTTCTTGATGATACTGCCTGGTATTTTTCCTGTCCCCCAGGCTGTGGGCAGCGGCTGGACTGTGCCTGGCGGCACACTCCGGGAATCTCACCCCTCCGAGGATCTCTCCGAGCTGCCCCCATTGGTTGAGTCTGTGGCTGGGCAGGGGTACCATTGTAGGCGGATCGGGTCATGGCGAAACAGCTTGCCAGTGCTGCTTTGGGATGGATGGGGACCGCTCGCCGTCTTGTTGGCCGTCTTTGATGCAGGTACTTCCTGCACAGGCGGGTCTTGGCGCATCCTCCGAATCGCTTGCCCCCTCTCGGGGCCGGTCCGCTGATGTGATTCAGTCGCTGGGTATTCGGTTTTCAAAGTTCAGGCAGGGCCTCTAAAAAAGCCCCTCACTATTAAGCCGAGTTCAGAAGGGGGTTGTACGAAACTTTTTTCAGTTTTCCAACAATTTTCTCAATTTTTTCAAAGCCTGCTCCTTGCGGTAGTGAATGGTCATGGTCGGTAAACCGAGTGTTTGAGCGGCTTGCCGGATGGTTTTCCCCTCATAGAAAAGCATCTGGATCAGACAGCAATCTGCCTCTGGCAGTTGGGTCAATGCCTCCCGAAGAGCCTCCCGCATCACATGGGTGACCGCATCTGTTTCCACGGCGGGAGCATCCAAGTCAGGGATCATTTCCTCACCCAGGGTTTCCTCGGTGTCCAGATCGCTGTACCGGACGGTGCCGTTGCGGGTATCCTTTTCCTCCAGGGTTCGCAGATGGCGTTCGAAGCCGTAATACGCTTGGTAGACTTCACGGGTCACCTGTACGCGGGTCCTCTCGACTGGGATGGTGTAGATTTTCGTTTCTTTACGGTTAATTTTCTCCTTCATAAGCCCTTTCTCCTGGTTCAGACGGTGGTTGGTCGGTCTGAGCCAGGGGTCAGGGATAGGCCGCTACAGCGGCCTGCCAGCCTCGCAGGTACATCAGAGAGTCCTTTCCCGGCAAGCCGAGCGGGGACTCTCATCTTCCGTGCGAGGCAAATCGGGCAGCAAAAAAGCGCCGCGGAAATCAGAAAACAGCAAAATCCTGTTTTCTGACCTCACACGGCGCTTGGTAGTCTTCGGTCCTATGGGACCGGCTCCGCTTGCTCGATTTGAGTAAGAATAAATGTATTCAGTTTAAAAGGGGAACTGTCTTTTTCTCCACCTCCGGCGCTGCCGGCGGAAGTACGCCAGGTTCAGCACCGAAATGGTTTTGCATTTTTGGCACTTGGCAGTCATATGGCCGCTCAGGTCGGAGTAGACGACCCCGATCTTGTAGCCGCAGTTGGGACAGTAGAGGGTTTTCTCTACCAGATGCTCCGCCTCCTTTCGGGAGAGCTCTGCAAAGTATTGCCGCCGCTCCCGCTCACTGGAGGAAAGCATCGTCATCACCGCCCAACCCGAGTTCCTTGGAAAGGTATTCCGACAGTGGATGATGGCTGAGGATCCCCAGGTTGTCCAATCGGATCACCAGGGCGGTATAGGAAACGCCCATCGCCCGGGCAATCTCGCTGAGGATCGCTTTCTCCTGGGGACGGAAGACCCGCTCCCCATAGACCGGAAGGCACTTTCCCTCCGTATGCAGCTCCAGTTCCTGCCTGACCAGGAAACTGGGCATCAGCAGGGAGGCGGCCAGGGTATTGGCCTGCCACTCCGCCATGGAGAGCCGTTCCTTCAGATCCTCGATGGCGTAAACCCGGTCGGTATCATATGGCCTGTGAAAGTGGGCCGTCTGTCCTGCGCCCATCCGGTTTGCCAGCACATGGCCTGCTTCATGGGCCAGGGTAAAGCGGCGGCGGTTTTGCTCCTCTGCCCGGAGAAGGAAGCGTTCCAGCACGATGGTATCCCTGGGGAAAACCACCGAAACCGGCTTTCCTTCCCGGTAGACTTTGAGTTTGGAGATCCCGTCTCCGCAGAAACCGATCTTGTCCAGGTCTTTTTCGGCAAAGGCTTCATAGAAGACCGGGCAGTGCAAGACGTCTTTTACAAATCCATCGATATCCACACAGGAGACCCCTTTTTCCTCGTGATACCGCTCCATCAGGCCATCGCAGATCTCATCCGCTTCGGCCCGGGAAAGGAAATTCCTCATACAAACCCTCCTTTTCTCTCACTTTACCTGTTTGATGATGTGTTGGGCAACGCCCTGGATGTAGCAGTGGTCCACATAGATGTCCACCATCTCCCGGTTCTCCGGGTGGAGCCGCACCTGGTGGCGTTCCCGGTCCAGATAGAACCGCTTGAGGGTGGTTTCGTTGTCCACCAGGGCCACGACGATCTCACCCTCTCTGGCGGTGTGCTGCTTTCGAACCACCACCAGGTCGCCGTCCTCGATCCCGGCCTCCACCATGGAATTCCCCTGTGCCCGGAGGATGAAGTGTGCCGAGTTACCAAAAATGACGGTCGGCAGCGGCACATAGCTTTCAAAGTTCTCCTCTGCATACTGGGGCTGGCCGCAGGCGACCGCTCCCAGAATCGGGGAAAGCTCCACCGCCGGGTCCGCTTTGCGGGTCACCGGCGTATCCAGATGCTTTCCGTCGTAGCGGATGCGCCCTTCCAAATCCAGCTCCTTCAGGTAGGCGTGGACCCGGCTGCGGGAGAGCCCCGCCAGACCGACCAGCTCGGTGATGGTGGGCGACCTACGATGAGCCAGGAAGAAGGACTCGATGGCCGAAATGATTTTCTCTTTCATTTCCTCGCTTTTATACCGCATGGCGGTTGCCCTCCAGTCTAAGCAGAATTAACTGTTCTGTTTAGCTTCAGTATATCAGAGGCGGATTTGCCGCACAAGAGGAAAACAAGCCAAATAGAAAAGGTGGGCGTTTTAGCGCCCACCTCGCAGGAATTTTCGGTTTATTTGCCTGTTTCCAGGCAGTTTTGCAGCATCTGCTGGTACTGCTCCCGGATCGTTTCTGGGGCAGTGATCTGGATATCCCCGCCAAAGGTGAACACCCAGGCATAGAACGTGGGGCTGGCGGAGAGGAAAACCTCTGCTTCAAAGGCGCTGTCTCTCAGGTCCCTGGTCAGCACATCTTCCCCAAAGCGATCGATGACCTGCTTCATCAGGTTGCCTGCACAGCGGAGGGTTACCTGACAAAGCTCTCCGTCATACATCTGGAACACCTGCCGGAAATAGACCTCCACATCATAATCTGCTGGTGGAGTATGGAATTCCTTCTGCGATAGGTCCGGGCGCAGCATCCGGTCTACCCGGAATTTGGCCACCTTTCCATGGCTTTCCGACCAACCAACCACATAGTACCGGTCGCTGTCCCAGACCAGGTCATATGGGGAAAGGCAGTAGAATTGGCCGCCATGCTTTGGGACCTTTTCTTTTTGGCTGGTATATTCCAGGTATTGAAACTCTACCGCCTGCCCCTGCCGGATGGCAGTATGGAGAAGGTCAATGGTGTATAGGACAGCCTCGTTGGTGGTTTTGGCTTTTCCTTGAACGAACAGCCGCCGGTGGAGTTCCTCCCGGTCGGAAGGGCCGGCCATTTGGGTCAGCTTTTCCACGATAGCCTCTGTTTTATGCGGGGAGATGAACCGGGCGGCCTGCACCGCGTCGATGATGAGTTTCAGTTCCGCCAGTTCCAGCCCTCTGTCCCCGATGAAGTACTGGTTCTGACGGCTCCGGTTGCAGATGATGTCCCAGCCGGCCTCTTGGAGATCCCGGATATCCGCCGCTACCGTTTTCCGGTTGGTATGGATACCATGGGATTCCAAGTAGGCGAGGATCTCGGTGATGATGGCTGGATGGTTTTCATCGGTTCGCTCATAGAGAAACCGGAGTAATTCCAGTATCCGTATATTTGTTGAATTCTGCATACTTCACCTCCTCGATTCTTAAAATGGCCTATTTTGTATGATGTCCAGTCCAAAAGACCAGGAACAAGGCAACCGCACAGAGAAGCAGGCCCATCCAATTCCGGTCTACGATCAGCTTGATTACCGCCACAAGCAGCAGCCCGCCCACCAGAAGCACAACGCCATTCATTCAGCGTCCTCCCGAAGCATAGTTCCCCATATTGATGTCCAGCACCCCTCTGGGCGGCTGGATCAGGGCGTCCTCATACCGGCATTTCCACTGGACCTCACGGCTCATCTGGCCGTCCTCCACACCGTCCACCGTCTCCCCGTCCTTGATGGGGTCATCATATTCCAGAATGTACGACGCCACATTGTAGGCGTGGTTCACCACCCAGTTGGGGTCCATGCCATGGAAGTGGTACTGGAGGTCAGGCAGAAACAGGGTGCTCATGCCCACCGTGTCGATGAGCATATCCTCGGTGCCCTCAATATTGAAGAAGCGAACATTGACGCCAAAGCGGATGAACCGATCCGGTCCCTCAATCTGATGGGAGCGCACATCCTCTGCCAGAAACAGCTTGCCGCAGTTCTGGAAATAGAATGCTTCGCATGAGGGGTACAGCTCCGCCAGAGCCTCCAAGAAGTCGGCGTCCAGGTTAGCCCGCTCCAGCGCCGGAAGCGTCGCAGCCAGCATATCGGTGGCCACCACCTGATACCGGCACTCCCGGAAAATCCGCTCTCGGTCTTCCTGACAGTCCCACATCTGGCTCAACAAAAAGGCATCAAAGCCTTTGCCCTTGAACTTGTCGCATTTCATCACCATCAGCTGTACCGGGCACTTGCCGTCCTGAAATTCCGCGATATGATCCAGGGCGGCAAAGCCAGCCATTTTCTTATCATAACAGAAGCACTCTGTTGCTCCGATGTGTTTACCCATTACGGCAGTCATTTTCTCTTTGTCCGGCATGGGCACCGGTTCTTTGAACAGCATTTGTATGAGATAGGGGCCTCCAGGCTGGGGGCCTTTTTTGTCATCCAGGTTTTGCTGGAATACTTTATCGCTCATTTGGTCTCCACCTCCTGACAAATCCTCTTTAATAATCAAGCAGGATGGGCACCTGCTGTTCCTCGGCAAACCGCATGGCACGCCAGAACATGGAGAAGGCGAACTTGGCCAGGGATTGGGTCTCATACTGGGTGTGTTCCGGGATGTCCGCCTTGCTATACTGTCCGTCCGGGCCTACGGTCCCGTCTACCGGGTACCCTTCCGTATCCGCCCAACCAAGGATGGTATCCTCATCGGCCTGCCATGCCAGCTGGTTCAGCTTCTCCAACTCCTTTCGCAGTCCGCCCAGGGTGGCGATCATTGCCTGATCATCGGTGGGCAGAGGCGCCTGAAAGAAAAAGGAATCCGGCAGAGGCAGCCACCAAGTTGCCCCACGGAACAGGGACCACACCCGCTCCTCGTCCGATGCAAGGCGGGCAATCAGGGGATGCTCCCCGAAGTCCCAGTCCTTCTCCACGGTGAGAGGCACCGGTTCCTCGTATGTATGACAGGCAGCCACCAGCAGCATAGCGCCAAAGGCATCCCAATCCGGCTTATCGGTGTAATAGGGCCGCTCGTTGTCCTCCGGCCATGGAGTGTAGTGCGGCTGGTTCGGCTGGGAAATGGCGGCTAAGATCTGATCCCGCCAGTCCTCCACTGCCGCCTGGATCTCAGCCGGGGACAGCTCCTCCTCGTTGTCGGCGGGTTCTCCATCCGGGGTGATCCGGTTAAAGGTGTATCCGTTTTCCTCCGCCCACTGCTGAACAACAGTTTTCCAGTTGTGAGAATAGTACCGGGTCAATGTTCCGGCGTAGATGTCAAGTCCCATAGTGATGCCTCCTTTTGTGCTTGGTCAAAGCCGTTCCAGGGTACAGTCGTGCCCGGAATGGTCCGTATCTAAAATGATTTCCACAATGGTGTCCATAGTCTCTTTCCCGAGATTACGGACGCTTTTTTCATAGGCCAGCCACTGGATGTGGATGGGTTGTCCATACTCATGCCGCCCAAAACCGCCCCGGAGAATATCGTTGAAAGCGTTCAGGTTCCGACCGATCTTCCAGTCCAAACCGGATGTAAATACCCGCTCCACCTCGTCATAAAAGCCGGCCATGTTAGAAAAGCGGCGGCCGTCGATGGTGAACTTCTGCCGCTGTGGTTGCTCCGCTGTAAACACCCGGTCGATCTGCTCCAGATTATACTCCAAGATCCAGCCATGAAACTGACGGTAAAGCGGCAAAAGCAGTTCTCTGGAACTGCCCAGCACATCCAGCCCCCGGTCATCGTATAGGTGGTAGAGGTACGGTCCCGGCCCTGTCAGATAAACGCTGGACACAAAGCCGCTCCAGCCTCCGATATCCCCCAGAATGATCTCCTGTAGAAGTTGCTCCGGCTGAAAGGTAATCCCGCTGAGATTCCAGTAAAACTGCACTTGTGCATGGGTATCCCCATCTTCATCCAGCTCTATGGCTGGAAGTTGCTCATCGGGAACCGGAAGTCCCATTCGCTGCTGGATAACGGTCAGCAGGGACTCGGCAGGTTCTTCATCGGGATACCCGTCGATCCGCAGAAGGTCCGGCATCGCCGGAAGTGCCCGATAGATCGCGGCGGCCCGGTTCAGCGCCCCCTGAACATAGGCGGGGTTGGTTCTCAGTTTCGCCGCACTCCTGTCCAGATAGATTGGTTCCTCCCCGCCGATCTCAAACCGAATGCCTACCGGCGCATGGTAGAACAGAGGGTGTTCCAATCCAGCCATGCCCAGCTTATGTAAAATGTCTTCAAACCGCTTTGCCAGCATGGTATCCCTCCGCCTTATAACATTTCATACAGCAGGGTAGCGCCGCCCTGTGCCAGCTCCAAATGGGAGCGCAGCGTTTCCAGCCCACTTTGCACCGCCTCGGCGGACAGGTCCCAGTCCGGGGCGATCTCCGCGGCCAGCGCCGGAAGGTCACGGCTCTCCAGCGCCGCCAGCAGCTCCTCTGCCAGCTCTCCCTCCATCAGGGCGCAGTCCAGGGTGTCCTCCGTCTGGGGAGCGGAAAACCGGACATCCAGATCCAGCTCGCTCTCACACCAGTCCCAGATGGCCATATAGACCGCGCCGGAGCAGCCGCCGTTGGACAGTTCCTGACGCCGGCCGTCTTTGAGCAGATAAAAGGATGCGATCTGTGACATAGTGGTTCCTCCTGCATGTTATTCTTGTTCCATCAGCCCTTCTGCCTGCATCCGGATCACATAGAAGGCCCGCACCCAGTCCAGCTCCTGTTCCATGGATTCCTCCAAGGCCAGCAGACGGCGCTTTCCCAGCCTGCGGTCCAGGAGGGCAAAGATTCGGACCAGGGGATTCCCGCTGACCAGGCTTTTCTCGATGCTCTGGTTATCAAAGATCCCAAATGCCTCATAGAACACCTTTTGGTCAAAGGTGCCCTGCTCCAGCGCATAGGCATGAGCCCGATCAATGGCCCCTTTTGCGGAGTCGTGATCCTTCAGCGTTGTGGACCGCAGATGATGAAATTTCGTCCACACATTCTCAAAATAGGTGTAATGGTTGCTCCGCAGCACTTCCACGCCGTCCATACGAATGGCTGCCCGGCCCTCATGGTCGGCGCTTTTGCTGTAGCTGGTAGCGAAATACTGGATGTGGCCCCGGAGCGCCGGGCACAGGTAATCATTTTCCAGCTTGTTTCGGATTCCGCTCCAGGTTGACATAGTGGTCACTTCCTTATCATTTCAGTTACTTTGATCGATACAGACACTCAGTTGTTTTTCGTAGGGGGCAATGGTTTTAGAAAAGAAGGAGATGTCGTCGCTGGACGCCCCGGTAATATAGAGCTCTGTGCCGTAATGCTCACTGTAAAAATGCATGTTTTTCCCTTTTATAAAGATGGAAAAATACTTTGTCATTTTGCGAAATTCCCCGTTGTCCGCGGGTGCTTCGGTCAGCAGTTCCGTCAGCAATGCGTCCGTGACCGTTCCTTTTACAGAAACTTCAAGCCCATCTTCCGAGGGGGTTCCATATCGGGAGGCCTGCTGGATTTCCAGGACTTCTTCTTTCCAGCATCGGATTTCCAATTCATCACCAATACAGACAAACCGACCAACAAGTTTTTTCCACCAGTTCGATGAAATTGAGTCGTCTATTACCTGAAGACGGATGGTTCCCATAACACACCTCCGAACAATGAAACTTTCACTCTTTATAGAGACTGGCTTTCTTTCCGATACAGACCGGATTGCAGCAGCTCCATCGACACCCGAATGTTTCCGCCCCACTTATTCGGCTCTGTGGTGTTGCTGCTCTGCGAGATATGCCCGGAAGCATTCGACAAACTCCCGATTCCGCTTTGGGGCATCGAATCCCTTCCGATGGGGAAAGAACCCCTCCCGTTCCACATCATCCAGCAGCTTCGGCAAGTTGGAAAACCGGGCGAAGAACGGCAGGGCATAGTCCTGGATCTGACCGGAAATCTCCTGGATAGAGCGTTCCCGCTCCAGCAGAGTGGACACCTCATAGCGGGGGAAATCATCATACCGGCGGGTCAGCCGGGCGATGGAGGTGCCTACGATACCGTCATAGGTCTCCTCCGTCCCTTCCTGCTCACTGCGCCACTGGGCAATTACCGGAGAACTCACATCGAAAAAGGCAGTAAAAGTGGTGGAGCCAAAGCGGATAGAGGGGGAAAAGTAAAAGGAGAACACAAAGATGCCGTCTTTTTTGTAGATGTCATTTTTGCTCTTGCGGTATTTGTAACCCAGCGGGATCAAAGGCTCCGCGATCCGCTGGCAGGTATAGACGAAGATCTCGCGGGGCTTGGTTCCCTTAGGGAAATCCTTCTTCTCCATGTTGCCACCTTCCTTCACTCATTTACCGTTCCACTCTCAACCGCCGCGTTATTTTTATTGCTCATTGAGATACCTCGCCAATTTCTTCTCCAGCAGTTCTGTCATATCATTGCAGAGGCGCTTTACCTTGTCCTGC
>ENA-OOWN01001562-OOWN01001562.1-human-gut-metagenome-genome-assembly--contig:-NODE-1562-length-16334-cov-18.878064_pt1 | contig 16334 bp, 17 predicted proteins | sample MGYA00241406_ERZ501319 | MGnify/ENA primary metagenome ERZ501319 (study PRJEB25962, sample SAMEA2042734) | human gut metagenome | biome: human gut; feature: human-associated habitat; material: faeces... | reverse complement strand
CGCTAATCACCAAATTTACAAACACTTACAATTCGTCGAACTCACGTTATATTACTTATAATCAAGTATGTTATCATAACAACACTCTACAATATACATTTATAAAACATGCAATTTGCATACAGATTATAATATGCATAAGAATATATATATTCCATAAAAGCACTTAGACATAAACCTATCCGCAATTTTTCGGATCTGTCGTCTTTTTCTGAAGTGTAAAATACCAGTTGATGACAAAAGCAATAGTAATTTCATTACTCTTTTCACAAGAATAAATTAATTACCATCAACTACTTAAAAGTTTATGAAAACTCCTGTAGCCGGTTGTGTTACAAACAATAATCACTATGAACACCGAAAGCAACGTTATAGAATTATTCTGTATGACATATAATTTATATTCCGTTTATTTTAAATTTTCCAGATTTATAAAGTAAAGCCCTAAAATGAAAACAAGAGCTAAACAAGTGCAAATAAAACCGCTTATTTACAATTGATTATAGTGTACTTGATGTTTTCAGTTGTTTTCTTTCTTTTCAGTTGATTGGTTCTTTTTCGGTACAATTTTGTTTCTCGTTTGTTTCTCAATATCGACCTTTATTCATCTCTTTGCAACAGAAACAAAATTGTGAAGGGATCGATATGCCACGAGTAAAGAAGCCTACAAAAGTAAAAGAGCCTGTCCGCCTTCGGACAAAGAAGCTGGCAGATGGAAGCCAAAGTCTGTATCTTGATATATACCGTTTCGGAAAACGAACATACGAATATCTTAAGTTGTATCTCATTCCGGAAACGGACAACAATGCCCGTCGGCAGAATCAGGCGACTATGAATGCCGCCAATGCCATCAAGTCCAAACGTATTATCGAGCTGACCAACGGCGAGGCCGGTATAGAAACCAAAGAGAGAGTTTACCTGCTTGACTGGATGAATACCTACAAGGAGAACCAGGCCAAGCGTGGCAAAAAGGACGGTTATCAAATTGACATCACTATACGCATCTTAAAGGATTACGCGGGAGAACGTATGTTGATGGATCAAATAGACAAGACATTCTGCCAGAATTATCTTGACTACCTTCAGTCCGAATACCGTTCCAGAGGTAAACGAGTGTCGAATTACACACTGCATACTTATTACCGGGTATTGAACGGAGCCTTGAATGCGGCTGTCAGGGCCGAGATCATCAAGTCCAATCCTTTCACGAAAATCAGCAAGTCGGAAAAGATCCGTCTGCCTGAAAGCAAACGGTCATACATGACCATTGAAGAGGTGCGTGCATTAATCGCAACCCCGATGAAAAATGAATCCGTGAAAGGTGCCTATCTGTTCTCTTGTTTCTGCGGTCTGCGAATCAGTGATATAATCAAGTTGCAATGGGAAGATGTATTCGTTGACCGTGGACAATACCGTCTGTCGGTTTCCATGCAGAAAACCAAGGAACCGATTTATCTTCCGCTTTCCCCGGAAGCGTTGAAGTGGATGCCTGCGCGTGGAGACAAAACTCCTGATGACCATGTGTTTGACCTGCCGTCTCCAGCAATGGTCAATATTCTTATCAAACCATGGGCAAAAGCGGCGGGAATAAACAAGCGTTTTACATTCCATACGGCAAGACATACCACTTCTCCTTACACGTTGAAAACAAGTAATTTACAAAAAATATCAGCTTAACAGGTAACGATATAGAAACCAGCGGGCTTCTCTATTCTGCAATGTTCTGCACTAATCAAAAGAACGCTTTTCTTATTTGCAAAAGTAGTGTTTTTATCCCTTATTACCAAAGTTATTCTTCTGAAAAATAGAGAAAATCAAACATCTTTTCATTATTGCCATTAGTTGCTCATCTTGGTGATGAAAAATCAGTAGCACTGCACCCGCGTTTAAATTCATACTGTTCCTCAATTGTATTTAAGCTTTTCTGTTGACGGATTAGTCTGTTGGAAGGTTTGCCTGTCTGCCAGTGTGCCGGTAGGCAGGTAAGCTGGCGGGCCAGTCGGCAGGCAAGCAGGACGGCAGGCAGGTTGGAACGCGAGCTGGTTTGCAGGCCAGTGTGTGTATGTCCATACGCTTTTGTTTATTTATTGCTTCATTATTACATTGATAGCCAAATGTATTGTACCACAGATTTACATCATCCAAGCTCTACCCCTTAAAATCCGCACCCCATTGCTGATACTTTTATTTGAAGTTTTGCTGTTGTAAACCAGTACGACAGTACGACAGCAAAACGATAAATCAGCGTACCATTGAAACTATGTTGCAGCAAACCTGTATAGAATGAATTTTCTGAATGTTCGCTTCTGCCCGTCATCGTTTTTGCAAACCATTGGTTCCATGCGTTTGCAAACAAGCGAAGATGTATCTGCCTAAAATTGCATTTCTCTATTGGCATAAAGCTGATTTTGGCTGTAATTGGCACATATAGGCATCGAACTGACGCTATTGCCTGTATAGCAGAAGAAAGGAAACATAACTTTCATTCTCCGTATCCTCAAACTAAGGTTCAGACTTGTACACAGACTTACTCCCGTTCTTCTTTTGGGCAGTTTGGGCATCAGGAAACGATGCTTTGGGAGCCGTAATAACAGCACAATTTCCAATCCGTTTGCTGACGGATTTCTTGTGCTCTCAAAAGCACAGCAAGGTGTCCTTCGAGTTACCCGAAGGCTTTTCGGTTACTGCCGAAAAGTGGCAGCAGCAAGGTATGTTTCGAGTTACTCGAAACCTTTCGGGTTACTCCCCGAAAGCCTTGCCGCTGGTTGCACCTCCGAAGTCGGGCAACCTGAATAACGGATGACACTAATTCCTCCGTTTATTCCCAAACAATCTGACAAGAGACATTGGATGACAAGCTGATGTTTTTCTTATTCCTAACATTCTCATACAAATATGAGCCATCAGACCTATACACAAAAAGACAGACAACAGGCATATCTTAATTTTCTCAACAAGAGTGAATGGTTCTTTGGGATGTTGTATCGCATTTCTTAATGATTCCATATACGACCAGATATTTCAAGTTAGGAACGGAGCTGTCCGAACGATGTCCATTCCGGAACATCAAGACACAGACAAAGACTACGGCAAAGGCTCAGACCGGATGTGCATCATGCAGGCATTAGCTACATCCGCCGTTTTTTTATTAGACATACCTTGTACCTTCGTACTTTTTACACACAATAGGACTGACAGCTTCCGTTCCATCAAAGCCATGATTAGCTTCCATTGAGAAGCAGGTTCACAGCACCTTGTTTTATTCTTCCAATTTATTCAATCTCTCATAAGTATCTTGCAAGGCTTCCGGCACCACAATCTTCAAGCTGGAAATACGTTCCCGTTCTTCCAATTGCCATTCCTTGTATTGGGAGAAAAGCTGCATGTGACGCTGTTTCTCTTGTTCCAATGCTTGCTTGAATTGCTGGATGTCCTCCAAGGTCTTCTTTTCCGCTTGTTTCTTGATGGCAAACTTCATCCTGTTCAGCTCACGTTCATTTTGGCGATGCCATTTCTGAAGTTCAAAGAACACGTCTTCCACCTTTTGCGGGTTTACGGATGGAGTATGCGCATAAATCAGCGTGTCTTTCCCATTGCCGTCCGTGCTATAAGGTTTCACCATTTTATTTTGCAATTCTTCACGGGCAGCAGAGAACGCGCCGCCCGGATGAATATATTTGCCAATGGTAGCGGCCACGGCTTCCAGTTGGAAATAACGGTTACGTTCTTTGATGTTCAGCAGCGAAATTATATCCGCTTCCTTGGTCTCTTCCGGATACTTCGGTTTGGAAGGGAGTTCAATCCCTTTGTCTGTACACCATTCCTCAAAAGTCTGGTTGGCAACCCGTTTCAGTTCCTTGTCTTTGGCTTTGACCGCTTCCCTCATCCAAGCGCAGAAAGCGTTCATAGAAGAAATTTCCTCCAAAAGCGGGCGCACTTGCTCCAACATTTTTTCATCATAGCCGATGTTGACGGTCTTGCCCGATTCGGAAGCAGAGCCTACAATATCGACTTTTGTAGTGACAAAGGTCAAATTTTTCAGTTTTGCCTCACAACCGGCTATGACTTCTTGTGCGATATCCGCCAGATGGGATGCCGAAGTAGAGGTCAATCCATGCTCGCTGAAAAAGATTTCGTTGGTTGTTTCCATTTTAATGATAATTAAAAGATTCTTATCCACCGTTCTTCTGACATGCCGCCACACGAGTGGACGATGTAATAAAGCACAACGGCCATAGCCAATCCGATTAGTATGGCGGTAAATACCCTTCGTTTATTTATTGGCATTCCTACTCCGATTAAAAAAACGTTCCTGATTTTCATTCGACATCGCCTCCGTACCGCCATAGTATGTGATTTCCCAAAGCAATCCGGCAACCAACTCTTTCGGAGCGATTTTTACGTCTTCCCCTATTACGATTTCCATACCGACACTTTCTGCCCAATGTGAGTGATTCGAGAGGGGATAGCATAGTGCATTGTCTTCTTTTGCATAGACAGAACAGTTCATGTCCACCATTGGTATGCAACCCTCCCAACGATACCCCAAACGGATATAGTAAGGGGAATGCACCGGTTTTATCTCCTGTATCGAATGATAGATTTTTCGCCAGCCCTCCATGTCAAGTCGTGCGGCCTGTTCCGGCGCATTCCGTTGCCACAAAGTTTTGAACGCCGGGGCTATCTCGTCAAAACTGAATTGCGAAAATAATTCCTTGAATGTCATATTGCAAAAAATTAAAATTATTATATCCATAAATCCTTATAATGGTTGATAAAAAGCTGCATTCCTTCTCGAATACGTATCTGTTTCTCCTGATCTTCTTTGCTCCATTTGTCTGTATGCTGGTACTCCTCGAAGGCGTAAATCATCTTACGAATGATGTTTAGCCATTCCACATAGCCTTTGTTTGCTCCGTACTTCTCAACAATACTGCCTGGTATACAGCCATATAACCCTTTCTCTGCTTGCAAAAAGGCCCTAAGATGATTGGCGATAATCCTTGCTAAACGTGTGTCCAAAGACCATACATCTTCATATAATACATCAGCGTATCCCTCGTGGAATTTAGCTTTCCACACTTTTTCTTTCCATGCCGGTATTTTGCCCATCTCTTCTATTTTTCTTGCAAAAGTATTTAGCCTAAATGCCGAATCGTGGCAGACGAAAAAATAATCTGCCTATGCTCCTATTCGGCACATTAAAAGATTTCCTTTGCCGCAAAATAAAATACCATCTTATGGAAAATAGAGAAGAAGATTGGAAAGAGACAGTCAAGAAGAGGCAAAATAAAATGGAGGCATGGAGGCTTTCTTGTCTTTCAATAGAAGAACTATTATGCCTGCAACTGCTGGGGTACTCTCCCAGACAACTGTATGAAGACATAGAAAGCGAAAGATATTCATTGAAAGAAACGGCTTCTTCCATGTCCATCCGCGAATTCGACAAGGCAAAACGGATATTAGACAGGCAAGCAAAAGCCGGAGTGTTCGCCATCTCTTACTATGACAAAGCGTATCCTCATCACTTCCGCAATTTATGCCAAGATGCACCGCTGCTCGTCCACGTGTTGGGAAATAAGGATTTACTCAACCGTGAAGACAATGTGGCTATCATTGGTGCCCGTGCTGCGGATAAAGATGGATTGGACATGGCATACGGGCTTGCCAAACAGATGGGTGAACAAGGACATATCGTCATCAGCGGTCTGGCTTTGGGATGCGACACAACTGCCCACCAGGGTTGTCTTGATGCGGACGGACAGACAATCGCTGTGGTGGCTTCAGGCTTAGATATCACGCATCCTAGAGTGAACAAATCGTTGCAGGATGAAATAATTGCCAAGGGCGGAGCCATCTTGTCCGAACATCCTTTTGGCGTGAAAGCTAATCCCACAAGATTGGTGGCGCGTTGCCGTATGCAAGTTGTCTTGACCCAATCGGTCATCGTGGTACAATGTCCCATCATCAGCGGTACGATGTATGCCGTGCGCTTCGCCCAAGAATATAACGGGGGTCCCTTGGGTTGGGAAAACAATGTTTATTCTGTCCGGTATGATACGCAGAATGAACTAAACTCCGGCAACCAATTCCTGCTCGATTATAACTTGGCTCTGCCCATTAGACCTGGACAGGAGGTCACATTAGACAATGATAATAAGCTTGTTATCGTATAACACTCTACTATAAATAACAATTAATCATGACACTAAAAGAATTACTAACGCAAGTCGGCTTCGACGAACTTCTTCCGTATCTGGAGAAATACGAGCCAGAACATCTGGACAATCTCTACGCCTTCCGCGAGGCATACGACATTCTTCGTAACATGGAACCTGCAAATAATTTTGAAGGTAAAATCTTTGTAGAATGGCATGGCGGAGAATGGGAAGATGAAGAAAAATGGATTGGCGTAAGCCCGATGCACGACTGTACTTGGGAAGAAGATTTGGCCAAAGAAATTGTCGTGGCGGACGATGTGCATATTTCCAAAATAGAAATCGCTATGCACTGTCTATGGGAAATCACTTATTGGGGATTCTCACCTGCGGAAAGGCAGGAAGTGTGGCGGCAGAAATTCGGCCCCCAGATTTTGACCAACCCCTACGAAGTTGCTTTGGACAAGTTGGAAGAAAGCATCTGGCGGCATCAGACACCACACCGCCTGCGCAGCAGGGGGGAGGACGGACGGCGTTACGTCACGTGGACGAATGCACGCAGTTTCTTTGACAATCGCATGAACCGCTCCAAGCGGAAACGGGAATACCGCCAGGACAAGCGGCAGGAATATCTGCGCAAGATGGCCGTACGTGAGAATTTAGTACGGATGCTTTCCGCCGAAGGCAGCAGTTTCCGGCGAAACGATGTGGAGTTTCTGCTCAATGTCCAATACGGCAGACAGTATGATTACCGCTCGGTGACGCAGGAAACCGGTTCACGCCTCGCCTACATTCTGGAGTCAATGACCCGTTACCAACAGTTGGACCTCTCCCGGTACGACGGGGCGCTGCTCTTCTTGCGCATCCCAGCTGGCGCGCCGTTGGAAGAATCCGCACTGACCGCATTCAAACAAGGGGTCAGGGCAAGGCTGAGATATGCCGACATCCGTTTCGGGAGCATGACGCGGGAGGCTGACACGCCGGAGGTGGCGGCCACGCTGTTGTTAAACAAATGCAAAGTGGACTGACGGGGAAAGCAGGGCTTGCATACGTCGTGTATAAAGTTTATCTTTGCAGTCAACCAATCATCATGTACGATGATGGGCGTCATCATGCACGATGATGGATATCATCATATACGATAATGGCTCGTTCATCAGCGTACTGAACAAAGGGAAAGTCTGTGTTTAACTTCACAAAAAACGTCAGCATGTATTACAAGAAACAGAAGATTGGGAAGAAATGGTATCCCCGCTTGTTCACGGTGGGCAACGCCAACGGGCAGGGCGTGGACACGCCCGAGGAGGTCAGCCCGAAGCAGTTCCGCAAGGTGACGGTGGCCTTCATACCCGAATACAGCCGGGCGCAGAACAACCAAGTTTGGAAGCGTACCATCGTCCCCTCGCAGGTGGAGTGGACGGAACTGGAGGGGACGGTGAAGAAGTGAGGGGAAGGACTTTATCGGAATGGTGGCAGAATCTGATGAATTTCAGAAATGAGTTTCTCCACTTCGTCCACCAGGCTGCCAGCCAAGTTTTCTATGCCGTTTTCCACCGTCAGGGTGCTGAAATCTTTCATTCCTAACCAGGTCGGTGTATTGGCATAATTTACTTTATCAAAGCATTCGAGCAATTCTCTCACGTGTGGCATGGGAATCTGGTCAATGTTTTTTTCTCCTTTATAATTCTTGGAGCGTATGGCTATGCAATGAGTGGTCGAATTATTAGCTATAGTCAGTTGCAAGCCATTGCACAGATCATAACGGCTGAACTTCTTTGCGCAGGACTCATACACAAGATATGGCAGGCTTTGCATACGTGCAATGAGAAGCTCAAACAGAGTGGCCATTTCTTCTTTCGACAATCCTTTTGCATTTCTGCGTTGCTTTATGCTGTGAAGCAAGTCCCGGTAAGCGTCGGCCGTGATACTTTCGCAACGATACGTCTGCGTGACAACCTTTCTCATCAATTCGCGTTCTTCACGGAATAAGCATGCCGACGGATGGGGGATGCCGCAGCAGGGGATACCCTCCAGTTGCCCGGTGTAGATGCTTCCAAAAGAGGCAAAAGCCTGTGCATACTCAAGCCGTCGGCCTGTTACATCACAATGCGCTTTGATGGCCTTTAGCAGCGAATTTCCACTCAATACTACTATCATCCGAGGACGTGTTATTTCGATAAGTTCCAGCGTGTAAGGCAATGTTGCTGCCAACAGTTGCGGCAATAGGTTTTGGGCTTTCGGCGTGGCAAAGAATGTGGCGTTTGTAACGATAAAGTCAGCTTCATAGTCTAACGGATGGGGATCGACATCAAACAATCTGTATATCCTCTGCCAATAAGCCCAATCAGACCTGTTGCTCCATGATGGGTTGCCTTTCAATAAATGTGTACCGTCCATCGACTTTCCGCCAAGTTGCCAGTATTCATCTTCACATTGTTTCTTATACGAACCATCCGAACCGGGATTTATCCCCATGATAAACACGCACGGAGAATCATTTATCTTTGTAAGGTCAGATTGGGTATAAAAAGCAGGAGCATTGTTATACGTATGGGCAATTTTGTCATAAGCCTCGGCCGTTTTGGCAGCCCATGTGTTTAATTGAGTATTCATTGTCACATTATTAATTGGATTTCAACTGCTACAAATATATATCTTTACAGTCAATCCTCCTAATTATTTTTCTTTCTTTTAACCTGCTACCTTGAAATTATACACCGATTCAATCTCATTCATAACCGAAACCTTTTCACTAATGTTACGGATAATTTCCTCTTTCGACTTATACATCATCGGGGATTCATCCTTTCTTCGTTCACGCATTCCGTATAGATTCCCAGCATAGAATTGGCATAGTCTTTCAAGCTGATATTTTTGAAAGTCTGGCTCGATACGTCCAGCACCGTGTGGAGCCGAGCAGTTCCACTCCACATGACCCTTACTGATGCAGATAAGCACCCCGTCACGCATGCTCAGCGAAATGATGCACTTCTGTCCTTCGTAGGCGGCAATCATGCGGTTTTGTTCTTCCATCAGTTCGGCCCATCCAGACTGACACTTTACGGCTAACTTCTGATAGATTTGCGCCACCTGTTTCCCAAAGTTGCGGCTTCTGGTGTGAACAACAAGATAGGTCATGCCACATTCGTCCTTGTCCAGTTCGATAAAGTGATTGCCACCACCCAATGAGCCTATGGAGGCGTTCAAGCGTTTGGTTTCCTTCAGTTCGCGGTAGCAACGCAACTGTTTGATGATGTTCTTGGCTTCGCAATATACATCCATATACTTTTGCGGGAGCGGCGCATATCGGTTGTCCCGGTAATTGCGGCCGGACGGTATATCGTGAAGAATAAACTCGTTGAAAGCATAATAATTCCAAAACGGTCATTAGGATTTCTCACTGCCATACAACACAGAGAAATCCTAATGACCGTTTGGGGATTATGACAATATGGGACAAAAGGTTAATATGCTTATGAACTTTTTTGATTTGATTCCCTTAAATCTAACAGGATGACTGGAAAGTCATTCAAATTCAGCTTGATGGTCTCTGAAAAATTCGTAATATAACTTAATGTTTGGGAGTTCTGTCCATTTACATGTAGAAACGGGAACCTCGTCCATGTTGTATATTCTTGCAAAGGGTATCGAAAGAATAAGTGGGCTATGAGTCGACATGATGAACTGACAATCGTAGAAGCGAGCCATACTCAAGATAAACTGAGCCAATTTCAGTTGCATCTCAGCCGACAATGAGTTTTCTGGTTCATCGAGCAGATAAAGACCTCTGGGCTGTATATCATCCGTAAAATATTTAAAGCCATTCTCACCGTTTGAGTATGTTCTCTCATCAACACCTACATTGGTACGTATGTAGTTTACGGAAGAACCTCTTAGTTTTTGACAATAGTCCAGGAATGATTTCATATTTTCAGGATCTTCGGCATTGAATCCTCTTGGACCATTTCCCCATCCGTACTTCTTTATTTGTGCAATATCACGGGATGTCACTTCTCGCTTGAAACTGAGGTTTGCGTTTCTTTCTCGTACCCCGATGATATGGTTGAACACGTCATCACTTGAAATGAAACGTGACACTTTCATTAGGTCATACATTTTCAACGGATCTTCATTACGAAAGGAACTACTGCATCCAGACAGATATGGATCAAAGAAATCTGTTTTGTTATAAGGCGTATTACGTTTCAATTTCAGTTTCTCACCAATGATATTCAATACAGTGCTCTTTCCTGAGCCGTTGCTACCGCAGAAGATAGTTACGTCAGAGAAAACGATTTCTCTTAGTTGTTTCTGAGGGAACAGTTGATACGGATAAAATGAGTCATAACACCCTTTTGATCTTCTGCGAAAGAAATTCCATTCTTGGTCATCTGATAAAAGATAAAATTCTTCAAGATATATCATAGCTTTTATTTTTTTGTGATAGAATTTGCGATGAAGTTAACGATACAGCAACATCGTATTCAATATATTTTGTAAAATGATTATCCGCAATAAGGTGTACTTCTGTATAACCGATGAGCGAAAGAGGGCTTGCCGCAAACGGCAGCAATCATCAACCTTTCGAACAATCGTTCTCCGAAATATCTGCGGTTGAACTTATAACAAAATTCCATTAGTGTCCCGTTAAAATAGGACGAGTTAAACAATTAATCAAATAATCCCGAAATCAGGGGATCATTTAGATCTTTGACATCATTGAAATTAGTTTTGTAACAGGTCACGCAAGTGGTTTTTGTCAGTCAATGATATGCTAAGAATCTGCAAGACTTCATAGGTCGAGCGTTTCAACTTCATATCATGTTGGACAATAACCACAAGACAGTATGTGATAATAGCGACACTGATTTGTATGCGAACGACGTTCTCCGTTGTGCCTCAGAATTTCTTTATTTTGAGGTGCTGCTTGAGCCATTTGAAGAATAGTCAACCATCTTTTCTTGTAAAGATTGGCAACATCCGACGCAGAAAGTTGTTTCGCATTCGTCAGGAAAGTGAACTCACGGTCATCTTCTTCATCGTAATATCGAACTGTCTTATATTTTAAGTTCGTTTTGGCTCTGACAACAAAAAAAGAGTCGTAAGATGTATCCTATAGAGCTCTTTAAAGGAGTCATAAGTCCTGTCGAATATATAATAAGCATTTGGTTCATAATGGATTGAAGATACTGCTGTAGAATTGTGCTTTGATGCAGTGGTTACAGTATAGAAGGCCGGGACTTGTGCTTCAATGTCATATAAGACATGAGCCTTCACTCCTCCTTTCTTGGTTCGGAACCTTGCCCATGGGAACGTTGCAAGACACAACGGAATCGTTGTTGAATCAAACTCATATCTCTTTCCGGAAATGTCAAGGATGTTGGTCGTCCGCTTCTCGCAGACTTCTTTCATCATAGTAGAATGCAAAGTCTTCGAAAATTCTGTAATCACGGTTTTGATTGGCTGTGGCAAGAGTTGTCTTGGCTATCGGTGACCTAGCCCAAGATGATATTGCTTGGCCCTATGCGCCTCGAAAGCACCGGTTAAGTCTCGTGGGCTCTCACGGTTACTCAGTTGTCCAAACATCATTGCGTGCATCCGATTCCAGCAAGTGAAATTTTTCACATGTCGGTTGCCATCATACTTGCGAACATAGTTGTTGAACTGAGTCCTATTCAGAAAAGCAATTAGTTAAGAGAATACGTATTTGTTTTGGAACATAGCAGCATTTGTATTAGACTGCAAAGTTGCAAAATCAAGTCCGTTTCATTTCAAAAAAAAACGTGCAATTAACTATATTTCAATAATTTCAAAGAACTATTTATCCACTTTTACGGGACAGTAGTGTGTTAGCTTACTAATATTACTCTGCTTTATTGCTATTCCCACCATTCCCTCATCTTGTAAAGACGTATCCGGTAATACAGCCGCTCCATCTTGCGGACATATATCTTCTTGCCGTAATAGAGCTTTTCGGGAAGATTGTCTTCTTCCTCATCTGACATCAGAGCTTCTTCATAAGCGTCCACTAGGGCGGAAGAAACTATATCCCCTACATTTCTGATATTCATCCGATCAATTTGCTGTCGGGAGATGTGCAAATCATCATCCTTGATATATTTCAATAGACTGATACAAATGTCTATCCAACGATTGAAGCCGAAATTCCCATTCTCGTCCGCAATCAGTGAATGTGAGAAATAGGATCTCATGCAACGCAGCTTGGCGTACTCTAATTCGTATAGGATCTGCCAATCGTATTGCGGATCATGGGCGGCATGTTCTGCCAACTCATCAATGAGCGGTTGCAGGTGTTCTTTCTTCCATTCGTTGAAACGTTTGCGGTGATACCACAAACCACGTTCATAGCTTGCGGTAACCATTTTCTCGAAGTTTATTTCTTCTTCCGTAGGCTTATGTCCATCGCTGTAGCTGTACGTATTCCATTCAGAAAATACCGTCACCCATTGTTCGAACTCCTCGTCGGATTGCAGTTCCTTCGGTATGCGCATTCCGTGTTTCAGCAAGTCCTTCTTCTCTTTTTCAGAAAGATGGGAAACGTTGGCCAACGGATAGTCATAATTGTCAGGATCCAGTTCTGCCAGTTCTTTGGGGTTATCCATGTCATTCCGCAGCTTTGAAGTTATACACAGGCTTTATCACATTCACAATGCTCACCGTGTCGCGGATGTTTCCGATGATTTCATCCTTCGGCTTGTACACCATGGGCGACTCATCTTTGGTCTCTTCCGACAGGCTTTCGCTGTATATGCCCTGCATGGAAGCCCGGTAGTCATCCATTGATATACTCTTGAAGGCCTGGCTCCGGCTCATGATGCGTCCGGCACCGTGTGGGGCAGAGCTGTTCCACTCCGCATTACCTTTACCGATGCAAATAAGCGATCCGTCTCGCATGTTTAGCGGGATGATGCACTTTTCCCCCTCATAAGCGGCAATCGCCCCTTTACGGATGATGTTGTCATCGCCGATGTAGTTATGCACGCTCTCAAATACCAGTTCACTTTGTTTCAATTCGACATAGCCTTGGGAGATGAAGTAATCCATGATGAGGTTGGCAATCAGACTGCGATTCATCTTGGCCCAATGCTGGCAAAGGCGCATATCATGCAGATAGTCCTCCCGATAATTGCTTTCCAGATAGGACAAGTCGGGTGGGATTGCGGGCTTGCGCATTTTGAACGAATTATGCAACTCGCGAATGGCATCCTGCAACTTGTCCTTACGCCCAGTTGCCTTGTATTCGGCAATCATGCGGTTCTGTTCTTCCATCAGTTCTGCCCAACCGGACTGACATTTCACGGCCAGCTTCTGATAGATCTGCGCCACCTGTTTCCCCAAGTTGCGGCTTCCGGTATGGACCACCAAGTAGGTCATGCCACATTCGTCCTTGTCCAGTTCGATAAAGTGATTTCCACCGCCCAATGAGCCTATGGAGGCGTTCAAGCGTTTGGTCTCTTTCAGTTCGCGGTAGCAACGCAACTGTTTGATGATGTCCTTGGCTTCTCGATATACATCCATATACTTTTGCGGGAGCGGCGCATATCGGTTGTCCCGGTAATTGCGGCCCGACGGTATGTAGTGAAGAATAAGCTCGTTGAGAGCATGATAATCTATGTCATTCACGCAGACGAACGGCTGCACAAGAATGCCGCAACCTATATCCACACCCACAATATTAGGAATTACCTTATCGCCTAAGTCTCCCGTAAAACCGATGACGCAACCAGCCCCGGCATGAACGTCGGGCATGATGCGGATTTTACACTTGCTGAACACATCGATGGACAGCAACTCCTTGATTTGTTCGCTGGCACTGTCCTCGATATTGTCCGTGTAGATTTTTACGTTATAGCCTTCTACGGTCTTCATTTTGTTTTATGAAAGGATACGTATCTTCAGTTGTTTCTTCTCGTCTTCAACCAGCTTGTCCCATAAGCGGGAACGCTGTAGGGCGGATGCCGGAATATAATCCTGATATTTCTCCAGGAACTCCATGCTATACAATTCGTCCCGGTGATAGCAGTCTATGATTTCGCTCCAATCCCAATATTCGGCAAATTGCTCCAGGAGCGCGGGAGTTAGTTCGATATTGGAATTCCTTGACAATTCACGCCAGTTCCAATACTCTTTGTATTTCTCCAGATTTTCCGCCGTAAACAGATGCTCATTGTCCGAACTGGAAAGTTCCTCCCAGTCCACTTTGTTCTTAAACTTCTCAATCATGGATGCAGTCCAAAGGATGTTTCTGTTGCCGGAAATTTCTTTCCACGACACCTTGTCCTTGTACTTTTCCAACAGTTGCTCATTCCAGGCAAACTCGCTTGACAGTTCTTTCCATGAGGCTTCTTCCAATACCTTAGCCATAAAATCGTTGTTCCAGTTCTTTGTTGCCATACTACTTGTCATTAAAAGGTTTAACATCTATTCTGCTGCAAAGTAAAGAGTCTTAAATGCCAAAACGCGGCATAACATAAAAGAAATGCAGGAAAAGAGAAAAAATTAAGGTTGGGCTACGATTTGGCACAGGAGAATACGTAACTTTGTGGCATAACCATAAAATGATAGTAGCATGGCAGCAAATCTTTTGGGACGATATGTCTGGCTGATGGATATTCTGCGAAGGTATAAACGTTTGACGTTTGAGGAAATCAACGAACTTTGGCAGGAAAGCGGACTGAGTTATGGCGAGGAATTGCCTTTAAAGACTTTTCATAACCACAAGAAGGCTATCAAAGACATATTCGATGTATATATAGAATGTGACCGGAAGGATGGATACCGTTATTATATTGATGAGCCGGAACGCATCGAAGGAAACAATCTGCGCAGTTGGCTCATCAGTTCATACGCCACCTTGAATCAGATAAAGGCAGACAATAAGTTGGAAGACCGAATTATTTTTGAAGAAATCCCTTCAGGACAGACTTGGCTGACCTGCATTGCGGATGCCATGCGGCGTAATCGAGTATTAAGCATTACGCACCAAGGTTTTGGCAAGCCGGAACCCAGCACGTTTGAGATTGAACCATATTGCCTAAAAGTCGTGAAGCGCCGTTGGTACGTGGTGGCACGTAGCCCGTACTATTCGGATCGAAATAAAGAGAAAGGCATTAAGCCTGCTGATGTCTACCGAGTGTATGCTCTCGACCGTATTTCAGACATTCAGGACACGAGCAAGACGTTCAAGATGAAAAAGGACTTTAATATTAATCACTATTTTGAAGGATGTTGTGGAGTAATCACTTCAGACGCCCCCATCCAACGTATCGTGCTTTTGGCTTATGGTGGTTTTGCCGACTATCTACGTACCTTACCCTTGCACGAATCGCAACGGGAAATAGAGGGTGACGATGAGTCAACGCTCTTTGAATATCACCTGAAGCCGACTTTCGACTTCTATCAGTTGGTTCTTGCCCAAGGCGACCAGGTGGAAGTATTGGAACCAGAATCTGTGCGCAACGAAATGCGCAATTTTGCAAAAAACATGTTGGACTATTACACTTGGGAGGAGGATAAACCATGCAAGGAATAAATTTCATCGCTATTGATTTTGAAACAGCCACAGGCAAACGCGCATCCATCTGTGAGGCCGGAATCTGTGTGGTGCGTGACGGAAAGATTGTGGGAACCCGCTCGTGGCTTGTCCGTCCGCAAGGCAACATGTACAGTTATTGGAACATGCAGATTCACGGCATCCGCCCAAATGACACCGCAAACTCACCGGAATTTCCGGAAGTATGGGCAGAAATTTGCGAATACCTTAAAGACACTCCCATACTTGTGGCCCACAATGCTGCTTTTGACATTGGTTGCATCCGTCATTCATTGGAACTATATGGCATGGAGAAGCCTGACTTCACTTATTATTGTTCCCTGCGTGCCGCACGCAGGCTTTACAACTTCGGTTGCAACAGTCTGGATTACCTTTGCGACCAGTTCAAGATACCTTACGGTCAACATCACCGGGCAGGGGATGATGCCGAAATGTGCGCGCGTTTGTTTCTGAGAGAATTGGAAGATGCAGCGTGCGAACTGGAAGAAATGGAATATTGTAATGGAAAACTATAAATATCATGAACAAAGCAACAAAGACATTAGGTGATTTCATACAGAAAGAAATCGTTATCCCGTGCTATCAGCGTGGATACATTTGGG